>Ga0209211_10008969_pt1 | contig 13502 bp, 9 predicted proteins | sample RifGroA2_FD_183992 | JGI IMG/M metagenome (GOLD analysis project Ga0209211, IMG submission 183992) | Groundwater microbial communities from Rifle, Colorado, USA - Groundwater A2 (SPAdes) (version 2) | ecosystem: Environmental > Aquatic > Deep subsurface > Groundwater | place: Rifle, Colorado...
TACCGCCTATCTGTCTGGCGGCATCACCGGTCTGGGTAACGAAGCGGTGACGTTGAGCGACACAACAGCTGCTGCGGCAGACTTGAACAGCATCGACACCGCCACAACGGGAGCGATTGACGCTGCGACGGTGACCACGCTCACCGGCACTGCGGCGAATATTGTCACCGCAGGTGCTTCGGCGGGTATCACCACCGCTGCAAACTATGCGGCAACGGTAGATTCTGGCAGTGCGACCGTGGCACAGGCGAATCTTATTGATGCAGATAATGGCTCAGGCGCAATCACTGCAACGATCAGCGATGGGGTGGCGGCTACTCTGGCTACCCTGACTGGAACCCATACCTACAACATCGTAGTGACGGATGCGGCGACCGTGGCACAGGCGACGGCAATCGATACGGCGAATGGTGTTGGCACGTTGGCCTACAGCATCGGCGACACAGCGGCAGTGATTGCCGCTACTGGCGAGACGGCGATAATCACTAATGCAACTACAGTCACGGCCAACACGGCGGCGACTGCGGCACAAGCCGATACCATCGCAGCCTACGCCAAGGCTGTGGTTTACAGCGTCAGCGATCTGGCTGCGGGAATTGCGGCTGCAACAGCGGGGGCGAGAGACGAGGCGGTGAATATTACTGCGACGGGATCGGCGACCGCTGCTGAAGCCACGACCTTGTTGGGTGCGGCGAATACCGGTGCTACGACCATCGCCGCAGCCACCGCTACAGCGGCTGAGGCGGTGGCCTTTACCTACAATGCGACCGGCAACGATACGATCACGGCATTGACCGTTTCCGGCACGGCTACTGTTGCGCAAGCAACGACCATCCGGGCGGATGTGACGGCTGCCGATGTGGGTTCTGTGACCTACGATCTGAGCGACACGGCAGCAGCGATTGCGGCAGGTGCAGCGGCAGTAATGAACGGTGCGACCAATATCACCGCTTCTGGGGGGGCGACCGCTGCTGAAGCCGCCGCTCTGCTGGGTGCGACGAATACGGGTTTCACGACCATCGCCGCCGTTTCTGCAACAGCGGCCGAGGCGGATGCATTCATTTACAACGCGTCGGGCAACGATACGATTACAGCACTGTCCATTTCCGGTACGGCTAATGTCGCTCAAGCAACAGTCCTCGTGGGTGATGTCGCGAATGGCGATGTGGGTGTGTTGAGCTACAATTTGAGCGATACGGCAGTAGCGATTGCTGGCGGTGCTGCTGCGGCAATGAACGGTGCGACTAATATCACCGCGTCTGGTGCGACAACCGCCGCTCAAGCCACTACCCTGCTGGGGGCGACGAACACCGGTTCTACCACCATCGCATCGGTTACGGCGACGACGGCTGAGGCAATTGCCTTTACCTATAATGCGACGGGTAACGATACTGTTACGGCTCTGTCTGTTTCGGATAGCGCGAGCGTAGCCGATGCCACCACTGTTTATACGGATGTTACGAATGGCGATGTGGTGGCTGCGACTTACAATATCTCCGATACCGCGGGTAATATTACGACGGCGCTTACAACTGGCAACGGCAGTCTGACTGCGGTGCAGAGTGCAGGTACGGTGGATGCGTCGGGCGGTGCCGGGACATTGACACTGACTGATGCGCAGTTCAACAATTTCCTCACCGGCACTTCGCTGCTGGCGGCGGATGACACCATTGTTGTGAGTGGCGCGGGTAATACGGGCTGGGTGCTTGATAATTTTGGTGGCAACGAAACGCTGGTACTGAGTAGCGCAGGTTCTTATTTCGTTGGTATGGGCACCTCCGGTACGACCACGCTCTATCTGGGCGGCACGGGTAATCACACTATTGGCGCGGGTGCAGCTACAGAGACATTCATTCTGGATGCCACTCAGAATGGTGGCTCAACGATTACCGATTTGACTGCCGGTGACATGATCGATATCGACGGGGCGAATGCGATTGCAGCTCTGGTTGCCGGTGTGTCGGGAGCCGGTACCACTGGTGTAGGCGGCGTGGCAGGTGTCGTGGACGTCGCAACCGAGTGGTCGTTTGCCGGTTCAACGCTGACATACTGGAACGATGTGGCGAATGCAGCTCATACGCTCACGTTGACCGGGACAATCGGTTCGCTCACTATGGCAGGCGGTGACACCTTCACGGTTGGCTGATAGTAATTGGTTTTGTAGGTTGGGTTAGAGGCGGGCGTATGCCGTAACCCAACATTACCAAGCTGGTGACATTCAAAACTGTTGGGTTACGCGATGAAACCGCTAACCCAACCTACGAAAAAACAGGTGTTGCAGGGTATTAGTCGCAGGTAACACAAGTCAGGCGGTGCCGGTCAATGGGTTATTCATTGGTTGGCATCGCCTGATTTTTATGGGGGCGCGGTCAGGTTAGCGCCAAAGCCCAAATTAGCTAATGGGCAATTCTGTTAGCATAAGTAGGAATGTCCGCTGGTGATACAGCTCACCGGTTGTTAAACCGTAACTGGCTGGCACCGACTGTCAGTCAATCAGCCTCAGCCATTGAAACAAGGGATGGGTTTTTATTGAGAAAAGGCGTTCGCGCATGCAACCTGGAAGAAATGATCCATGCCCCTGCGGCAGCGGGAAGAAATACAAGGAATGCTGTTCTGACAAATTTGAAGCGCCTTTGTCTGAGCCAAAAAAACCCATGAAGAGCGTAGTGCCGACTGACACATTGGCAAATTGTCTTCGTTCTCTGGAGATCAAACCCAACTATGCTCCAGCGCACATGGATATGGGTATTGCCCTCTACAACCTTGGGCAATTTGATAATGCTGTAAGAAGCTACCGTCGTGCGATCATGATCAAATCCGATTACGCCGAAGCACACTGCAATCTGGGCAACGCTCTTTATGCGCTTGGGCAACTTGATAACGCTGCGGCGAGCTACCGCCTAGCACTGAAGTTTAACCCCGGTTTCGCTGCGGCACACTATAACTTGGGTCATCTTATGAACAGCCTTGGGCAACTCGATAACGCCGTGGCGAGTTACCGTCGAGCTTTAGCGATCAAGCCCGATTATTGCGAAGCACACATCAATCTGGGCAATGCCCTGAGAGACCTCGGGAAACTTGATGACGCAGTGAAGAGCTACCACCATGCGCTAGAGATCAAACCAGACTTTGCCCTTGCGCACAGCAACCTAGGTACAGCCTTCTACGGTCTCGAGCAATTTGATAACGCAGGGGTGTGCTTCCGCAGGGCACTGGAGATCAACCCGAATTACGCGGAGCCGCGCAGTAACCTACTTTTCACTTACAACTACCTAGCCAACCAGCCGGCCTCAGTGTTGCTGACTGAGGCACAACGCTTTGGCGATCTGGTTACACAGCAAGCCCATCCTTACACGGACTGGCATAACACTTGTGAGTCTGACCGGTGCTTGCGTGTGGGTTTAGTTTCCGGAGATTTTTGCAATCACCCAGTAGGATACTTTATCGAAGGCGTATTGGCCTCATTGGCATCAAATGCCCACGGTCATTTAGAACTCATTGCCTACCCTAGTAATTCTCGCGCCGATGCAGTGACCGAACGGATCAAAGCCTACTTCCACAAATGGCATTCGGCAGTGGGGCTTTCCGATGAAAGCCTTGCTCAGCGAATACGTGATGATGGCATCGATATTCTGATTGACCTCTCGGGGCATACTGCTTACAACCGTCTGTCAATGTTCGCTTGGAAGCCTGCACCGGTGCAGGCGAGTTGGCTGGGCTATTTCGCCACAACCGGGGTTGCGGCCATTGACTACCTCATTGCCGACCATTGGACTGCACCAGAAGCCGAAAAAACTCATTTCACCGAAAAAATCTGGCGTCTGCCGGAAACCTATCTGTGCTTCACCGCGCCAAACGTGGATGTACAAATAACATCTCTTCCCGCTCTTACCAAAGGCCAAATAACATTTGGTTGCTTTAATAGACTATCAAAGATGAACGATGATGTGGTGGCACTGTGGGCGCGTGTATTACAGGCGGTGCCAGGGAGTTGCTTGCTCCTGAAAGCCAAGCAACTCAAAGATGCCTCGGCACAGCAAAATACAATCGAGCGCTTTGTGGCTCACAATGTTAATGCTAACAGGCTTATTCTGGAAGGTTTAAGTTCAAGAAAAGAGCATCTGGCTGCCTATCACCGGGTGGACATTGCCCTCGACCCATTTCCCTATCCTGGCGGTACAACCAGCATAGAAGGGTTATGGATGGGTGTACCAGTCATCACTAAACGTGGTGACCGTTTCCTATCGCACGTTGGAGAAACTATTGCACACAACGCTGGTTTGTCTGACTGGATTGCGGTTGATGAAGATGATTATGTCGCTAAAGCAGTCTACTTTGCGTCAGATCTAGGGCAGCTTGCTCAATTACGTGCGGGGCTACGTCAACAAGTGCTGGCCTCGCCGCTCTTTGACACTCCGCGTTTCGCCCGTCATTTTAAGGAGGCAATGCGGGGAATGTGGTACCAATGGCTTGAACAAAGAGGAGGATCATGACCCCAACTACACTTATCACCAGCAGAGCTGGCTTCCTTGACTCACACCTTGTCGGTTGGTTTCAGACGGCTACGATGCGTGGATGCCGCTCTATGTTGAAGTGAACCACATCTGTAACCTAGTCTACCCGGACAGCCCCATCCATTACCAAAACGACCCGATTTTAACTACAAAACCTAAGTGTTGGGAACGATCAGTTTGCTCCCACATAGCAGCATAATGGATTAAGGTAGAGCAAACGACAAAACTAAAATTTAATATGCCTATGAACAATTTTCAGTTACTGCAAAACCCCCTCCCCTTCAAGGGGGAGGGTTGGGGGTGGGGATGGGTTCGGAATGCCGATAAAGCTGCTTTCTCATGCACCTCATCCCCATCCCATCCTCCCCCTTGAAGGGGGGGGCGCCCACGCTACCTTGCCTGAGAATAGTTCAGAGGCATAAAATTTAATGATGAACAAATGTTCAATATCAAATAAGAATTAATTATGAAGCCTGGAAGAAATGATCCATGCCCTTGTGGTAGTGGGGGGGAATTCAATCAATGTTGCAATGCCAAATTTGAAGCTCGTTTGGTCGTGCAGAGCGTACCCACGAAGGGAGGGGCACCGACTCCAACCGAACGCAGCCAACTTGTAGCACTGTTAAATGCCGGGCGCAATGTGGAACTGGAAAGCCAGGCGCGCTTACTGATCAAACAGTATCCAGATTCGGGGTTTACCTGGAAGCTATTAGGTGCTTCACTACAGATGCAAGGTAAAGAGGCGCTGCCTGCTTTGCAAAAGGCAACGGAACTTTTACCAGATGATGTCGAGGCACACTACAATCTGGGAAATACCCTGCGAGGCCTCGGGCAACTTAATACAGCCGTGGCAAGCTACCACCGGGCACTAGAAATCAAACCCGATCTCGCCGAGGCGCATAACAACCTAGGCATTACCCTGCAAGACCTCGGACAACTCGATTTAGCCATAGAGAGCTATCGCCGGGCGCTGAAAATAAAACCTGATTATGCAGAGGCACACTACAACTTGGGCATTGCCCTGCGAGACCTCGGACAACTTGATTTAGCCATAGAGAGCTATCGCCGGGCGCTGAAAATAAAACCTGATTTCGCCGAGGCACACAACAACTTGGGCATTGTCCTGCACGACCTCGGGCAACTTGATGCCGCAGTGGCGAGCTTCCGCCAGGCGCTACGGATCAAACCAACCAGCCTGAGATACGCTATCCACACGCATTTGTTGCTACCCATCATTCCCGAAACACTTGATACCGTTGCCGCTTGGCGAGAGCGCTATCAAACAGGGATTGCAGCATTGATGGATACACCGGGCACTTTGGAAGAACCCGGTACAAATGTAAATCCAAGTTTATTTTACCTGCCCTACAACAACTACAACGACCGCACAGTGATGGAAGCCCTGTGCCGTCTTTTCCGGCAAATACTGCCTGACTCGACTGCAACGTCCCCCTATGTGACTGGCTGGTCGCCGCCCACGACTCGGGGGCAACGCATCCGGGTAGGTTTTTTGTCCGAATTTCTGGTGAATCACACCATCGGTAAGCTCTATCAGGGCTTTATCCGCTATCTGGATCGCACCCGTTTCGAGGTGGTGGTGATACATACACCCAAAGCCAAACGAGATAGCTTCAGTCAGTCGCTGGACGCACTGGCGGACAAGGTACTCACGCTGCCTACCCGGCTGAAAGGCCAGCAGCAGACGATGATGGCAGAGAAGCTGGATGTGCTGTTCTACCCTGACATCGGTATGACACCGGCAACCTACTTCCTCGCCTACACCCGCCTTGCCCCTGTGCAGGCGGTTGGTTGGGGGCATCCTGATACTACTGGGCTGGATAGCATAGATTACTTTGTGTCAGCAGCAACTATCGAGCCAGAAAACGCCGAGGAGCATTACACTGAAAGGCTGATCCGCCTGAACCGGATACCGTGCTATTACCAAGCATTGATGGCATCCACCCAGATACCGAATCGCTTAGCTATGGGTTTGCCGGAAACAGGTACTTTATACGGTTGTCCCCAAAGCCTATTCAAGTTCCATCCGGATTTTGACCATGTACTGGCTACCATTGCCGAGGGTGATCCAGCGGGGTACATCGTGCTACTGGAAGGCAAGCGCTCCGCTTGGGGGGAACTGCTAACAGCGCGTTGGGCAAAAACCTTTCCTATTCTACTAGAGCGTGTGCTATTCCTACCCCGCATGCCCTTGGAGCGATTCACCGCATTCATGTCACATATGGACATACTGCTCGATCCGATTCACTTTGGCAGCGGCAACACATTTTACGAGGCTATGGTATATGGCACTCCGGTGGTAACTTGGCCGGGACAGTTCATGCGTGGTCGAATTGTGGCAGGAGCATACCGGCAGATGGGTATTGTCGATGCGCCCATTGCACTGCGCTTGGAAGACTACGCACCCTTGGCACTGGCTCTGGGGCGTGATCCGGAACGTAGGCGAGCTTTGCGGCAGGCTTCCCGAGAAGCAGCAAACCGGGAATTGTTTGCAGACATGCAGGCAGTGAAGGAGTTTGAAGACTTTTTGGTGGATGCCGTCGCGGCCGCCGGACGTGGGGAAAAACTGCCCACTGGATGGCGGCCCAATTTCATGGCACAGCAAACTCAGCACAAAATTACAGTAGGTACCGAACTAAATCCCCATGTTTATCCTGAAAAAATGGTTCAAAATAATCATTGCTTACCTCAGGAAGATGCTGTGGAAGTGAGTCAAGAAAATCTTTCTCCTGCATTGTTTGCATATCATCAAAATGTCCTTGCCATGCGGCAATCATCCACGATTAATTATCCTGCTCATGTGCATCTGGAAACCATGGCAAAATGCAATGCGGCATGCAGTTTCTGCCCTTACCCAACCTTGGACAGGCAGGGGGCGGTAATGGAAGATGAACTCATCGAAAAGGTAGTGAACGATCTTTGCGACATACCGCGTTTGCACACTTTTCAGCTCAGCCCATTCAAAGTCAACGAGCCGTTTCTGGATAACCGGCTGATTGATTTGCTAGCCTTGTTCAATACGCGGCTACCCAATGCCTGCATCACCCTGACCTCAAATGCTTCCCCCATCACAGAAAAGAAGTTGGCCCAACTTGCGGCATTCTCGCGTATTGGTTATCTGTGGATCAGCTTCAATGACCATCGAAAAGTAGAATATGAGCAATCCATGCAGTTGCCCTACGAGCGGACTATTGAAAGACTGGAAATGATTCACAAGGCAAAAGCTGATCAACGTCTGAGCATCCGGGTGGTACTGTCTAGGGTAAGCGATGGATCTTCTGCTGATCGGGAATTTGCTGTGTGGGTAAAAACTCGCTTCCCACTCTTTGACGTGAGCCTGCTTCCCCGTGGTGGCTGGATTGGACAGGTTAACGGCCCTGCAAATTCACCTCCTGCGGTAGGTTGTTCCAGATGGTTTGATGTGTCGATTACGGCGACAGGGGTGGTGGCGCACTGTTGTATGGACGGCAAAGCCGAGTTCCCCATCGGTAATGTCCGACACGAGCATGTGCTGGAGATTTACAATAAAGCGGATTTCCGTCGGCTGCGCGCAAAATTGAATACCAGACTGGAAGCTGACCCATGCCGCCGCTGCGGTTTTTTGTGAGGAATTCATGGCAATTACTGGCATTGAATACACCATTTTGCGCATCTTGCGGGAGCGGGGCGTACTGCCATTAAACGGTGATGTGTTGGAATGCGGCGAAGCCAATTGGTATGGCGATGTTGATTTGCGCGAACTGTCCAATGACATCCATCGTTTTGCCCCCGAAGCAAATCGCCAGGCGTTACTCGGTCAATTAGACGAAACCGTCAGGTCAAAGCGACCCGGAATGCTGTGGGAAATTGCCAAGGTGTTCTGGCATACTTTTTTGCAGCCCAATTCCATGACTGCAATTGATTTTCATGGCACAGACCAGGCATTGAAACTGGATCTTAACGATCCTATTGACCTTAAACGGCAATTTAACGTAGTCATGAACCTTGGTACGGTAGAACACGTATTCAATGTTGCGCAAGTCTTCAAAACCATTCACGACCACACCATGCCAGACGGGTTGATGGTTCACGGCCTGCCATTTTCAGGCTGGGTGGATCATGGCTTTTACAGCTTTAATCCCACGTTCTACTGGGATTTGGCGGCCGCAAACGGGTACGCAATGGTGGCGATGATTTATGCCGAGCTAACACCGTTGAAGGTAGTTATGCTTAACAATCGCGAGCATATTTTAGAGCTGACGAAAAACGGGCAGCTTGGCAATAATTCACTGATTTATGCGGTGCTTCGCAGACCGAAAGAAGATGTGCCGTTCAAAATTCCAATCCAAGGATACTACGCCGGAACAATTTCCCGCACAGCGGCAGAAGCCTGGAGAACATTAAGATAAATTGTTCAATGTTTTTTTTGGTCACATAATGCGAACATGGAAGATTTTGGCACTACTGCGCGGCATGTGGCGATAATGATGTGATCAACGACAAGGAAAATCATCATGACCCCGACTACACTTATCACCGGCGGAGCCGGTTTCATCGGCTCGCATCTTTGCGAGCGGCTAGTGGCATCTGGCGATGAAATACTGTGTCTTGATAACTTCTACACCGGCACTAAAGACAACATCCGTCATCTGCTGCATCAGCCTAACTTTGAGCTGATTCGCCATGATGTCTGGTTGCCATTATATGTAGATGTGGATCGCATCTTTAATCTGGCCTGCCCGGCCAGCCCGGTGCATTACCAAAACAACCCGGTATCCACTACCAAAACGTCCGTACTGGGAGCCATCAATATGCTGGGTTTAGCCAAGCGGCAACGCGCGAGGATTTTGCAGGCATCTACGTCCGAAGTTTATGGTGATCCGCTGGAACATCCGCAAACCGAAAGTTACTGGGGGCATGTCAATCCAATCGGGCCGCGCGCTTGTTATGACGAGGGTAAGCGCTGTGCGGAAACACTATTTTTTGATTATCACCGGCAAAATGGTGTGGACATTCGTGTGGTGCGCATATTCAACACCTATGGACCACGCATGCATCCCAGGGATGGTCGCGTGGTATCCAATTTCATTGTTCAAGCGCTTAGCGGCGAACCCATCACTCTTTACGGAGATGGCAATCAAACGCGATCATTCTGCTATGTGGATGACTTGGTGGATGGCCTGCTGGCCATGATGAAACAGGATACCGAGATCGGCCCACTGAATCTTGGCAACCCGTCAGAATTCACTATTCGCCAGTTGGCTGAAATGGTGTTGCGCCTCACGGGTTCGAAAAGTGAGCTTGTGTTCCGCCCTCTGCCGCAAGACGACCCCGTGCAACGCCAACCGGATATTGCAAAGGCCAAGCGGGTGCTGGGTTGGGAACCCACTGTAGCCCTTGAAGACGGACTCAAGGAAACCATTGCCTATTTCAGAAAGCTGCTTGCGTTATGACTGATTCACATACCCCCATTTTCGTCACCACCCCCTGCCCGATCTGCGCACACACTATTGCAGTCCCGTTTTTCAACGGCGGTTTGCAAACTTTGGCGACTCTGGGCTGGCCCCACTCTGCTGCCGAGGCTCAAGCCATGCCACGCCACCCGCAGGATTTTGTGCAGTGCCCGAAGTGCACCCATGTGTGGAACCACTCGTTTCGCTATGATGCCATCCCCTACCAAAATAATCCGAACCTGATGTTCAATAAGGGCGGAATCTGGAAAGGACATTTGGCGGTAACGCGTGACGGCCTGCTCAAACACTTGCCCCAATCCCCCACGGTGGTAGAGATTGGTTGCGGCGAAGGGCATTTTGTGCGCGGATTGGCAGAAGCGAGAAACGGTCAAGGGCGGTTTGTGGGTTTTGACCCCAACGCAAGCCCGGAAACAGGGCAGGGGGTGGAGTTTTACGCCAGATTGTTTGAACCTCTTTCGGATATGGTGGAATATGCTCCTGATGCGGTAGTCATCCGTCATGTGCTTGAGCATCTCACCGACCCGGCTGCACTTCTGGATCAGTTGGCATGGGGTGTCGCGACATTGAATAAACCCTGCTGGCTGTTTGCCGAAATGCCGTGTATTGATCGGGTGTTTGAAACTGACCGCTTGGCGGATTTTTTCTATGAGCATGCCGCGCATTTCACAACGAAATCTTTTCGTACCCTCATGGAACGGGTAGGTGAGGTCGTTGAATTAGCCCACGGGTATGATGGCGAGGTGGTTTATGGGCTGGTGAAGCTTGGCGTGCCCGGCATGATGCAAGAACGTGCCGCAGCGGCGAAAGCTTTTGCGCTACGCGCAAACATCAGCCGCGCGACAATCCGCGCCCAAATCGACGAACTCGCCGCCAGCGGCACCAAGGTGGTCATCTGGGGCGGCACCGGCAAGGCCGCAGCGTTCATCCATCAATTTGGCGTGGATGCAGAACGATTCCCGCTGGTTGTGGATTCGGATCAGGATAAGGTCGGCACCTTTGTGCCAGGTACCGGGCAGGAAATTCTGTTCCGTGATGCTCTCAAGACGATTGCCGTGGATGTGGTGATTATTCCTACCCAATGGCGGGCTAAAGACATTGCGGCAGAGATGAAACGGGAAGGCATCCACCCAACGAAAGTGCTCATCGAACATGGCGGGCGGCTGGTAGATTTTGCTCTGGATGAACATCCGTACCAGTGAGACACGAAAAGCCGGGAGTATGCACTTTCACAGATGCCATTGATACCGCCGGTGAGTGGTCGTTTGCCGGTGGAACGCTGACATACTACGCGGGTGCAGCCCTGACGCTCATGTTGACCGGTACAATCACTACGCTCACTATGCAAGGAAACGGTGACACCTTCCTGGTTGGCTGATAGTAATTGGTTTTGTAGGTTGGGTTAACGTGAAACAACACCCCCTCTCCCTCAATCCCTCTGGGTGAAACAACTAGCCATTCGACTAGGCTGCAAACAACCGCAGCCAAGTCGCTGGTTATCCCGCAAGGGGAGAGGGAAGCTGCCTGTATCCTCTCTCCCCTTGCGGGAGAGAGGCCGGGAGAGAGGGGTGAATGCGGCAGGTTTCATGATATGGGGTGGCGCAAGTCGCCATGAGCGTTAGGCGGGTGTATGCCGTCCCAACATTACCAAGCTGGTGACATTCAAAGCTGTTGGGTTACGCGATGAAACCGCTAACCCAACCTACGAAAAAACAAGTGTTGCAGGGTGTTAGTCGCAGGCAACACAAATCAGGCGGTGCCGGTCAATGGGTTAAATCATTGGTCGGCACCGCCTGATTTTTTATGGGGCGCGGTCAGGCACACGCCTGCGGGTTTTCTCCGTCGTTGCGTAGCTAGTCATAATTGTTTTTATTTTATGGAATGATATAGAATCCAGAATCAATGGAGGAAAAATGCCAACAATCAGCATGTTCTACGGTATCTTGGTGGCTATCATGTTCGAGGATAATGAGCGCCACAATCTGCCTCATATCCATATTCGGTATTCTGGCGAAAAGGCATCAGTTGCCATCGAAGATGGTCGCGTTCTGGCCGGGAGCATTCCACCAAAACAACTGAAAATGGTGCAAGCGTGGATTGAAATTCATAAGGATGAGTTGTTTGCCGATTGGGAACTCGCAGTTTCTGGCGAGCAACCATTCCGTATCGCACCTCTGCAATAAGGAGCGGATCATGGAAGCACTATTGGATATAGTCAAGGTCGAGGCTAAGCCTGACTACATGCTGCATCTTGAGTTTGAAAATGGCGAAAAACGTGTTTTTGATATGTCGCCATACATGAATAAAAAACCATTCGTGCAACTGAAAGATTCTTCATTGTTTGCCCTGGCATCTGTCGGTTACGGAACAGTTGTTTGGCCAGGCAATATTGATATTGCGCCTGAAACGCTATATGACCGGTCTCGCCCCGTGTAATTCCATTATTTCTCTTTCAAAGTAGCAATAACTATGTACAAGGGTGCATTCCATGCACCAATAGCAATGGTGCATGGAATGCACCCTACGATATTGCACTATTGATGGAGAAATGAATTAATAATGCTTGTGGTAGCATGAATTTTCTTTCCGCCTTGTTTGGCGTAAATCAAAACCGTCAAAACGCCTCGGAGGGCACACCATGACAGCAACCACAGCACGCGCACCCGTTGCGCGCAAAACCGCACCAAAAAAAAATAGACATTACCAAATTAAACAATCGCCAGTTAGAGGCCTTGGATGAAGAGGTTTTTATAGCTTCGCTCAGCCCTTGGCTGCGCAGGCTGCTGATTGCGGCTAAACCGTTCAAGGGCAAGCTGGGATGAAATACATGCTGGACACAAATGTCCTCATGCACATTGTCAACTTCAACCCCGGATACCGCCGTATCATCAAGCGTGTCAAACAGATCGCCCGATACTTGGGTATATCCGCATCATAGTAGGGCGGGCTTTGCCCGCCGCGTCGGGCAATTGCATTCCCTCTCTCTAACTCTCTGGGTGAAACAACTAGCCATTCGACTAGGCTGCAAGAGACCGCAGCCAAGTCGCTGGTTATCCCGCCCGCAAGCGGGAGAAAGGATAAATGAGAAAGACAATTATTAACCTTGCCCGACCTACGAGATACGGAGATTCTGTCTTCAATTATGTAATCTTCAGTAGTCGCAGGTAACACAAGTCAGGCGGTGCCGGTCAATGGGTTAATTCATTGGTTGGCATCGCCTGATTTTTTATGCGGCGCGATCAGGCACGCGCCTGTGGGGGAAGTCGTACAGTAATTCAGAGTAGAATGGTTAGCAGTGATTCTTGTCTCGAATCGAATAACTTTGATTCTTATTTGTAACGGGGGAGAAAATAATGGAAGCAATACGCCAAATCGAACAAGTTCAAGATGATAAACCGAGATTTTCCATTAGCCTGAAATCAAGGTGTGTAAATAGGCGTAAATTTAGCGGGCAAATCGAAGGATTTTGATGCGTCCCACAAGCCCTGCATCCAGGTTCGTTGTTGCATTGCCAACGCCA
>Ga0209211_10008971_pt1 | contig 13499 bp, 13 predicted proteins | sample RifGroA2_FD_183992 | JGI IMG/M metagenome (GOLD analysis project Ga0209211, IMG submission 183992) | Groundwater microbial communities from Rifle, Colorado, USA - Groundwater A2 (SPAdes) (version 2) | ecosystem: Environmental > Aquatic > Deep subsurface > Groundwater | place: Rifle, Colorado...
TCCTTTTTGCCCGCCCGAGTGTTCCATTTTTCCTTTGTGGAGTTGTAGGGGCAAAGCCCCTACACCATAGCCCCCTATCTAATAAACCGTTTCAAAATACGTTCGTACGTCGTTCAGGATTTTCGACCAACTTAAACTCGTTATGTCCTTTTTCAGAAAAAACTATATTATTTTTATATTTTTCGGGGCTGATTTGGCCCTTATTTTGTTTCATTTTTTTCTGCGCAAAAAACTCGGTTTTTTTGATTTGGATAAAGAAGGAAATCTCGGTTCTCTTTATGCCGGTATTAAATTATGGAGCGGGGCTACGGTTGCTTTGATAAGCTTTTATATTTTGCGTCGATTAAAAAGTTCGCGTTTGAAACAATTGCTTTTTTTATTGTTGGCTTTTGGACTGGCATATATTGGTTTGGACGATATGATGGCCATTCACGAACGATTGGGATTTGTTTTGAATAATATTTTTGGTTTGGGCGGATTTTACGGTGAGTCGTTCAATTGGCTGGTTTTTTACACGCCTTTTATTATTTTTGGGTTATTGGTGTTTTTTGGTTTGACTCGCGAATTATGGCACGACTGCCGTGAGGCATTTTTATGGTTTTTAATTGGCACGATTTTGTTGGCCGGCAGTTTGGGCGTGGAGTTTTTTGGTCGTTATTTGCTTTTGCAAATTAAAATCAATGTGCCGTTGTATCATATATTGATTGTGGCGGAAGAGGGTTTGGAAATGTTCGGTGCGAGTTGCTTGGTTTTTGCTATTTTAATTTATTTCCAAAAATTATTTAATAAACACATTCAAATCGTATGAGAGAGACAACCAAAATACTTTCGGCCGAGCATCAAAACATTTTAAAGATGTTGGATTTATTACTCAAAGAATGTGCGGCTTTGGAATCAGGCCAGCCATTAAAGAAACCATTTTTTGATAGAGCGGTGGATTTTATCAAATATTACGCTGATAAGTTTCATCATGCCAAAGAAGAGGATATTTTATTTATGGAATTGAATAAACCCGAAGCGCATATGCATTGCAACCCGACCGGGCAGATGCTTTATGAGCATGATTTGGGGCGCGGATTTGTAAAAGGGTTGGAAGATGGGTTGGCAATGGAAGACGCGACTAAAATTATGGAGAACGCGCGCAATTACGCGCAGTTGTTGCAAGAGCATATTTTTAAGGAAGATAATATTTTGTATCCTATGGCCGAAACGGCTTTAACCGAGGAAATTGAAACCGCGATGTTGGAGCGATTTCGGCAGGTAGAAGAAGAAAAATTCGGTCGCGAGGTAATTGAAAAATATCTGTCTCTAATCAATGAAGTTGAGCGGCCAGATTGATTGCCCCTTGACTTTTTGACTCTTTTTGGTTAATATATTCCCATAAAGGACAGTGGGGAGTCCTTTTGATTTCGCGAGCATGGAGTTCGCGAAAAACAACATTCAAGTGCTAAGAAGGAGAGATACTTTGAAGGGAAACAAGGTCTGCGCTTTGACGAACATTGTTCTTGGGACGGCCGAGGAGCAGGTGATCATCATGGCGCCGTACTCGCCCGATGGTTCGGACGGTCCATGGGAGTTGAAAGAGGTCGCTCGCGTCAACGGTCACGCTTTCGACATTCGCGTGTCAAGCTTCGGCAGAAACGGCCGGATACATGGCGTCGAGCTCGGCAGTCGCAGGAGTCCATCAGTGAGAATCTTCAACTTTCAGACCTTCGTGGCCACGAGGTCGGAGCAGGAGATTCGGACACTGGTCGAAAGTCTGCCGTTTCTGCGGAACTGTGTCGGAACTGCGCGTCGCTGCATGAGCGGTGGCGATGAGCGGGTCAAGTTCTTGCGCGGTATCGGGGCCATGAACGCCTTGCTGCGGCCGAGCGTCGCGTCCTAGCCGCTTCTCGGCACAAAGTTCCGGGCTGAACTAGCCCATGTGGTCCAATGGGTACCCCTGCCTGTCGGACCACTTTTTTAATCAGAAATCTTGACTGTTTTGGTTTTTTCAATTATTATAATAGTACATTTAATTCTTAATTTTTATCAAATATGGACAATGCCGGCGCGTTCAACAAAATTTTGTTGATCAAAAAAATCTATTTTTACCTCGTGTCTTTCGTGGCTTTGATGATGGTGGTATTTTCTTTGGCTGATTTGGTTAATACCGCGTTGAAAATGTATATTTTCAAACGCGCTGATAATTTTTCATATTATCCGATAATGTCTTGCAATGTTCCATCGGCGGCTGTTAAGGATCCCAATGTAAAAACAGCGCCCGAAGTAACGCCTATTTCCAAAGAAGATTGCGAAAAGCAGGAAGCGGAAAATAAAAAAAGAGCCGAGGAAGATCGGCTAGCCCAGCGCGAACAGGATTTAGTGCGAGATATTTCCATGATTGTGGTTGGATTGCCTTTGTTTGCTTTACACTGGATGGGCGCGAAAAAGAAAGACCAAGAATAAAAAATAGCCCCGAGCATCGGGGCTTAAGCGGGTATCATATACTAAGGTATATGATACCCTTGCTCGGAAAAGTGAAAATAAATTTCCACTTTTCGCTCGCTGCGGGTATCATATAACGGCTATTATCCGAGTTTTCCAAACTCGTGACAGGGGTTCGACTCCCCTTACCCGCTCCAAAATTTTTTATTAAATGATATGTTAAAAGTCAAAAAGAAGATTAGGGTAAGCGCAAAAGATATTTTTGATAAGCATGTTGCAAAAAATATTGTTGGTAAAAACAGTAAAGAGACAATAGAAATTTTTTGCAGTTTGAATTATAACGATTTTTATAGTTGGGCTCAAAAATACAAGTTGGAAGAAAGGCAAATTTCATCCCTCGTAGGTTTTAAAGACGAGTTTTTTGTTGAAATTTTGATTAAACAGATCATTGAAGAATCCAAACTTTCCGATAAATTTTATTGTAAGAAAGTTACTGCAAATGACAAAAGTGGATTGTCCGCGAGAACTATAAAATTAAATGGAGAAGATAAAATTTTGACTATTGGCGGTGATTGTGTGATTTTTAGAAAATCAGATAATAAGCCGTTAATGATAATTGAGTGTAAGGAATATATTGATATGATAAGAATGAAGGAAATGATTGGAGAATCGCGCGTTATTAAAGATAAGGTTGCAAAATCTATTAATTTTTTGGAGGATATTAAATTTTGTGTTTTTGCCGAAGTTTTAGAATTGACTGAAGGGTGGGCTCATTTATTAAGTATCTCTGATTTGAAACACAAAATAGATGCTATATTTGTGATAAGAGATGGCAAGAGAAAAGATAAGGAAAATATGCCTGTAGAAGCAAATATTGTGTTGTTTAGGAACTATATTCAAAAATTTTTGATAAGTCTTAAATAAATGATTCTGTTATTTTAACTTCCTGCGCGTTAAGATTGTAGAGTTCATATATTAATTTGTCTATTTTTGCGTCAATCATAATACATTCCTTTTCATCTTTTGTAGAAAGTATTTTTTCCACCAAAACAACAATTTCTGATTGTTGTTTTTTTGTTGGCACGGCAACGGGCATGCTGTAAAGATAGCCGATAAGATAGTGCAGATAACCTCCGGCAATATGTGTACCTTTATATATGTTGGCGTAGTAGTAATGTAATAATTTTGAATTTAATAACGCGAGGAAAAATTTAATATCAAAATCATCTCTTAAGTTATTGCCTAGATGTGCAACAAAAAATGTATCTTTACAGTAGTATCCTTTGTTGTCATAAGTAGCGCGCAAGCGCAATGAATTTTGGCAGATGATTAATTTTTCTTGTTCAAACAAGCTTTTAGGCGGAAGTTGATTCTTATATTTGCGAGCCAGTTCTTCGTTGTAATCAATCCACCACCCGCCCCATTTTAAATTGTATCTGTTTATATCGTCATTTCCGGCAAATGATTTTCCGCCTATTAATTTTTTTGCAAATTTTGATTGCGGTTTTTCGGGAAATAAAAATTTTTCTCGCAGACCAGAAGCATGGAAAGAAATCGTCCATTTTATAGTAAGATAATTATTAAGAGTTTTGTATTTTTCATCGAGTAATTTCATAAGCAGGGCATTTTGTCCTTTATTGCTCGGTAGAATAAAAAATACAAAGTCATCCCTTTTATATATATCTTGTTTAATTTCATTCGTGATAAAATTTTTGCTTTCCAATTCTTTTGTGTGGTTTATTTTTTCTGCCGTCTTGATTATATTATTTTGAGGTTTTTTGTTCTCGGCAATCAAAATAATAGGATAGACTGACACGTTTTCAAATACTTCACATTCTGACACATCAATTATTTCTTTTATGGAATATTTATATAGTATTTCTTCGCGCATTTTTTTTGCGTAATTTGCTATCAAAAATTTGTTTGGGAATATGTAGCCAAATTTGCCGCCGTTTTTGAGTAGACGCAATCCTTTGTAAATAAAACAAACAAAGAGATCAAAAGCTCCAGACGCTATGTTAGGGCATGTTGTGGCGCAGAATTCTTTTGTTGTTTTATCCATTTTTTTTGCTTCTAAATACGGCGGGTTACCTACCACAAAATCAAACCCGTCCGCCAAATTACCGGATTTATTTTTAATATCTTTTGTTTCTTGTTCGTCGGTACTTAATAAAGACGGTGTTTCCATCGTATTTGTTTGAAATATCTTAATTTTCGGTACTTTATATTTTGGATTATTCCGTTTGGCCTCTATAATTATATCCAGTAATTGTAATAGAATATTGGTTTCAGCCAAGTAACAAGCAAATGGGTTAACATCCAAGCCGTAAATATTATCAATTACTTTATTTATAATTGTTTCTTTGTTTGTTTCCTTTTTAAATTTATTAATCAGTCGATTTGCCGCTCGCGTTATAAAACCGCCGGAACCGCATGATATGTCAATAATTTTTTTGTCCTCAATATTATTTATATATCCCGTCTGATCCAAGATATAATCAATTATTGGTTCTGGAGTATAAAATTGTCCCAGCCTTTTTCTTTCTTCTTTTGTAATAAATTGTTCATACATTTTACCAAGCATGTCGCGGTCTATTTGCGAAAAGTCATATTTATTAAAAATATCGGTAATTTCCGATAATAAAACGTCACTGGGGTTATACCAATCAAAAATATTATTTATAAAGATGTGTGAGTATATTTTTTGGGCATCTTTTTTAAGCGTGGTTAATATCTGTTTGTTTTCTACGGTATCAAATTTTATCAATTTTTTGTCTTTGCAAACCCAAAGTAAAAGCAATTCATTTAAAAAAGTATAAGTGGTTTCAAGACAAAATTTATTGCAATCCGGTTTTTTTTCGGTTTTTTTCCAAATTTCAAATTCGTTGTTGAATTTAAATTTATTTTTAATTTCATCCTGTGTTTTGATGAGAAGCTGTTTCAGCTCTTCATTAAAAGTGAATAAATTTAGCGGCTCGTTTAAAATTCGTTTTGTTTCATAATTTCGCATTACGGAAATTACTTTACCTTGTACAATTATCTGTTGAACGATAAAAGCTGGGATAGTTGGATTTGCCGGCTGGAGTTTAAAACCGCCAGCCACTTTGTAAATTTTTTTTAAAGTTGCTTCGTTGCCATTTATTAAAGCGACAACGGTTTCGCCATTGTCTGCGGTATTTTGTTTTCTGATAATTACATTATCTCCATCAAAAATACCCTCCTGTATCATACTGTTACCATTCACTCGTAAAGCGAAGTGGTCGCCGGATTTAGCGAGTAGATTTTTTGGCACAGTGATAGTTTCATTTTCTTCAATAACTTCAATTGGCGCGCCAGCGGCAATAAATCCCTTCAGCGGTATTGAAACCATTTCAGTATTTTGCGGTATTTCAATGCCACGAATATTGTTGGTCTTGTTAAGAAGGCCTTTTTTTACTAATTCTTTAATGTGTTCATGGATTGTACCTATGGCTTTGTCAAAATGGGTGTGCATTTCTTCAAGAGTGGGAGAAAATCCCCGTTTGTTTATATAAGATTTTATAAAATCAAGAATCTCTTTTTGTTTTTTAGTTGGTGTTGGCATATGTGGATAACTTATTAGATAACATCTTGACTCGCTTTAATGCTGTAGTATAATTGTATCATACCCGAAAGTTTCCCGAAAGTATTATTTATCCACAGTTTCTTAAAAAATAGCGAGCAGATTTAGTTGGTGGAATGATTTAGCGATTAATCAATCAGGGCTCGACACTCCTCCTTAGCATATTTTTGTATGTTAGGGTGGGGATGTAGTCGAAGCCCCTTTGATTATTAATCCATTAAGTCACAATACTATGGCTAAAACAAAAAATGGTAAAAAGATAGTGGAGGTTCGCCGACACTTTCGTATTTTATCAAACGGCAAGCGTATTCTCGTAAGGGAACACCGCAAGTCAACGCCTAACTAATAGTTAGGTTCCTGCTCGCTAGTTTTTAGGGAATTAAAACATATGACTCCAGAAGCCGAAGTTCTGCCACAAAAGAAACAACACATCATGGATGAGATGATGTGTGATTTCGGTTTTTACCAATATCCGGACTTATTAAAAAAAGAATATCTACCATTCCTTGATGTTTCCACGGCAAACCTTAATGGTATAAAAAAATACACGGGTTTATTCTCCAATCTGCGGTATGCATGGCAGAAAACTCTCAAATATAAATACTATTTTGAAGATTTTTATCCTCCGACAGAGAAAGTGGAAAAGATTGAAGCATTGAATCATCATATTCATGCCTATCTTCAAGATATGACAATCTTAAAGAATAAGATCGAGGTACTTCTCGGAGAAATTAAAAACGATGTCAAAAAGATTGCGTCAAATAAGAGCGATATAAATGCATTTTTCAAAGCAGGAGTAGAAAAAACAAAAAAAGTATTTGCTGGAATTTCGAAATATCGCGACGAACACCATCACCGTGGAATGAGGTTTTTTGATGGTGATTTGCTTAAAGCAGAGAATGCACGCGGGTTTTTAGAAATGCTCTCAAATCCTGTTTTGGACGCTATGCTAAAACAAGAATACAAGCCAAAAATAATCGATAAATTTACTAAAGAAAAAGAAGGGTCGTTTGAAATTGCCCAAAAGCGATGGATAGAAATAGCGCAAAAAAATGATAAGCAGACAACTGGATATCTGCAATCTGTGCTCCAAGTGGTTCATCCAAGTTTTTACCAGTTTTTAAACATTACACCAGTTCACGAGATAATTGCTATGGCAGAAAAACAAAGTGGTAAATAAAATCAATTTAGTCAAAAAAGAATTTGCTGCCAAAGGTTAAGTGTGATAACATTTCACCACGGAATTATCATTCGCGAAAAATTTGAAATCGTCAAAAAGCGCGCCAGTGGGCTGGCGGAATTTCCTCCCTCCAATTTTCCTCGAATTCAGTTTGAGTTTTTGTGTAGATATTACTTTTAAGCATAATCAAATTTATATGAATACGAAAAAGATTGGATTAGAACGGTTCTTCAATAGCAAAGAATTTAAACAAAGAGCAAATAATATTCTTTTGTCGATAGGTTTTAATGAAAAAGGATTATTAGTTATAGAAGATTTTGATAAAACAAGCGGAATATTAATTGCTGGAGAAAAACATTCCGGAAAAACAACTTTTTTGAATTGTATAATTGCAAGCTTGTTGCATCAAAATAAATCCGAGAAGACATTGCAATTTATTTTGTTGGATTCTAAAAAAAATGAATTCAAAAAACACAAGGATCTTCCTCACTTGGTATTTCCCATTATTGATAAATTATGTACCGCAAAAGAAGCCATTATATGGCTTGAAGCTGAATTTGATAGAAGGTTTGCGATTCTGGAAGATAAACAAAAAAGGAATATTTGGAAGTATAATAAAACAGCAAAAAATAAGCTACCCACCATTTTCTTTATTGTAGATGAATTGGCAGATTTAATGAGGTTAGCCCCAAAGGTATTTAAAGATAGATTTGTCAGAATTTTACAGATAGGTAAATGTATAGGAATTTTTATTATTGCGACTACCTCTAAAATGGATGTGAAAAATATCCCGTCCCTTGTGAATGTTAATTTTCTGACAAAAGTTTGTTTTAAAACTGCTAGCGGTAGGGATTCCTCAAAGATAGTATATTATAAACACGCAAAAAATTTGAAAAAAGGCGAATTACTTCATTCAGATTACTTTACAACCAAAGAGCCGAATAAAATACACGGATTTCATGCTAGTAAAACTTAAATTTTGGTAATACATTTTCAAGTTTATGGTTTCTCTCACTAAAAAACAAATTGACTCCGCTTTGCAAAAATTAGCAAGTAGTATTGATAAGTATCTTTGGTTGCAAGACAATTTTAGTAAATTTGATGTTTCCCATGATAGGACTTATCAAAAAAAGTTTAATGGTTTCTACAAGGTAAGGCGAAATAAGGGGTGGCGCATGTGGTTTTATAAAATATTTGAGATGAAAAAGAAATGGAAAACCGATTTTAACTCAGTATTGCTAATTATCTATCTGAGAACAAAAAAACATTTTGAGGTGTCTTTCGCAAGTAAAATGGCAGCGACTTTTGATCCCAATTCACCGGTTATTGATAGTGTGGTGTTAAAGAATCTCGGTTTAAAGCCAGTCACCTCAAAGACTAAAAATAAGTGGAAAGAGGCAGGCATTCTCCATAAAAAGATTGTCAGATTTTATAATAATTTTTTAGCATCAGAAAAAGGCAAGTATTTGATTGCTCAATTTAAAAAGAGATATCCGAACAAAAAAATATCAAAAGTAAAAATGTTGGATTTCGTACTTTGGCAGACAAGAAACTATAGTCCCCAATAGGTTTAATTCTTTTTTTACCATTTTTAATCAATTGTCCTAAACATGTCCAATGGCGGCGGGTATAATATAATAGATCTCCCCGCGGCTTTCCGCAGGGAGATCTATTCGTGGTATGGCAATGAAGAAATATTTGTTGCGAAAAGAAAAAGAGATTGCTTCGCTACGCTCGCAATGACAAGTTTTCAATCGTCTGTCTGATTGTTTTTGCAGACTGGCGCAATTTGGCCAGTTCGTCAGATGATAATTTTATCTCCATTATTTTTTTAATGCCAGTGCGGCCGACTACTGTTGGCAAAGAAAGACAAACATCCTTGAGGCCGTATTGGCCTGTTAAAAGAGAAGACACTGGGAAGATATGATTTTCATCGTATAAAATGGCGCGGACAATCCGTTCCACAGCCAGAGCAATGGCATAATAAGTGGCGCCTTTTTTGCAAATAATATCATAGGCGGCTGTTTTGGTTTTTGCATAGGCCACTTCAACGGCTTTTTTGTTATATTCCGGCAAGGCCGAGATATTTTCGCCCATCAAATTTACATGCGAATACACAGGCACTTCTGAATCGCCGTGTTCGCCAATCAAATACGCGCCCATGCTGTCAGGCGCGACTCCAAACTCTTGCGCCAATAAAAATCTAAAACGGGAAGAGTCCAAAGTGGTGCCTGTGCCAAATACCTGATAATCAGGTAGGCCGGATTTTTTCAAAGCCACAAAAGTCATCACATCCAAAGGATTGGTCACCATCAGAATTACCGCTTTGTCAGTGTAACGTTTTATTTTTTCAATAATATCTTTTATTATTTTAGCATTGGCTGAAGCCAACTCTAAACGCGTTTGGCCGACTTTTTGCCCCAAGCCGGCGGTAATCACCACCACATCAGCTTCTTTACAATCAGAATAATCACCAGCCCAGATTTTGGTTTGCGGCACAAAAGAAATGCCGTGTTCCAAATCCCAGGCCTCGCCCAGGCATTTGTCTTTGTTCACATCAATTAGAACAATTTCCGAGGCGATGCCGCTCATCATAATGGCAAAGGCCGAGGTGGAGCCGACAAATCCTGTGCCAACGATGACCACGCGCGTGGTTTCAATTTGTGGAGCGGGGATTTGTTTTGAATTTTTTAAAGAGAGAAGTTTTTTTGGCATAAATTTGTTTTGCGGCAAGCGGAGGCAGGTGCCAAGTTTGCCGGACACTTTAAAAATTAGTAGGGCATTTATGTTTATATTTTTTATGAAAGTCCTCAATGCCTTTTTTGGTCAGCAAGCCGTCTTGCGGCCCGATTTTCATGATGACGGACGAGGAATTGGCCGAGCCCCAGCACATGGCCATGGGTATTTTTTTGCCATATTGCAGAGCAGCCAAAAATCCGGTGGCAAACGCATCCCCGGCTCCTGTGCGTTCAATATTTGGCGTGTCAAAAATGCCCATTTGCCAGAATTTATCGCCGTCAAACACAAACGAACCGGCTTGGCCATCGGTGATAATAATAATTTTTGGTCCGATTTTATGCAAAGCCAAAAGATAGTGGCGGATGTCGTGTTGGGCGCCGACCATGCGCGCGGCTTCTTCTTTATTGACAAACAACGCTTCGCAAATTTTTAAAAGCGGTTTCATTTTTGCCAAACCGGCGCGTAATTGGAAAGTGCCCGGATTATACCCAAGTTTAATTTTATTTTTTACCACCCATTTGGCGATTTGATTGTTCAAGCCGTCATGGTGCGCGGCCACGGAAGTGTAATAGGCCAATTTGGTTTGCGCTTTCATTGGTAGGGCGTAATCGCGCTTAGCATGATAAACAAAAATGGTGCGTTCACCTTGGAAATTAATCACCACCGACGCGTTGGTTTCTTTTTTGGGGTCGTAAATCACATATTCATCAGACACTTTTTCTTTTTTTAGTGTTTCTTTAATAAATTCGCCATTGCCGTCATTGCCCAAAATGGTGTAAATGGCGGTTTTTAGCCCCAATCGCGCCGAGCCAACGGCGTTATTGGCCGCGTTGCCGGCCACTTTGCGGTGAAAACTGTCAACTGGAATTTTGTCCGCGAAATTAACGCAGATAACACAGCGGTCAGGATGCAGTTTGCAATTTATTTCCGCGTCGTGAATTTGTAAAAGCGTGTCAATGGTGCAGTCGCCGATGGAAATGATGTCAAACATATTTAGTAGCGTTTAAAATTTTATTTTTAATTCCTTGTGGATCAAGTCCGGCCACTTCATACACTTCTTGCGGCGGGCCGGATTTGAGAAATTTATTCACGCCAATGGCGCGAGCCGGATAATCGGCTGGCAGGAGAAACGGATAAAGAAATCCCGGCCAGCCATTATGCAGAGCGATAGTGTGAGCTCTTTCTTCATTGGAAAAAATCGTTTCGGCTTTTTGCGGATCAGCCGCGCGTAATTCTTCAAATAATTCCGGAGAAGTGACGGCCAAAATTTTTACATCATGATTTTGTTCCAATTCCGGCAATATCGTCAAAACATTGGCCATAGTTTGCCCGCCCGACACTGCCAAAACAATTTTTTTCTTGTTGTTTTCCATATGCTTTTTAAAAACATACGCGCCATTCACCGCTTCACTCGCTGGCGGTATGCCATCCCCGCGTTTGAACACCATTGTATTTGGCCGCATGACTGACAGAGCGATTGGTTCGCCTTTGTTCAAAGCGTAAAACAACATTTCAATTGTCTCATTGGCATCCAAGGGCTTGTATACTTTAATGCCAGGATAGGCGTTAAAAAGCGACATCCAAAAAAGACCATGATGAGTCGGGCCGTCTTCGCCTGTTTCCGGGCCGTCATGAGCGGCCAGCATTATGAAAAATCCCTTGTTGGCGGGATTGACCGCGTTATTTATCAAAGCCATGCGCACGGAATTGGCCATCATTGATGTAAAGACCCCGTAAGAAGCAAAGGCCGAAACAGCTTGAAATCCGCCTGGCAAAACATCTTGCGTCAGAGTAGTGGAGAGCATGGCCATATTTTGTTCAGCAATGCCAAAGCGGAAACCGCGGCCAAGCGGATTGTCTTTGTTGATAATGCCGTAAATATTTTCCGCCGCGCCGGTTAAAATTGATTTCATTAAATCACCGGCGCCGAGATAGAAAAATGCGCTTTGCGTCATCAACCATTTAAACCAGGCCTCGGTGGCTTTGCGCGTGGCTACCTCTGCGCCTTCGGCAAAAACCAGTTCCGGCGGCAATTGCGCCGGACGGGTGATAGCCGTTGGTTTTATCAATGGCCGATTGGGCAGGGTTTGCGTCATTTTGGCAATTTGTTGCGATTCATCAGGCAAAAGTTCGCGGCCCTTTTTTATTTTTTCTAAAAAATACTCGGCCAAATCCTTGTCCAATAATGATAAAACAAAATCCAAATCATCTTGGATTTTTTTATCTATTCCGGGAATATTAAATCCCAATTTTTTCATTATTTCAATATATTCATCGTGCTTGGCAGGGGAGCCGTGCGAGTCTGATTTATTTTCATTTTTGCCATAATGCAGGCCTTTGGTGCCGTGGCACAAAACTACTGTTGGATGATCATTTTTAAATCCTTCCTTGGCCTTTTTATACGCCTCCAATAATTCCGCGACATTATGGCCATTCACCTCAATCACATTCCATCCCAGTCCGAGCCAGTGATTGATATATGGCGTGGAGACAACTTCATTAATGTTACCGTCAATGCCAAAATGATTGTAATCCAAAAGAACAATTAAATTGGCTAGCCCCAGGGTGTTAATCATGTTGCGCGCTTCGTATGATATGCCTTCTTCTGTTTCCGCGTCTCCCATTAAAACCCAAATTTTGGTCGCTAGTCCGCAAGAGCGGTGCAGAGCCGCGATTCCGGCGGCGGCGGAAAGTCCGTGGCCAGATGAGCCGGTGGAAACATCAGCCAGGGGATAGATTGATTCCACATGTCCGGAAATACCATCGCAATGCCGAAACTTGAGTAAACATTCAGGGATTATGGCATTAAGTTTTTCTTTATCAAATTTAATGCCCGCGCGTGATAATGATTCATAAATTAGAACCAATGTGCCATATAGCAAAGGAGTGCAGTGTCCCGCAGACCACACCAAGCGGTCGCGGCCGGGATTTTTTGGGTCAAGCGGGTCAAAAGCGTACAATCCGCTCAATAGCAGAGCTAAAAGTTGTTCCACTTTGGAAGATGAACCGCCCGGGTGTCCGGAATGTGCTGATTCAATGGCGATAAAAGCCAAAGCGCGGATGAGTGATGCAAGTTTGGCATTTTTTTCTTCATCAAGCCGCGTAAACAGCGAGGCGGCCGAACCCTGAAGATTGAGATGAATCGGGTCGGTGTTGGACATATTATTTTTTGTTTAAAAAATTCACGGCTGACAGAGCGGCGGTTGCTCCCATTCCGGCTGCCACGATAATTTGTTTGTAGGCAGTGTCAGTCACATCACCGGCTGCAAAAATACCAGGCACATCAGTCGCGCTGTTTTGATCAACCATAATTTCTCCTTTGGTATTTTTTTTCACCAGATCAATAAAGTCGGCGTTGGGTTCCCAGCCGGCGTGAACAAAAACGCCATTGACTGCGATTTGCCGTGTTTGGTTGTCCGCGTCTTGATATTCCACTCCGGTAACGGATTTTTCACCGAGTATTTTTTGCGTTGTGGCACGTGTCAAAACAGTTATTTTGGAATGTTTTTTCACTTTTTCAATTAAAACCGCTTCACCTTTGAATTGTGGATT
>Ga0209211_10008972_pt1 | contig 13499 bp, 12 predicted proteins | sample RifGroA2_FD_183992 | JGI IMG/M metagenome (GOLD analysis project Ga0209211, IMG submission 183992) | Groundwater microbial communities from Rifle, Colorado, USA - Groundwater A2 (SPAdes) (version 2) | ecosystem: Environmental > Aquatic > Deep subsurface > Groundwater | place: Rifle, Colorado...
GTGACGGAGGCTGAAGCGCGCAAGATAAAAGCCGAGCACGGCATCGTGCCCGCGCCCGGGAATGAGGATTATCTTGCGGCGATGCTCTTGACTGTCTCGGCGATCCGCGACGAGATCTCCCGCCGGTTCGAGTACTGGCAGGAGAAAGCGGCGCTTAGCGGAATGCACGAGCCGGTATCGCGCGCCATTCTCGCCGGCGGCAACGCCTCAGTGCGCGGACTTCCCGAATACCTCGAGGGTTCGCTCCGGGTTCCGGTGGCGGCCGGGGACGTGTTTACGAATCTGGCTTCACGCGATACTTGGATTCCCCGTCTTGACTATACCGAGTCGCTCGCGTACGCGACGGCAATCGGGCTGGCGCTCCGCGATGATGCGCAGCGCTACGCGTAGCGGGCGCACCGAACGTATGCAAAACGAACTCACCAATCTCCTGCCTCCCGAGCGCCAGCGCGCGCGCGCGCGCGCGTATGTCATGCGCGTCTGCGTTGTCGGTATCGTGCTCGTAAGCGCGCTTATGTTCACGGCTACCGTACTGCTCGCGCCCGCCTATGTGCTGCTTACTAAAAGCGCAAGTGCAAAAGAAGCGCGCCTCGCGAGCATGGAGTCTGCGCTTTCTTCGGGAGATGAACGAGAACTCTCCGCTCGCCTTACCGCTCTTACGAAAGACGCGGCGGCTCTGACCGCGCTCAGAGACATTCCTTCAGCGAGCGGTATGGCGCGCAGCGTGCTCGCGATCGCGCGTCCCGGAGTCACGCTTTCCGGTTTTGCATATGCGCCCGCTACGGACAAGAAAGAGAGGACGTTCTCTGTCTCGGGTATCGCCGCGACCCGGGACGCCTTACGCAATTATCAGCTCGCACTCCAAAGTGCGCCCTTCGCGCGTTCAGCGACGCTGCCGATCTCCGCGTACGCGAAGGATACCGATATTGCGTTTACGATAACCATAATGCTCGTCCCGAGAAGGGAGGGGCTCGCGCTATGAGATCTCCCCTCTTCCATCTCGTGTTCGCGCTTTCTGTCTGTATCGCCGTGATCGCCGGGTTCGGATTCTGGTATGCCACGCTCAAAGACAAAAGCGTGGCAGTAGCGGATCTGGAGCGCCAGATCGCCGCAAAAACCGAGACTACGGGGCGTATCGCCTCTGCGCGCGCCTCGCTTGCCGAGATCGCAGGAGATGAAGCCAGCATACGGGGCTATTTCGTTCCGGAGGCCGGCGTTGTCTCATTTATTACCGATCTTGAGTCGCGCGGAAGAGCACAGGGAGCCGTCGTCAGCGTGCGCGCGGTCTCGACGAGCGGTACCGGTGTCGAACAAGCGCTTGCGTTCTCGCTCGTCGTCGAGGGGACATTTGATGCGGTCATGCGTACGGTCGGTGCGATCGAGTATGCGCCGTACGCCCTCTCAGTCTCGGCGCTCTCGCTCGGGCGAGACGACGCGGACCGCTGGCATGCCGACCTTGGGCTTCTTGTCGGCTCGGTATCCGCGAGCGTCGTAATGAAACAGCCATGATAATGTTCACTGCCGCGAGTTCTCTGGTAACACGCCTGCGCGCCAACATGCGCAGAGATCCGGTACGCGACTGGTTCGTTCTGCTCGCCGTGTCGGCGATAGCACTCGTGTCTCTCATCGTGTGGAACGCGTGGACGTTCGACACGATTGCGGGAGGCGGCGTGATCGGCGCTCCTACAGGAGAAGCGGCGCCGGTCTTTAGCCGTTCTTCGCTCGATACGGTCCGGCGCATTTTTGAAGAACGCGCCGCCGAAGAGGCGAAATACCGGACCGGCGCGTATCGTTTCGTTGACCCTTCGCAATGAAACAAATATAAGATAAGGTGATGAGGTGAGCCGCCCCTGTAGTTAAATGGATATAACTGCGGACTTCTAAGCCGCTATTCGAGGTTCGATTCCTCGCGGGGGCACCAGCTAGTGCTAATTCAAGTGACCGAGATGCCTCGGCTCAAATGAGCCGTATTTCCCATGCGGTACTGTACACCTCAAGTGTCTTATTTTCTCTCTTTCAACTCCTTACGAGTATACGCACCAACCTGAAGACCAAAACGTATATGACTCACCGTAGAACTTTGCTGTTCGGATGAACCGCCACCCTTGATATCAATCAGTTCCAATACTTTTATTCCCGCTTTCCCCTCTCCAGATATCTTTGATTCGACTGTAACCGCGATATCAAATTCGACCTCATTTCTCTTTCCTGCTACTCCTCTAAATCTTATATCCCGCTTCGTCTTCTTATTAGCTTCTGATATGGCAGAGTCTAAATCCACAAGAACTTCCTCAACAAAAGTTTTTAGTTCCATATCAATATGGTATCAGATGCTAAAGCCGGTTGGGACGAAATTATTTTTCTAGTGTTAGTGCCCGATCCTTCAGCACCAGCCCACTCTTAAGGCATGAGAGTAGCTCTCGTTTCTCAGTAATCGTGCCGTCTTTGAGGAGGTACTTCGCATAGGTGCGGATATCGATTGCGGCTGTACGGTCTTTTTTCTTCGCGCCGAGTACGCCCATGCGGAATTTGTTGTAGCGAGCGATTTCTTCTTCAATCTTCTCTCGCATACCGATCTCGTCGAGGTCGAGGGTGTCGAGGAGCTTTGAGAGCTCCTCGATGAGAAATGTTTCGTTGACGGCAGGATTGCTACATGCGACGTCTTTCGCTTTCGTGCATCGATAGTAGACGTGGCGATTAACACTGCCATCCTTCAGTTTCTTGAATTTCTCGTCGGCCGTAATACCGCTCCCGCAGTATCCGCATTTGATGAGTTTCGTGAAGGCGAACTCCTTGCTCTCGGTTTTCGGTATGTACTGGTCCTGGATGTTGCTCTGCACCTTCTCGAAGAGCTCCTTGGTGATAAGCGGCTCATGCTTGCCTTGATACCACTCTCCGCTCCCTTTCGGATATTCAAACTCGCCGTAGTAGAAAGGATTGCGGATGAGGATGTATAGGTTGGCAAGGGAGAAACGCTTGCCAGTGTGTGTCTTGAAGCCGATCTTGAGGAGCCAGCGGTATGTTTGTCGTCCGCTCCACTTGTCGTCGCCGATCTTCTCGAAGATTTTTCTCACTGTAGACGAACGCTTTGGGTCGAGTCGCACCTGGCACTTCTTGTCGACATGCTTCTCGTTCAGATAGCCGGTCGGCGCGGTACACGGTCGTAGTCCCATTTCGCACCGCGCCCGCAGTCCGCGCTTCACATTGATAATCTTCTGATCGTTTTCAAGCTTCGCTTGCGATCCGACAATCATGAGCATGAACTTCTCATTCGGATTGTTGGTGAAGGTCTGGGTATAGGTGCGGATCTCCACCAGCTTCTTTTGGTCCAGAAGATCCACAACTGCACCGAGGTCTCCTGCGTTTCGGCTCAATCGATCTGGCGCCCAGGTGAGGATGCCGTTGAACTTGCCACACCGGATATCATCGAGAAGCTGGTTGTATACCGCCCGTTGACCGACATCCTTAGAAGAATGCGATTCACGCTTAATCTCGACGATTTCTAAATTCTCCCGAGTGGCCAAGGCCGTCATTTCTCTCACTTGCGATTCGATGGAAAGCGCCTGGGCGTCCTCGGCTTCCATGCTTTTACGCGCGTAGAGGCAGTATTTGACCCTTATGGGCTCCTGTTTGACGGCCTGCCTCATAATACCGCTAAAGGGTGCCCGAATTGCTGTTTGTGTCATACAGTACAAGGAATGACGCAACCCCTCCTAGGAGTCCAGAGCGTCCGAAAGGCCCTAGGAGTTGGTAACTCAGGCTTTGATATACTTCTAAAAATCTTCACAATTTGCTAGGGTAAATTAGTTATGAATAACCCATGGGACAACCTTCCAAAGTCAATGCCGTTCGTGCTCCCAGAAGATCGAGTAGCCATTGAGCGATTCAATGCGCGGCATCGCGGGAAGTCGTCCGAGGTTCTTCTCGACCAGTTACCGTCACCGTATGTAGGCGATCCAGGCGCTCCTGTGGTGGTTCTCAATCTCAACCCTGCGTATAGCATCGAGATTGCTTCCGAAGCACCGCTCTTGTTGTGCGAGAAGACGGCGCGAGCAAATATCTCGCATGAGTTTTTCGAGTATCCATTCTATCCGCTTGATCCGCAACTCGCGAGCGTGTCTGCCGCTGGACACGAATGGTGGTCGAAACGGTGTCTAGGTGATCTTATTCGTGAGTCCGGGCTTCCTGCGAGAGAATTTTCGCGTCACATTTTCTGTGCAGAGTATTTTCCGTACCACTCGCGTAAGTACGGCTGGATCGGAGGGGTGTTGCCGTCAGTTCGTTACACCATCTCCATCGTCGAAAAAGCAATCGAGCGTGGCGCACTCTTCATCATCATGTGGGGAAACGGCAACAAGCGAGCATGGCTAGAGGCAGTGCCAGTTCTTGCGTCAGCGGATCTGGTCACCCTGCGAAGCGCACAGAATCCGAAGATAAGCAGAGGGAACCTTACGGAAGGAGAATTTGAGAGAATTGTCACTCGCATCTCTGCGTTGTGAATTTATTTCTGCTAACCACTTTTCTTTAAGGAGTCCAGAGCGTCCGAAAGGCCCTAGGAGTTGGTAACTTGATGTCCCCAAATGCCCTTAAAACGCCACGTGGATCGCTGGCGGGACTCTCTAGGGCGCGGGGACAAAATCTCGATACAGAGAAAATACTTGATGGTAAATTGATTCAACCAACGACTCTGCTTCCTCGGCTGGAACTTGCTTGCGTAGAAGCATGAGTCGTACATTCGCACGAATGCGTGATTTTATAACTTCGCTGTTTGCCCAATCTACCGCAAGGTCGCGTTTTATAAGAGAGACCATTTCTTTTACTAGTGCTTTAAGTTCGCCGTTTCGTGCGATTGTGTGTTTGCCTTTTGACACTAGATCATAGAACGCGGCTTCTTCCTCCGTGAGACCGGTATCCCGCATCGCAAGCTCCGTCTTCTTTATTTCTTTGGCAAGCTCAATAAGTCGTTCTATAACCTTACTTGAATTGATAATGTTATTTTCGTATTCTTCAATGATTTGCTCCAAAAGGCGCATAAGTGTTTCGTACCGCGTGGCATTTTTCTTCACCCGCACCCGTAGCTCATCATTAAGAAGCTTACGCAGAACCTCAACCGCTAAGTTTTTATATTTTAGATTTTTAACTTCCTCCAAAAACTTATCGTCAAAAATAGAGATGTCCGCCTTTGTTCCGTCGCGCATCTTGAGAATATCGATGACACCCTCCGCAGAAATACTCTCGGAAATAAGCTCACGAATCGCTGATTCAACATGTAAATCAGTCAGCGACAAGACATCACCTGTATCGGAAAGCTTATTGATAGCCCTTTTCAGAGCGCGGAAAAACTCAACTTCATCACGAATCCTGTTCGCTTCGTGGTGAGGCATCGCAAAGCCGAATAGTTTAGAGAGAAGTTCCGTCTCCTTGAGAAAACGCACTTTGCGATTCTCGTCGAGCGCGCCGCTTTTGGGGTCTGTAAGAATTGTATTCAACGCTTCATAAAACACTCTTGCTGCTTCTCCGGCTGGCATTTTTCGGTACGAAGCAAATTCAACTCCAGAAAGCATCGCGGAAACGACGTCATATTTTTCCATCATCTTGGCTACAATCTCTTCAATCGGGTACATCGTATTCTTGCGATCTTCAGCACTGTAAATTGAAAGTGCCTTTTTAAGATTGTCGGCAATGCCAATGTAGTCCACTACAAGTCCCGCCGGCTTGTCTCGAAAGATTCTGTTTACGCGAGCGATGGCCTGCATGAGTGTGTGATTCTTGAGTGGCTTATCGATATACATCGTGTGGAGGTGTGGCACGTCAAAACCCGTAAGCCACATGTCGCATACGATGACAATCTTGAGAGGGTCTACGCTATTTTTGAAGCGCTTCTCGAGCTGTTTTGCATTTGTGTCTCGTTGAATACGGCCCTCAAAATCTTCGGGTTTTGAAATAACGACTGCTATTTCGGGCGCGTTAGGAAGTGCGGTCATTGCTTCATACATAGCGATGGCAATTTCTCGCTTCATCGTAACTACCATTGCCTTGCCTTCAAGACCACGATTGTTGAAATGGTCCACGATATCTTTGGCAATTAACTTTACGCGCTCCGGTGTGCCGACGAGCTCTGCGAGTCTTGCAAACTTGTGTTTCAAAATCTCGCTCTGTGATATAGCATGCTCCTCTGTGAGGTCCTCAAACTCCTCATCAATAAAGTGATTGGTGAGATGAAGCGGTACAAGTCGTCCTTCGTAGAAAATAGGTACTGTAGCGCCATCTTCAACTGCTTGATTGATTTTGTATGTACTGATGTAATCGCCGAAAACGAGATTTGTATCGCGCGACTCGGTGCTAATAGGTGTGCCCGTGATTCCCATAAACGACGCGTTGGGAAGTGCCTCGCGAACATTTCCCGCAAGTTCTGCGTATTGCGAGCGATGTGCCTCATCCGCAATGACAATGATATTTTCCTCTTGAGACAAACCACCTTTGAGCTTATCTTCTTCGTCCTTAAACTTCTGAATGGTTGTGAAAACAACTCCACTCGGGGTCGTAAGTCGCTCGCGTAAATCTTCTATGCCTTGCGCTTGCCACGCGTGTGGATATCCAGTTCGCAAAAATGTCTTGTGTAGTTGTCCATCCAAGTCATTTCTGTCAGTGAGGAAAACGAACGTTGGGCTTCTGAGCTCGGAAAGTATCTTCACTTTGTTTACATAGAAAACCATAGAAAGTGACTTGCCAGAGCCCTGTGTGTGCCAAAAAACGCCGACCTTACCATCGCCTGCTGGTTTAATCGCTTTCGTGGTAGCGGCAACCGCTTTATTTACGCCGTAGTATTGGTGGTATTGAGCAATTTTTTTTGTATACTTTGGCGATTCGCCATCACTGTCGGCTTCATAGACTGTAAAATACCGGAGTGTGTCCAAAAATCGCTCCTTGTGAAAAATGCCTTTAACAAGCACCTCAAGTTCTGCCATCCCTTTAATATCATCATTCTCGCTCTCAAGGCCTTTCCAGATTGCAAAGCGATCCCACGCACTTGAAACTGTGCCATATCGCGCTTTTACCAAGTCGCTTATCACAAGCAAGTGATTGTATTTGAAAAGTTGCGCGATGTCTTTTTTGTATCCTTCGAGCTGAAGATATGCCGAGCGAATAGTTCCTGACTCATTCGTCGGACTCTTGAGTTCAAATACAGCAAGAGGAATGCCATTCACATACACCACCACATCCGGGCGCCTCACCGAATCTGGCCCTTGCACAGCAAGCTGATTCACAACGAGAAATTCGTTGTTTTGCGGATTCTCAAAATCAAAGAAGCGCACGAGAAGAGTATTTTCTTTTCTATTTCCGCGCTCATCTACCTCGTCAAAAGGGTCGTACTTTGCACCCTCTGTAAGCAAGCGATACATCTGACGATTTTCTTCCTCAAGATTTGGATGCTCAACGCGAGTAATCTGTTCGATGATCTCTTCAGTGGAAGAATCGGTCAAAAATGGATTGATGCGAATGAGCGATCGTTTGAGGCGCGGTAAAAGCAATACCTCGCGGAAGTTCTCACGCTCAGCAGTAACCTGCCCGGGCGCCAAATCCGGTCCTAGTTCGTAGTCATAGCCAAGCTCCTTGAGCCACGCGATAACCGGCTGTTCTGCAAGTGAATCTTCGTTTAGTTTATTGGTCATAAAGAGTTTTCTTCTTTAAGTTTATTACAAGAAAAGGCATATCCAATACCAACATTCGCCGACCTCTTTATATTTCTTGCAATTTCTTTCATTTGACGTTGCGATGTTGCAAATATTTCTCCTATTGTTAGCTTTCCCCAAGCTAATCCTTGAAGCTTTTGTAATACCTCAACATTAGAATCAAATGAACGTATAAGCTCGTCAAACTGGCTGGCTAACCCAGTAGCTTTTCTTGTCACAATGCCGATCACCTTTTTAGTAGAAGGATCAATTAGTGGTCCCCCAGAATTTCCATTGTTAACACTGGCATCAAGTTGTATCACATTAACATCGCCTTCAATATACTTGGCAGAAACATGACCAAGATGAGATGTTAGATTTTCGTGTTCAAATGGGTACCCCATAATCAATATTTGCTCACCAACTGACATGTCATCATGAGTTCCCAACTCAAACTGAAATTTTCCATCAAAAAAATTGGAGGTTGAAATATCAAGCAATATGTAGTCGTGGTTGTCGACCGTAGAACCAGATATTACGTACTTGGTTAATTCGGAATACTGGAATATAAATCTTGAATCAGAAACCATAAGTCTAACAATGGTATTCGGTGCGAAATCTCCTTCTACTGGATGGAAAACATGGTTATTAGAGACTATCTTACCTCCTGACAAAAACGCTGACCCAGATGCGATCTTGTTATCGCCATTATAAAAAGTTACGGACACCACGCCCGAAGATACATCTGCAATAATGGTAGGCATGCTCATATATTTATCTCTATTTCTCCGCTCATCAGACGCGGCAAAAGTAGGTCGCGCATAGCGGCGAGTTCTTGGTTTTCAATCCTGAGTTTAAGTGCTTGTTCAAACATTGGAAAAATAAGTTTGTCCGCCTGATCAAGGATATCTGGCGACGGAACCACAACCGTTGCTTCAGATAAATGGTGCCGCTGTATGTGGCCCATCGAAGTAGCTTTACTGCTAGCAATGAGTTTGAAGTAAGGGAGGTGATGTTTTACCCAATAAAATACAAACCAAGTGGGATAATTCTGAGAAGTTACCTTGAACAAATGCTGATTGAGAGCGCCGGTAGTTGCTGACCAGCGCATTAACTCAAGACTTCCAGACCACGAGAAAAGAATATCGCCTGCATTGACTTTGTACTTTTCGTCAATATCTCTACTTGCACGCTCAGTATTACTGTCAATACCATTGTTCATTTCGCGGATTTTTATGACTGGCAAACTCGACTCGGTATCTTTGGGACGAAAATTCTGTAGCGCGATCCCGTTAAGGAAGTCGGCGACTTCATCGAGTGCTTTGATTTTCCACCCTTTCGGAATCTTGCCGAGTGGAGAATCCACAATCTCCACTTTTTCGTGTCCGGGGAAACGGAACTTCACGAACCATTCCTTGAAAATCGCCTGCGCCATCTCCTCAAGCGTCTTGATAATGCAGTTGTTGTTCTTTATTTTTTCGTCAAAAGCAGATAATATTTCTGCGATACGTTTTTGAATATCGATTGACGGAAGTCTCAAAGAGATTGCGTTCAAATCTTGAATCGTTATCTGTGATTGAGCAGAACCACTATCAAGGTGTCGCAATCCTTTTGAAAAAAAATAGAGTGCATATTTCTTGTCCAGCTGTTTTGTATCTAAGTCCGCGATAATCGATAAATTGGTCACGAAAGACTTCGGCGGGCTTATTTTTATATCACCAGTCCCACCAACGCCACGAGCAACAATAATTAAGTCTTCATCAGAATTATATTCATCATTTGTGAATCCAGTGATCCTATAGCCGGAGTAAATAGGATATTTACCTAGGGTAAGTGTTTTTTGAGGCATTTTGCCATAACGAAAATCCGCAATATCTCCCAATTTCATTGTTCGCCAAGCTGTTTTGGTTTTTGTGGTCATATTAATTCCAACCCAATGAATAGACAACGCTAGCAATAATGAGTCCGACAACAACAGAGGTCAAAACATGCTCTTTGAACCAGAGCCAGATATCATTGACAACCTTTCGCCAGTATTGACTGTGAATATCCTTTACATGCTGAATCGTGACATGTTCCCGGGGAATGTCGATAACTACACGTCCACCATCACCCCCTCGACCTCCTCCGGGTCCACCTCCTCCTCCACCACCACCAGTTGCAATGATGCCAGATGTGCTTTGCGGAGGAGTAAAAAGTGAATCGAATTCCGCATTCGACATGCTTTCGAATTGGCCGAGAATATACTCCAAGTCCTGAATTGCCGCATCGAGGCAAGGACCTCGGCGTTGAAGAATACCTGTCGATAATCCAACTTCATATGCAGGACATGGCCCGCCACCTATATCGGAAAGCATTGGATAGTTACCAAGCTTCTTGATGTATTTCGAGAGCCCACCATACTTTCGATTCAAGTCACTTCGCATAACTTCAAGCTCGGGACCATTGCGCACGATACGAACCATTGTATCGCGAGACTGCAAGAGAAGGCTGCGATATGCTTTCAGAGCTTCGTGGAAGCTTTCTATTTTATTCTGTATATCTGTTTTTTTCATATTTGCTTGGTTTTTGGTCATATTTTTGACTTATCCACCGTTGCTTGATGGCGAGCGGTCGCCATGATACACTGGGTCTACAGAATCTGTTTCTGTCCTGCCCGTGGATACGGGTCGACTATCCGCAAGAACCGGACCCTCGTGGTCGGGTTTTTGCTTTTTCATGGCAATGTATCGCTTGATATCTTGGGCATTTACGACCACGTCCGCAAACCGGCGAAGATTATCCTGAATAAACCCACCTTTGATGAGAATAATTCGCTTGCCGAGCTTTTTAACATAACGAAGTAGAGGAGCAAAATCAGCATCTCCGGATAAGAGACAGAACGTCTCGTACTTCGGACTCAAACGAACAGCATCAAGTGTTATCTCAACATCGAAATTTGATTTCGGGATTATAACGTATTTTCCAAATTTATCTGCCCGCACGAGGCGCGTTTGCCCATCCATTTTAGCAATATCTATATAGTGACGTATTTTTTGAACGGGCTTCGTGAATACCTGTCTGTCGCCAAAAATGTATCGCGCCGCACCCATAAACTTTCCTGAACCAGGATTTTCTGGATCAGTACCGTAGTAAAGCCGAGCGCTATCTGATGTCGCCGACAGAAAATCTTTCAGACCTTGCAAATTTATAACTAAACGTTCAGTTGCTGGGAGTAATGCGCCGTCCGCATCGTGTTCATCCCGTTCATACCATTTATTTACGTTCGCGAAGTCGACGAAGGCGAGAGTGTGTGGAAAATCTTCAGCAGATACGCCGATTGACTCACGAATATGCAGTTGTTTCAGTTCGTCGAGATTCATACGCCAATTTTTTTAAGATTGATGGTAATTCGTTCTTCAAGTTCGTCGCCTTTTTTAAATGCATCTTCGAGCTCCGTCGAGAGTTTTTGTACCTTCACTTCAAATGGAATCCCATCGTCAATCTCGTCGGCAAGTCCGACATACCGACCCGGCGTGAGCACATAACCCGCTTTTCCTATGTCCTCTCTCTTTACTGCCTTGGCAAAGCCGAGAATGTCTTTGTATTCCTGCGCATCCTTCTCGCCCCGCCACGCGCGCACGGTATTGGTAATTTTCTTGATGTGCTCATCGGTGAAAACGACCTGCTTACGCGATATCGCCTCAACTTGCTCCCGCGCATCTATAAAGAGCGTCTCGCCGGTGCGATTGCGGAATCGGTCGCCTTTCTTATTTTTTGCTATAAACCAGAGCGAAACAGGCAGTGCGACATTGTAGAAAAGTTTTGGGGGACACGCGACGATAATATCGACAAGATCGGCTTCAATAATTTTCTTACGAATTTCGCCTTCGCGTCCGCTAACTGCAAGCGCACCATTTGCCATAACAAACCCTGCCATTCCGTTTGGCGCAAGGTGGTGGATGAAATGCTGTATCCACGTGAAGTTTGCGTTGCTCGCAGGTGGTGTACCGTACTTGAGACGCGGATCGTTTTCGCTTAAGCGATTAAGGTCCCATTCTGCATTAAAAGGAGGATTGGCGATTACAAAATCCGCCCGTAGGTCGGAAAACTTATCGTCATAGTAAGAATTGCCAACTTCTATTTGCCCGAAAATGCCGCGGATAGCAAGATTCATCCGACAGAGCCGCCAGGTTGTTGTATTACTCTCCTGACCGAATACTGCGAGATGAGCCGCATCCTTACCATGCGCTTTAAGATATGCACTCGCTTGTACAAACATTCCACCACTTCCGGTAGCAGGATCGAATATCCGCGCATTCTCATATGGCGCGAGGATTTCAACAATGAGTTTTACAAGCGAGCGAGGACTGTAGAATTCTCCACCACGCTTGCCTTCAGATGAAGCAAATTGCCCGAGAAAATACTCATACACGCGACCGAGCATGTCCTTCTCGTGGTCGATATCGTGGTTGAATTTTATACGAGAGAAAATATTTACGAGTTCGCCGAGCACATTGCTCTCAAGCGGTGTGCGGATAAAAACCTTCGGCAATACACCTTTCAGTTGTTTTATATTCTCCTCTTCAATAGCCGCCATCGCCTCATCGATGTACTTGCCGATATCATGGTGCATCGCGTGTTCGCGCAAATGTTCCCAACGGGACTTCTCGGGAATGTAAAAAACGCCCTCACTGCGATAAGAGTCTCGGTTTTCAAGAATTATTGCGCGAGACTTTTCATCAGCGATGTATTGCTCCTTATTTTTCGGATCAGCAAGACCCTTTTCTAGTTCTGCGCGGCGCATATAAAACGCGTCGGACACGTATTTCAAAAAGAGAAGACCGAGAACGACATGCTTATACTCACCGGCATCTATATTGCCACGCAATCTATCAGCCGCATTCCAGAGTTCTTTTTCAAAATCGATATCCTTATGTTTCTGTGTGCCGGCACGAATTGCACTGTCTGCCGCCTCTTTCTGTGTCGCCTGAATTCGCTCCTGTATCTCCTTCGGCAGAGAGTCAATTTCATACAAAAAGCCCGCCCCCACCTTCTTGATGCGAAGTCCCTCCTTGCCCTTGAGCATTTTTTGGACTGCCTGTCGGGTTACGCCAAAAGTCCGCGCGAGGTCAGTTATTGAAATATCTCCTTTTATAGCCATATTCAGAGTCTAGCATGGCTAGTATCTGGTTGTCAACTAGCAACCGCTCGAGAACATATCGAAACGACGGTCATGATGGGATATACTATTCGTATTCAGAAATGAGCATGAATCTTCTCTCTCAATCAACAATCGAAAAAGTCGGATACTATGTCTATCTGCTTATTGACCCGCGAACCGACAAAGTCTTCTATGTTGGCAAAGGATGCGGCAATCGGATCAATCATCACCTGCTCGGCGCGCTTGAAGAGAAAACCAAGGAAACGGGAAAGATAAAGAGGATTCGCGAAATCCAAAAAGAAGAACTGGAAGTCGAGCACACCATTCTCCGTCACGGGCTCACTGAAAAGGAGGCCTTTGAAGTCGAGAGCGCAGTTATTGATCTTCTCGGTCTCGAGAATCTCACCAATCTTATGCATGGCCACCACTCTCTCGATCGGGGAAAGATGACACTGAAAAACATCAAAACAGAATACGAGGCAGTCGATGCTCTATTTGACGAGCCGGTCATGCTTATCAGAATCAACCAGCTTTATCGGTATGAAATGCCCGCGAATGAACTTTATGAGGTAACACGGAAACATTGGAAGGTTGGCTCGCGTGCAAAGACCATACACATTGCTTGCGCGGTATATGCCGGTATTGTTCGCGAAGTATATAGCATCAACGAGTGGGTACCATCT
>Ga0209211_10008973_pt1 | contig 13496 bp, 11 predicted proteins | sample RifGroA2_FD_183992 | JGI IMG/M metagenome (GOLD analysis project Ga0209211, IMG submission 183992) | Groundwater microbial communities from Rifle, Colorado, USA - Groundwater A2 (SPAdes) (version 2) | ecosystem: Environmental > Aquatic > Deep subsurface > Groundwater | place: Rifle, Colorado...
CGCTCTGTTATTCGATCCAGCAGTCTTCTCAGGAGACCAACTGATCAACAACAAATACCTAGCGAATATGCTTTCATTCGACAAAAAAATAGTTGATAATGCGGTGGCGATGAATGCGCAAATCATCGGATTCTCGTGTTACACCGGAAACTACCAGTGGTGCTTAGAGATAGCGAGAAGGATCAAGAAACGCTGCAATGCCACGATAGTATTCGGAGGAGTACACATCACCGCGACCGGCGGAGAAGCGCTCGCTCACCCCTTTGTAGATTATGCAATTATGGGTGAGGGCGAATACGCAATGCTCAACCTTGTGAACCGCCTGGCGAGTGGCGCCACGGACGTATCCGATATCCAAAACCTCTGTTTCAGAAAAGACGGCCGCACGCAGTGCAATCCTCCGAGACCGTACATAAGAGACTTGGATTCACTACCACTCCCTGACAAGAGGTTGTTCTACGATAAAGTACCGATGCTTTCCCAGAAATATCTGGTGCTCACATCACAAGGTTGCCCGTTCTCATGTACGTATTGCAGCAACAACATGTACCACCAGCGCTACTGCAACGAAACAAACCATGTGAGAAGAAGATCTCCGAAACACGTCATACAGGAACTGGTGTACGCCAAGAAACACTACGACGTCAGGACAGTCACATTTGGCGATGATATATTCACCGCATCAGTCCCGTGGTTGAAAGCATTCATCAAGCTATACAAGAAAAAGGTCAAGCTCCCATTCCACTGCAATGTCCACCCTCTGACCATCTCAGACGAAGCGATACGATTGCTGAAAGAGGGCGGATGCTGGATGATCACCATGGGCGTTCAATCAGGATCAGAACGCTTGAGAAAACAGATTTTCCACCGCGCAGGTTCAAATGAAAGAATACTGGAGTCGATAGAGGCTATCAAACGCGCGGGAATAAAAATATCTGTGGATAATATTTTCGGAGCGCCGACAGAGACTGAGGAAGATCTCAAGCAAGGCTACGATCTGTATTTCAAAGCAAAACCCGACCGGATACTCACCTTTTGGCTGACCTACTATCCCGGAACAAAAATAATTGATTACGCAATGAAAGATAAGTTGATATCGATAAACACAAAAAAACGTATCGACAAAGGACAATACAGCGGATTCGCGCACGGTACGGGATCAGTCAAGAACAAAAAAATAGCGATGTACCAGAAATACCAATTATTGTTCCAGTTGCGCTCGCTAGTACAAAATGACCGTGCGTACATAATATTGTCGCGTATCCTCGTCAAGATGCCGTTGAAGGGTGCATTGAACTACGCCATAGTACTGCTCAATAGCATAAAAAATCGTGATGTCAACGCGTTCTATCTGATCAAATACGCGCTTTCGAAGAAACGCGTGCCATAACTCGCGACATACCATAACGGCACGTATTTCGCGCTCGTACCGAATGAGTTCGCATCTACAAACACCTCCTCGATTTCTGCAAGCACCCACTACACCGAACCAAACGCGTAGGATACACGTTTGCAACAATAACATGCTCGCAAGCGTGTTTCACACTAGATAGTACATGACTGCGAAATGGCACAGGCTTCCGCCGATGACGAAGAGATGGAAGAGGTCGTGCTGGTTGAACCATCCATGCGTCGGCCGACGTTCGCTGCGTGCGTAGAAGAGCGCCCCCACGGTGTAGAGCACGCCGCCGAAGAAAAGCCACATCAACGCTGCGAGGGGGAGCGCTTTGTAGAGCGGCACGATAGGGATGACCGCTATCCACCCCATAATCACGTAGAACAACGTGGACGCCCACGAGGGCACACGCCATACATTCTTCACCACGATGCCGATTGCAGCGCACGCCCAGATGACGCTCAACAACGCCCATCCCCACGGTCCGCGCAATACCGTTAGGCAAATCGGTGTGAACGTGCCTGCGATGAGCACGAAGATGAACGAGTGATCAAGGCGCTTGAAGATCCGCCGCGTGCGCGAATCGATATGGAAGAGATGATACATCGCGCTCACAGAGTACAGCGATATCAAGCTCGCGCCGAAAATGCTGAACCCGATTATGTGCCACACCGTACCATCACGCGCCGCGAGAACCATGAGCAGCACTAACCCAGCAACAGAAAGCATCGCTCCGACAAGGTGCGATATTGCGCTGAAGTGGTCGCGTGTGCGCATAAGGAACCCATAAACATGCTAGTTCAACTACTTTCCGTCGCATACGGACAGGCATCGGTCGATGTTACTCTTGTCGTGTAATAGACAATGTTAATAAACCATCATACGAACAAAGTACCATGCCTGACGAACAAGTCGATCTGCATATGCTCCTGCGAGAATTACGCGAGATCAAGGCACTCCTCAAGGAGGATTTAGAACTAGACCGCAGGGATCTCAAGCTCGATGAAGAGGATGTGGCGCTCGATGAGAGCGAAGTGCTTATCGAGAAGGATCTCGAGCACGGACAGCACCTCCTTGAAGAGGAGACCCATAAGATTGCCGAGCGTACGAGCACGGTCGCCGCCGACCTTTCGGGACTACGCTATGTGAGCCTCGACGTCTGGCGCAGGATGATCTGGGAGTCGTGCGACGCGAAGCGCGCAGAACCCCACGAGCGGGATATCACCTACAAATGCGCGCTCTACGGCGGACCATGCCGTTTTGAGGTCTGTCCGAAGAATCTCGCCATGCGCAAGAAGGCTTAGTTGTAAGGCGTGAATTCTACGCAGATATACGCATCATTCGCGATAGCGATAAGTGACGGGATCGGCAATATTTTTGTGGTATACGGTTCCACATGCGACCACCACGTCCGTGCGTACGTTTCCGATTCCCTCCAGTGATCCGCAAAGTATGAGTGTCCCTCGCTAGTGAGCGATATCGTTGTGACACCAAAAAGAGACACAATCCTATGTGCGTATGCGCCAGTCGGATGGTGCATTCGAAAGAGCGTCTCCCCGACGATAGCATTGTTGATGTCGTGTTCCGACGGAAGCACGAACGATCGATGCTGCACGATGTGCGTGAGACGACACTCTGCAGGGTGAGTGTGATAGATCGAGAGCGATGGTTCCTCTTCATGCAACCGGTATAGAAGACCGCGGTCGACGTCGGTAGCGTTCCACATGGCCTTCTTTGTCAATGCCACCCAACCGTGACTGGTGTATGCGCTTACCTCTTCATCCATGCAGCGGCGGACGTTGTTATGCAGGTCTTTCACGCCGGTCCGTTCATCGGCGGATCCTGAAAGGAGCAGTGCCAAAAGCGATGCCGCAACGCGCATACGGCAGGGATTCCTAGTGGATAGATATATCTAACGAAATCACCGCAGGAGTTTATAAATTGGCGTGGATTTTCGACAGCAATGCCCTCATAGGCTAACGGATAGACTACGGGGTTCCGAACCCCGTGATCGGGGTTCAATTCCCCGTGGGGGCGTATGACACAAGGATTCATCAAGACCTCCTACGCCGATGTCTGGTACGATCGCACCGGCACAAAAGGGAGAACGCCAATGCTCTGTCTGCATGGCGGTCCGGGACTCCCGAGCGATTACCTCCGAGGGCTTGCGGCGCTTGGCGACGAACGAGAAGTGATTTTCTACGACCAGAGCGGCTGTGGGCGGTCCACCCACGGTCTTGCGAAGCGATACCACACCGTCAGCCATTTCAGCGACGAGATTGGCATTGTACGCGACGCGCTCGATCTCGACCGCATCGTCCTCTTCGGCCACTCATGGGGCGGTCTGATAGCGACAGAACATCTCAAGAGACCGTCCACTGCAGTCGGCGTACGCGCAGCGATCCTCGCAAGCCCAATGGTGAATAACGTGCAGTGGACCGAAGATATGACCCGCAATGCGAAGACACTCCCAAAGGAGCTCGCTGACGCACTCATCGTTGGAAAACCCCGCAGGGTATTCGAGAGGGCGCGGCGGCGATTCCTCAAGCAGTACAATCCACACCGCCATAACGATGAGTATGAATCGGCCATCGGCGAGATGAATCACGATATCCGACGGTCGTTATGGGGAACATCTATGTTTGCCTGCACCGGAATTCTGCGCGGGTATGACGCTCGCCACCACCTCGCGTATATCCGGACTCCGACGCTCATCACCACAGGGACGTTCGACGGCATATTGCCTACGACCGCCGAAGAGATAGCGACGAGCATGCCGTGCGCAGAGACCGCGACGTTCAGGGGCGCAGGACATTATGCGCATATCGATTACCCGAAGCGTTATGTCGCGCGCGTACGGCACTTCTTGCACGAGCATGATGCCTGATATCGGCCGTTGCGGTGGATGCACGCTGCCGCGACAATGAGGCGGAGGCTCGCCGGATTCCGTCGTTTCTCCGGAATACTCGCCTCCTATGCATCGCACCAAGGCAACGGCACCACCACAGACTGCGTTGACTGCGCACGGAATGAGCGCATCCAGAATACATCACTGCTTCTCTGCTTCTTTGAGGTCGCAGAACTCCAAGAGCTTCGTCTTGAGCGCCTCGCGGTCGTCATCGACGGTATAGATGGACAGCACGACCGTTCTTTTGCCGAAGAACACGTCGACCGTGTATTGCCCCTTGGGGATAGAGAAATACTTGTCGTCGTACGCGGTGCTAGTGTATTTGCGTTCCGGCCGCCCCATGTCTCCGCCGCCGAGCGGTGAGTAGAGGCGAGCGGAGTCCCATGATGCGAAGCCGATCGTCTGGAGGAACGCGCGGATGGCGTCGACGGTGTGCCGTTTCTTCTCGAGCCGGAAGACGCTGTGCTTGGGCGTCTGCGCCATACCGAGGAGGCCTATCCTCTTGAGCTTCTTCGTCTTCTGCACCGTCACATTACAACGCCTCGTTATATAAAATTGACGAGGGGAATGGATTGACGAGAAGAAGAGATGAATCACCGCGGCCTAAAGGCCGCGGTATCCTGCGCCAAAGCTCGAGAGTCGCGGAGCATCTATGCTGTACGCAAGATTACGTCGCCGTGGCTGATGCACCACGGCTCCTGCACAAACTCCAAGGCGACTCTCCTCGAGCTGAAGCACGAGGTATCACTCAGATAATGGAAAAAAGAAGGATCGGGAAGAACGCCTATTTCTTCTTCTTGTCGAGCGTCTCTTCGCCAGCATGCCAGTCCATCGGGCAGAGGCCGCCGGTCTGGAGCGCTTCGAGCACACGCAAGGTCTCGTCGGTGCTGCGACCAACATTCAGGTTGCTCACGACAGCGTACTGGAGAATCCCATCGGGGTCGATGATGAACGTTCCGCGTAGCGCGGCGCCAGTCTCCTCGATGAGGACATCGTACGCTCGCGATATCGAGTGGTTCGTGTCCGCGATGATCGGGTACTTCACATCGGGCAAGTCCTGCTCCATCCAGGCCTTGTGGCTGAATGCGCTGTCCGTGCTCGCAGAGATGACGACCGCGTTGAGCTTCTTGAACTCCGGCTCCTTGCGCGCGAACGCCTTGAGCTCTGTCGGGCAGACGAATGTGAAGTCACGCGGGTAGAAGAAGAGGACTATCCAGTTCTTCTTGTAATCGTTGGAGCTGATGCGCGTGATTTGACCGTTGTGGTAGCATTCCGCATCGAATGTAGGGGCTTTCTCGCCGACTTTTATCATAGTACACCTCAGAGATGTTATGTTCACGAGCAACGACAGACCCTTTAAAAAATTTCTCCAGTATCTCCATCGGTGAAGGAGTGAGGGCACCACGAATCAATCGACGGTGACGACCGATATACGATGGCCGTTCTTGTCGTAGAAAGCGGTTTTGAACGGCGTGTACGGTTCCCCGATGATGGCGTGGACGTAGCCGAACTTCGAGAAAAGATGCCTATCAGCCTCGGACGGCCTAGTACTCCCCCCAGGATGGCTATGGACCGTACCGATGATGCTCGTGGTCATGGGCAAGTTGGAGAGCATCACATGCGCGCTGTCGGTATCGGCATCGTACGCTTGGAGCTGTATCTCGTCGATATGGAGCACGCCGCCACGCAGCCCGGCGGTCGAAGAGAAGAACGCGAGCATCTCCTGCGGGTGCGCGCTGCGCGCCATATCGCACAGGTCGTCGAGAGCGCTGCGCGCTATCGTTATACGGTCGATGCGCCGCACGCCGAGGAGCGCTCTCGCCATCCGACGGAAAAACCCGCGCGCGCCTATGGCCATACCATTGAATGGCACGCCATCTTTAAATACGCACCGGCGACGTCCCCAACCATGGCCACAACCACCGGCAGGACAATCGCTGCAAGAGCACGGCGCGGCACACATCACACACGCGCACGAATAATATCGCCGGGACAGTTCGATCTCGCGTTGACCATTGAAAGCGGCCAAGCGTTCCGCTATACGAAAGAGAACGGTGCATACCGACTGAGAAACGGAGCGATTGAGGTCACACTACGACAAGAGAACGATGTCATCATCTGTGAAGGCGCCGATGAACGCACCGCACGCCATCTGCTACGCATCGACCTGGAACACGAAGCGGGAAAGGCGCGTCTGGAACAAGACCTGGTACTGCAACCCATCATCGAGAGGTACGGGGGCTTGCGCATCCTACGCCAAGACATGCACGAAACGATCATCGCGTTCATATGCTCCGCGAACAGCAACATCCCTAAGATACGGCAGAATCTCACGCTTCTTGCACAAGCACATGGAGAACGACTCCCGCCGCCAGGCACAGCCATCAATATCGATGCGGCTCGCGCTGCGAAGACCGGTTACCGCGCGCAGTACATCGTCGATACGAACAGGATGCTCACAAGGAATTTCGTACAACAGTTGAAGCGAGGGAATTATGAGCAGAACCATGCGCTGCTCCGCACCCTCCCAGGGATAGGGCCTAAAGTCGCGGACTGCGTCTGCCTCTACGGGCTCGACCACGGCGAGGCGTTCCCCGTGGACGTCCACATCTTCCGCGCCATGAAGGCGCTCTTCCCGCGCGCAGGGTTCAAGAACGAGAGGGAAGCGAAGGATTTCGCTCAACAGCGATGGAAGAAAGACGCAGGGCTCGCGCAGCAATACATCTTCGAGTGGGCCCGCAAAGAGCTATCGAGCGCCAAGAGACGGCCGCAAACAAAGAACCAACGCCTGGTGAAGAGAAAGAAGAGAGGGGTGGCACGATGAAACCTATCGACAACAAGACCATCGGCAAGGTACTGACGATCGTGCGCGACGAGGTGAAGAAACACCCCCTCCCCATCGTGACACTCGTCGCGCAGACGGAAGGCGACCCGTTCAAGGTGCTCATATCGACGATGCTCTCGCTGCGGACGAAGGACCAGGTGACCGCGGAGGCGACACACAGGATACTCGCGAAGGCCCCCACGCCGCAAGCGATATTGCGCTTAACAGAAAACGACATATCGAAACTCATCTACCCGGTCGGGTTCTACCGCACGAAAGCGAAGGCCATGAAGGAGACCTGCCAGATGATAGTTGAGGAACACGGCGGAAAGGTCCCGGACGATATCGACACGCTCGTCACGTTCCCCGGCGTCGGACGCAAGACCGCGAACCTCGTGCTCACGCTGGGGTTCCGCAAGCACGCGATGTGCGTCGACACGCACGTGCATCGCATCAGCAACATCTGGGGATACGTCAAGACAAAGGATGTGCTCGCGACGGAGATGGCGTTGAGGGAGAAGCTGCCGAGGCGTTACTGGATGGAGTACAACGACCTCCTCGTGAGCTTGGGGCAGCACGTCTGCATCCCAGCATCACCCAAGTGCTCGGAATGCCCGGTGAATGAGTTGTGCCCGAAAATAGGCGTGAAGCGACATAGATAAACAGTGAAAACAGCACGCAAGGCTGCCTTGGCGGGGATTTTGAATTCGTGGACGCGTTCGAGCAATAGGGAACACAGCGCCAAACCATGTACACACTCTCGCCGCAGCCAAAAGAGAAGACCTGCATATAGAAAGGACGGATATTTTTATAAAGGCCCCCTGACTTTCACGACAATAAGGACTCATAGCTTAGCGGTAGAGCGCTACCTTCACACGGTAGAGGTCGCCAGTTCAAATCTGGCTGGGTCCATAAACGGCATAATCTTCTCGAGAATGTTCTTAGTAACATTTATTGCTATGAGTGCATCGTGTTCATTGACGTCTTTGTTCAAGTCGTGAATGGTATTCCGAGCGTGTTTGATTCCATGCAAATAATGATATTCCTTTTCGTCTATAATATTAGAGTCTTTTGCTTGAAAAATGAGTTTTTCAAATTTTTCTGATGAATTGAATTTTTTTCGTAATGCATACTCCAATACTGCACCACAAAGGATAGTAGATACTCTGAAGAATCCATAACCAAAGAGTGTATAGATATCGTGAATATTTCGAAAGATAGTGATATCTTTTTCGAAAGCCACCGGAATCGATCCCAATCTCGATTTCCTTGTTTCAAATACAGATTTCATTTTTTTCGCTTCTTCAAGAAGTTGCTTGTCCTGCAAAGATGGTGCTGCAAACAACGCTCCCGCTATCCCACCAATAACTCCCGCTAACTCCATATCATCATTAGTTGGCATGTACCAGTCTACTCCAAAACATTGAACCCGACAACAAAGCTCGCGCCCTTGATCTTCTCCTCATTCGTCATCACGAAGTTCTGGGAGAGCGTGTCAGCGAGCACGAAACGCGTCGCACCGCAGCGTTCGGCTATCGCCTGCGCGTGCTCCTCTATCGCGGCACGCAAGGTCGCATCGCCCGCGGCGATCTCCACCGCGATGCGGTCCGACTTCACGAGTCCGGATTTCTTGCGCAGCTGCTGGATGCGCCGTATGACCTCGCGCGCGAAACCCTCGCGTTCGAGCTCTGGCGTGCGCAGCACGTCGAGATACGCACGGAGCGTGTTGCCTTCACCGACCTGATACTTGTCAGGCACGATACGCGTGACGTTGAGATGCTCGGGCTTGAGAGTCTTATCGTCGATGATCACATGAGGTTGCCGGGATTTGAGCATCTCGACAAGCTCGTGCTGGTGCTTCTCAATCAGATGCATCACGAGCTGCGTCTCCTTGCCGAAATCCTTGCCGATAGTCTTGGTGTTCGGCTCGACAGTATACGAGATGTCGACAGGCGAGAAGCTTATCTCCTTGAGGTTTGTGAGTGTGAGCACGAGTGATTCCATGCGGAGGATGGCCTGCTGCTGCGCAGGAGCGCAATCCACACGCACCTCTTTGACCGGCCAGCGCACGCCCAGTTGCGCTTTGTCGCGGGCGGCGAGTACGGCGCCGATGAGATCTTTCGCAATCACGAAATCCGCTTCGAGCTGGCCGTCCATATAGGTTTCGTCGGCCTTCGGCCACATACGCATGTGGACGCTCTCTTCGCTGCACATGTCGGGGAACGCCACGCGCAGATGGCGATAGACGCTCTCCGCATAATACGGAGCGATGGGAGCGAATAGCGTGATGCCTTCGCAAAGCGCATGGAAGAGTATGCTGACCACTGCGAGTTTCTCGTCGTCGGACCCCGCCGTCGCCTTATCTCGTACGAGCTGGACATACGTTCGGCTGACGTCGAGCAAGAACTCCTCGACCGGCAGGGGTACCTCATTGAGACGGTATTCGTCGAGTGTACGGGTCATATCGCGCACAGCGGTGTGCAGTCGCGAGAGGACATAACGTTCCTCGACCGACAACAGACCGCGCCGCTCAAGCTCCTCGACGCTCACAGGCACGATGTCGGATTGGCTCGCGAGCTCGATGAGATACTTATGGAGGTTCCAGTAGACCAGGAGGTTGCGGAATTTCGCGTCGAGATCGTCGAAATTGTAATTCATGTCGAAGCCAGGGTTCGCGGCGCCGACCATGTAGTATCGCGTCGCGTCAACGCCGTATTTGCTCGTGACTTCTTCAGGAAGTATGTAGTTCTTGAGCGACTTCGACATCTTGCGTCCTTGCGAGTCGTTGATGAACCCGTGCATGTAGCACGCCTTGAACGCGGGCTTGCCCACTGCGACCATGGACGCGATGTGCAGGAGATTGAACCAACCGCGGATCTGATCCTTGCCTTCAAGAATGAAGTCCGCGGGGTACAGATCGTCGAACTGGTCGTGGCGTTGCGGGAAGTCGAGACAGTTCCAGCTCGTGGTACCTGCGTCCACCCAGACGTCCAAGACGTCGGGGACGCGTCGGAACTCGTGCATCTTGCCATCCTTGCCCTTGTGCTGGAATGCTATCTTGTCGACGGTAGGGATGTGCAGATCTTCAGGTTCGGCGTCGAGGTTTGCGAGCTCTTTGAGCTCTTTCGCGCTACCGATGACGATATAGTCCTTCGGATCGTCAACATTGCGCCAAACAGGGAGCGGCGTGCCCCAGAAGCGCTGCTTGCTGATGCTGTTGTCGCGCAGGTTCTCGAGCCACGAGTTGAAGGCGTTGTACGCTGCCTGCGGGACCCAAGTTATCTTGTTGTTCTCAGCGATGAGCTGGTCCTTGATATCCTCGATCTTCAGGAACCACTGCTTCGTCGTGCGGAAGATGACGGGGCTCTTGCTGCGCTCGCCGAACGGATACTCGTGCGTGTACTTATGCGTGAAGAGAAGCGCGTCCTCGCGGTCGATGAGGCGGATGAACTCCTCATCCTCTTTCTTCGCCTCGAGGCCGATGAACGGCACGATGTCGCGGCAGAAGCCCTGCTCGTCGATGGTGTTGAACGGCGGGATGCCGTTGCGGTGGCCGACCTCGTAGTCCTCGGGGCCGCAGCCGGGCGCGCAGTGCACGAGTCCGGTGCCGGCGCTCGTGTCGACGTATTCGGCGCTGAGGATGACGGTGTGCACCTTCGGGTGCTTCGCCTTGAGGTCGGCGTAGACCTGGTTGTATTTCGCGAACGGATGGAGATATGCAACGCCCTCGAGCGTCTTGCCTGCGAACTCCTCCTCTATAACATAGTCGAGCTTGAGCCCTTTTACGATGAAGTCGTCGAGCAGGTCTTTCGCGAGTATCCAATGCTGCGGAGTCTCATCGAAGACGACCTTGACTTTGCAGTATACAACTCCTGGGTTCGCCATGACGGCGAGGTTGAACGGTATGGTCCAGGGCGTCGTGGTCCAGATGAGGATGAACGTGTCCTTGCTCGCCTCGCCAGTCCCCTTGTCGATGACGGGGAAGCGGACGTAGATGGCGGGTTCGGTGACGTTCTCGTACGCGAGCTCGTGCTTCGCGAGCGCTGTCGCGTTCGTGGCGTCCCACGTCATGGTGCGTTCGCCTTCGTACAGGCGTCCTTTCTCGTGCGCCTGCTTGATGAGCCACCACTCACCCTCCATAAACTCCTTCGTGATGGACTGGTACGCGTTCTCGAAATCCATCCACACGCCGAGCTTGATGAAATCATCGTTCATCTTGAGCATGTTGCGGATGCATAGGGCGCGGCATGCGTCGATGAACCTCTCGACGCCGTACGCCTGGATCTGCTCGCGGCCGTGGATGCCTATCTCGGCCTCGGTCGCGTGCTCAGTCGGCAGGCCGTGCATGTCATAGCCAGCGCGGTCCCAGACATCGAACCCCTGCATGCGCTTGTAGCGCAAGACCATGTCCTTGAGTATCTTGTTCCACGTCGTGCCGAGGTGGACGTTGCCGGAGGTGTAGGGCGGGCCGTCCAAGAAATAGTACTTCGGAGCTTTGACTGCTTTCGGCCGCGCTTTGACCTTAGGGTATACTTGTTGAGCGTCCCAGAACTCTTTGGACTCAGCTTCAACGGTCTTGAAATCGAACGCGTCTACCATAAACCAATCACATCAGTCGTGGACAATCAGTGTGCGCTATATAATCTATGTACTCTATGTGTAGTAGTGTAGTTGCAGCAGCATACTCTAGGTCGATGCACACCTGCTACACCCGATTAGCACGATTATCGCGCCCGGATGAACCATCAGATGGCCATAGTCGGGGCCCCGAGGGCCGTTTAAATAGTTTGCTCCTGAAATCCAGATACTTCGGCATGGAAGAGCACGAGATACGCCGTGCATCAGCACACAACCGAACGGTATCCCATGACCGATTGCGCGAGCAGAAAGCACCCTGAAACACGCTAAACACTCCTCTGCGGTGGAGACCAATGATTATAAGAGCGGTCAACGGAACGCACCAACACAATGACCAACCCAATGGGACAAGACTCGCACGAGCGCACAACCCGATTACGGAGGGAAACGCTTACGACTCCGAAAGTCATCCGCGTCGAGTGCCCTGTCTGCGAAGGTAGACTCAAGGGGGCAGCGCTCCTCGGCTATTACTGCACCCGATGCGGCGCGCACTACTCCGCGCCACGCGTGCGGCAACTCCAGCGTGAACATCTGCACCACAAGATACAATCACATTTCTCTGAAAGACAACCCGATGGAACGAACAAGACAGACGCACCGGATACGCCGGAGCGAAAACGTGAACGAACACCGGAACCACGCGCCACATTGCACGAGGAGACGACACACATCGTCATAGCCGACGACGATGGAGCAATAGCACAAGCGATAACGGAAGCGAGGCTCGCGATCAAAGAGACGACGCATCACCTCGAAGACATACTCGGCGCACAACAAGAAGATACGACTAAAGAGGATACAACTAGCGATGCTGAACACGCCAAAGAAGACAGAACACCTGAACACGATGAAGAGTTCGATACAACGAAGAAGGATGAAACACAACCATCATCCAAACGGAAAACGCTGCGATACATCCCTACAACGAGGATACCACACAAAAAAGAGCATCATGCAACAGTGCTGACAGCACCAACCACTCCTACAAAAACTGCGCGACAACGCGAGCGTGTTCGCGATTCTCGCAAAAAGAAGATAACAACGAAAATGATTACGAAACAAAGAGCTACGAAGACGCTGATTATTCGAAACTCTCGACAGATACGACATGCAAACACGAAGAAACATCCTACAGCACAATCGTCACGACCACACAGCAGGAAACCCGCACGAAAGAGGGCAAGACAACAATCCCTCAAACAACGAAAAAAGCGATCCAAACGATAAATAGCTACGACAAAAAACGCCACACGTAGCGTCCGACAATACTATGGACCACCGCAGCACGCACGATGCCTTTTTATAGTGCAGGACCCGACCGCTCAGCATGACGCTCGGCGAATTCTTCGATGGCCTATTGCACACCATAGCGACGTCATGGCCAGTCAAGGGACTCGCATACGGCGCAGCAGTATTCGCAAGCATCAGCATCATCATCGCAGTGCTGCTCGCGGCAACACTCATACTCCACATCTTCTTCAAACACCACCCGTTCATCCAACGCGCGCGCAAGATACTCATCTATCTCCTGACGATATGCGGCGTCCTCGCGCTCGTCATGGGAGGTATCCTCGGATTGGTGCTGCCGATCATCCCAGGCATCGTCCTCATCCTCGCAGGACTCCTGCTCTTACGCAAATACCACAAGTTCACGTGGCTTGAGAGCCGTATCCACGCGCTCAAGATGAAGATACGACGGGACAAAAACAAAACAATCGCGCAGACGACCA
>Ga0209211_10008975_pt1 | contig 13487 bp, 4 predicted proteins | sample RifGroA2_FD_183992 | JGI IMG/M metagenome (GOLD analysis project Ga0209211, IMG submission 183992) | Groundwater microbial communities from Rifle, Colorado, USA - Groundwater A2 (SPAdes) (version 2) | ecosystem: Environmental > Aquatic > Deep subsurface > Groundwater | place: Rifle, Colorado...
AACGGCGGTCCGTCGCCGCGGAGCACGATGACGCCCAGCACCTCGTCGCCGGCCGTCATCGGCACGCCGAGCCAGTGGGCGAGGTGCATCGAGAGCGCGACCGGCTCGACCCCGTGCCGCGCGCACTCGCCCAGGTAGTCGCTCGTGCGGATCGCGCGCCCGGTCGTGAAGACCACCGACATGAGTCCGGGCGGCCGCGCGTAGCGGAGCGGCGGCTGCGGGTCCTCGACGCCGTCCGTGATCCGGAGGCCGATCTCGACCGGCTCGCCCGCCTCGCGGAGCGCGACGACCATGTGACCCGCGTCGAGGACGCGCGCCACGTGCGCGCGCAGCGCCGCGAGCAGCGCCGCGCGGTCGAGCTGGCCCGTCACGGCGCGCGAGAGGTCGTGGAGGACCGACAGCTCCTCGACCTGGCGCCGGTTCTGCTCGAACAGGCGCGCGTTCTCGAGCGCGGCGCCCGCCTGGCTGGCCACCGCCTCCATGAGCAGGAGCTCGTCGGCGGAGAACTCGCGTGCCCGCTCGAACCAGACGAGCCCGAAGCCCCCCACGATCTCGTCCTTCACCACGATCGGCACGAAGAGCTGGCTCCGGTGCTCGAGCGCGGCGGCGAGCGGCCCCGCGGAGTCGGGGTCCTCGGCGACCCGCGCGGACGCCACCGGGCGCCGCGTCCGCGCGGCCTCGGCGCAGAAGGCGTGCCCGGTGAGCGAGAGCCGCACCGCGCGCAGCGCCTCGCGCCGCGCGGCCGGCACGCGGTGGTCGGCGACCGGCTCGAGCCACTCGCCGCCGCCCTCGCGGAGCCAGACGCCGGCGCAGTCCGCGTCGACGGCGGCCACGACGCGCTCGAGGAAGTGCTGCGTGAGCGCGCCGAGGTCGAGCGTCGTGGCGAGCGCGCGGCTCACCGAGAGCAGCGTCTCGGTCTCCCGGAGCTTGGCCTGCGTGCGCCGCGCGAGGTCGGCGTTCTCGATCGCGAGGCCGACCTGCGCCCCGACGCCCTCGATCAGCCGCAGCTCGGCCGGCCGGAACTCGCGCCCCGGCCGCCACCAGACGAGGAAGAGCGCGCCGATCGGCTCGCCGTGCGCGTTGGCGGAGGCGAAGAGCACCGAGAACGGGGGCAGCGCCCCGAGCCACTCGATGTCGAACCGCGGGTCCTCCCGCGGGTCCCCGCTCGCGACGGCCTGCCCCGCCCGCCAAGCCGGCAGCAGGTCGGGCAGCCGCGTCAGCACGATGGGCCGGCTCATGAGCAGGGCCAGCAGGTCCTTCGGGACGTGGTAGCCGCCCAGGGGGACGAGCTGCTGCCGGCTCGCGTCGACGAAGTAGGCGCCGACCATGTCCGCGCCGAAGGCGTGCGCGACCTCGCGCGCGACGCGCCGCATCACCTCGCCGGTCGGCTCGCGCTCGGAGAGGATCCGGCCCACGCGGAGGAGCGTCGTCGTCTCGCGCAGGCGCTCCCGCGCCTCGGTGTACAGCCGGGTGTTCTCGAGCGACAGCGCGAGCTGGCCGGCGATCGTCGCCGCGAGGTCGATCTGCCAGCGCTCGAAGCGCGCCGGCCGGTCGCAGCGCTCGAGCGTCATCACGCCGATGACCTGGTCCTGGCGGATCATCGGCACCACGAGGCTCGACTTGATCTCGAACAGCTCGACCCAGTCGCGCGGGATCAGGTCGGTCGTGGCCGCGTCCTCGATCACGACCGGGCGCCGCGTCTCGATCGCCCGGACGTTGGCGGGGATGTCGCGTAGCGGCCGCGCGGTGATCTGCTGGAACGCCTCCCAGAGGTGCGGGTCCCGGCGTCCGTCCGCGTACTGGGACATCAGCGGGAGCATCCGGTCGCCGACCCACAGCTCGAGCGAGCAGCGGTCCACGCGGCAGACCTGCGCGATCTTGATCGCGGCCCGCTTGAGCAGCCTCGTGGAGTCGAGCGTGGAGTTGAGGATCTCGACGACCTCGAGGAGCGCGCGGGTCTCCGCCAGCAGACGGCTCGTCTCGGCGAAGAGGCGCGCGTGATCGACCGCCACGGCCGCCTGCGCCGCGAGCGAGCCCAGCAGCGAGGCGGTCTCGGGCGTCACGGGCGAAGGCACCGCGCGGTGGACCGCGAACGCGCCGAGCACGCGGTCGCCGATCGCGATCGGGTACGCGGTGAGGTGGCGGAGGCCGGCCCGGAGCAGCTCGTCGGCGTCGACGACGCGCGGGTCCGTCCGGGCGTCGACCCACAGGAGCGGCTCGCGGTGCAGCGCGACCCAGCCGACCGCGCCCTCCCCCAGGCCCACCTCGCGGCGGAGCCTCGCGGCCACGCCGGCGTCGCCGTGGCTCAGGGAGCGCACGAGGCGTCCCGCCGCCGCGTCGAGCGTCCACACGCTCACGTGCGGCGCGTCGAAGAAGCGCGCCGCCGCCGCCGCGATGCTCTGGAGCACCTCGTCCATCTGGAGCGAGGAGGAGACCAGGCGGTTCACCTCCTCGAGCGCCGCGAGGCGGTCGGCGTGCTCGCGCGCCTCCCGGTAGAGCCGCGCGTTCTGCAGCGCGATCGCCGCCTGCGCCGCGAACGTCTCGAGCATCTCGAGGTCCTCGGCCAGGAACGGCGCCGCCGTCTCGCCGTCGCGGCTGACCACGATGCCGCCGAGCAGACGCTCGCCGAGCACGAGCGGCTGCGCCATCGCGCGCCGCACGCCCAGCTCGATCCAGCGCGGCTGCGCGAGGACCGAGCTCGCGTAGTCGTTGACGACGAGACCCTGCCGGAGCTCGACCGCGGTCCCGACCACCCCCTGCCCGAAGGCCAACGGCGGGCGCGGCGCGGGCTCCGTCCACGCGCGCGGCACGAGCGCGCGCTCGCCCTCCGCGAGGTAGATGGCCCCGTGGCCGCCGAAGAGGCGGGTCGCCCGCGCGATGACGATGTCGAGCAGGCGGTCGGGATCCAGCTCCGCGGCGAACTCGCGCCCGATCTCGGCGAGCGTCGCCGTCTGCGCCCGCCGCGTGGCCTCCAGCGAGAAGAGCCGGGCGTTCTCGAGCGCGAGCGCCGCCTGATCGGCGAAGGCCTGGAGGAGCGCGATCTCCGACGGGGAGAAGACGCGCCCCGCCCGGTCCCCCACCGTCAGCGCGCCGATGACGCGTCCCTTCACGCGCAGGGGCACGCTCAGGAGCGCGGCGTCGCCCGACACGCGCATCCCCGCGCGCATGTCCTCGGTGACGACGCAGGCGGGGTCGCTGAACATGTCCGACGTGGCCACGGCGCGGCCCTCGGCAGCCGCGCGCCCCGCGACGCTGGCGCCGGACGGCAGCGCGTGGCCGGGCGGGAGCGCCCCGCGGGCCCGTCCGCCGAGGGCCACCAGCACGAGCGCGCCATCCGAGCGGAGCAGGCGCAGGGCCGAGGAGCGCGCCTGGAAGGGCCCGAGCACGCTCTCCACCATGCGCTCGCCGACCGCGGAGACCTCGAGGCTCTCGGTGAGCGTCCGCGCCAGGCGCGCCAGCTCCTCGGCCTCGAGCCGGCGGCGCGTCGCCTCGGTGTAGAGCCGCGCGTTCTCGAGCGCGAGCGCCGCCTGGTCGGCGAAGGCCTGCGCGAGCCGGATCTCGTCCTCGCCGAAGCGGCGTCCGGTGAGGTGGCTCACGGCGAGCGCGCCGAACAGCCGGTCCTTGACGCGGAGCGGCACCGCGAGCAGCGCGCGGTGCGACTGCCCGGCGACGCGCGCCTGGGCGTCCTCCGCGTACGTGAGGCGCCCGTCCGCGAGCGCGTCCTCCGTCGCGACCGGCCGCCGCTCGCGGACCGCGAGTCCGGCGACGCCGGTCCCCGCGGGCAGCCGCGGGCTCCAGTCGAAGACCTGCCCGGTCTCGTCCGCCACCGCCACCGCCACGAGCGCCCCCGACTCGGGCTCGAGGCGGTAGAGGCAGGAGGAGCGCGCGCCGAGCAGGGCGCACACGCTCTCGGGCACGCGCCGGGCCGCGAGGTCGAAGTCGAGCGTCTCGGACAGCACGCGCCCGACGTCGGCGAGCGCCGCCATGCGCTCGGCCTGGCGCCCCGCCTCGCGGAAGAGGCGCGCGTGCTCGAGCGCGATCGCCGCCTGGCCGGCGAAGGCCTCGGCCAGCTCCACCTCGCGCGCCGCGAAGGACCGGCGCGCGCGGAACGTCAGCACGCCGGTCGTCCGGTCGCCGACCCGGAGCGGCACGCCGAGAAACTGCGTGTAGCCGAGCCGCCGGTCCGCGGCGAGGTGCTCGGGCACGACGTCCGGGACGCTCGCGATCTCGCACACGAGCGTCCGGCCCGTCTGGACGACCTTCCCGCTCAGGCTCTCGCCGACCCGGAGCCGGGGCCGGAGCATCGTCTCGCGCGCCGAGCCCGCGAGCCCGGCGAGCACGAGGTCGTCGCCCTCGAGGAGCCGGAAGCCCGCGTTGTCCACGCGGAGGAGCCGCGCGGCCTCCTCGGCGATCGACGCCAGCAGTGCGTCGGTGGGCGTGAGCCGGCCGATCTTCGTGTTGATCTCGAGGACCGCGGCGAGGTAGGCCCCGCGGGCCTGCTCCTCGGCGAAGAGCCGGGCGTTGTCGAGGGCCGGCGCCGCGTAGTCGGCGAGCGACTGGAGCAGGCCGATCTCCTCGACCGCGGGCGCGTGGCGCGCGGGCCAGCCCACGGCGAGCGCGCCGACGGGCCGGTCGCCGGCCCGGAGCGGCGCGACCACGAGCGACGCGACGCCCTCGCACCCGAGCGCCTCCACGCCCCGCGTCCGAGGATCCTCGGCCACGTCGGCGATCGCGATCGGCGCCGGCGCGGCCGCCAGCTCGGCGACCAGCGGGCTCGACAGCGGCAGGCGCGCGGCGCCGGCCGGCGCCGCCGGGGCGCCCGCCGTGGCGCCCGGCGACACGTGCTCACCGTCCTCGTCCACGAGCCAGAGCCGGGCGACGACCGGGCCGAACAGGTCCAGCGCGGCGCCCACGACCCGCTCGCCCACCTCGCGGGGCGAGAGGGTGGCGGTGAGGTGCTGCGCCAGGCGCGCGAGGCTCTCGAGCCGGCGGTCCTTCTCGCGCGCCTCGGCCAGGAGGGCCGCGCGCGCGACGGCCAGCCCGACCTGCTGCGCGACCGCCTGCAGGAGCGTGAGCTCGTCCGGCTCGAGCGCGCGCGTGTCCCGGGAGAGGAGCGCCACGACGCCCCACGTCCCCTCGCCCACGGGGATCGGCAGGACGAGCTGCGCCCGGTAACCGCGGGCCTCGGCGCGCTCGTGCGCGCCGGGCGCCAGGAGCGGCGAGGCCGCGAGGTCCCCCACCACCGGCCGGCCGGCGCGCACGGCCCCGCCGACGTGGCTCGCGTCGAGCGGCCGCCCGCGCAGGCGCTCGACGTCCTCGGGCGCGAGCCCCCGGCTCGCGACGAGGACGAGCCCCCGCCCCGCCGGGTCGAGGCGGAATACGCCGCCGACCTCCGTGTGCGCGACGCCGCAGGCGACCTCGAGCAGCCGCTCCACCGTCCCGGCGAGGTCGTCGGCGGTGGCGCCGGCCATGTAGAGCGCATCGAGGGCCCGGGCGCGCCGGTCGGCGGGGACGGCGCCCGGCCGCGCCGGCTGGCGGCCGCGCGGCCCGAGCCAGGCGGCGACGACGACGGCGAGCGCGGCGGCGCCGAGCGACAGCGCCCAGAGGAGCCAGAAGCGCCGCCGCTGGGCCCGGTGCGTCGCCTCGGAGAGGAGCACGCGGAGGCCCGGGTCGGCGTCCGCGTCGAGCGCGCGCGCGAGCCAGGGCTCGCCGCGGACCGTGATCGCTCCCGGCCCGGCGCCCCGCCAGCCCGCCGCCGGCGCGCCGGCGAGCGTCGTGGCGAGCAGCCGGTCGCCCGCGGCGAGGACCAGCGCGGGCCGGAGCGGCAGGCGCTCGAGCGCGCCCACGAGCGCGTCGAGGCGGCGGCCGACCACCACGAGGCCCGCCGGCAGCGGCGCGGCACCGAGCACGTACGCCCGGCCGGCGACGACGCCGAGCCGGGGCACGCGCCCCCCCGCCCACGCGGGCACCGCGCCCGGCGCCGCGGCGGGCACCTGCACGAGCGGCGCGCCGCCCGCGTCGAGCACGAGCAGCAGGTCGGCGGCGCGCTCGAGCGTGAGCGCGAGCAGCCGCGGCGAGGCGCCGCGCGCCAGCGCCGCCCAGTCACCGCGCGCGGCGCCCTCGACGAGCGCCGGCTCCTGCGCGACGAGCCGCGCCTCGCGGCGGGCCTCGGCGTGCGCGGCGTCGAGCGCCGCCTGCACGCCGGCGAGCGCCTCGAGGACCGTCGCCTCGTGGCGCGCGGCGTCCTGCCGGTCGAGCCGCACCCCCGCCGCGCCCCAGACGGCCGCCAGCAGCAGCAGCACGGCGGCGAGCCGGAGCGCGCGGGCCCGCCTCGTCACCGGCCCCTCACGGGCGCCCGCCGACGTGGTGGAGCTTCATGAGGTTCGTGGTGCCGGTGACCCACATCGGGGAGCCCGAGATGATGACGAGGACGTCCCCCGGCCGCACGGTCCCGTCGGCCAGCAGCGTCGCCTCGACCTCCGCCAGCATCGCGTCGGTCGTCTCGGCCTTCCGGACCAGGCGCGAGGCGACGCCCCACGAGAGCGCGAGGCGGCGGCGCGCCCCGGGCGAGGGGGTCAGCGCGATGATCGGGACGTCCGGGCGCTCGCTCGAGATCAGGCGCGCCGAGAACCCGGACTCGGTGAACGCCACGATCGCCCGCGCGTCGAGCGCGTGGGCCGCGGTCGCCGCGGCGTCGGCGATCGCCTCGGGGAAGCCCGCGCGGCGGTCGCCGCGCCGCCGGGGCTCGGCGCCGAGCACCGCCCGCTCGGCGCGCGCGGCGATGCGGGCCATCACCTCGACCGCCTCGGCCGGGTACCGCCCGCTCGCCGTCTCCGCGGAGAGCATGATCGCGTCGGCGCCGTCGAAGATCGCGGTGGCCACGTCGGAGACCTCCGCCCGCGTCGGCCGGAGGTGCGTCACCATCGACTCGAGCATCTGGGTCGCGACGATCACCGGGACCTTCGCGCGGCGCGCCTGGCGGATGATCTCCTTCTGGAGGTGCGGGACGTCCTCGAGCGGCACGTCCATGCCGAGGTCGCCGCGCGCGACCATCACGGCGTCCACGAGCGCCAGGATCCCCGGCAGGTTGGCGATCATCTCGTGGCGCTCGAGCTTGGCGACGAGCGGCGCCTCGGCGCGGAGGCTCCGGAGGAACGCGCGGACCTCCTCGAGGTCCGCCGCGGAGCGCACGAACGAGACGGCGACGAAGTCGACGCCCTGGGCGATCCCGAAGCGCAGGTCGGCGCGGTCCTTGTCGGTCAGGCAGGACATCGGCAGCTCGACGCGCGGGAACGAGATGCCCTTGTGGTCGCTCACGCGCCCGCCGACGACCACGCGGCAGCGGACCTCGTCGGCGGACGTCTTCTCGACGCGGAGCTGGATCATCCCGTCGTCCATCCAGACCTCGTCGCCCGGACCGAGCTCGCGCAGGTGCTCGGGGTGGGTGATCGACGCGCGCTCGACGCTGCCCGCGACGGGGTAGGCGCAGAGCGTGAACTCGCGCCCCGGCTCGAGGTCCACGCGGACGCCGCCGGCGGCGCCGAAGGTCCCGAGCCGGATCTTCGGCCCCTGCAGGTCCTGGAGGATCGCGACCGGCCGGCCCCAGCGCGGCTCGCCCTCCCGGATCAGCCGGATGACCTCCGCGTGCTCGGCGTGCGTGCCGTGCGAGAAGTTCAGGCGGGCGACGTCCATCCCGGCGGCCACCAGCCGGTCGAGCTGCTCCCGGCCGGCGCTGGCCGGGCCGATGGTGCAGACCACCTTGGTGCGGCGCATGGCTCACGCGCCGGCGAGCAGCCGCCCGAGGAACTGTCCCGTGTAGGAGCGGTCCGCCTGGCGCGCCAGGTCCTCCGGCGTCCCCGTGGCGACGACCCGGCCGCCCGCGTCGCCGCCCTCGGGCCCGAGGTCGATGACCCAGTCCGCCGTCTTGATGACGTCGAGGTTGTGCTCGATGATCACGACGGTGTTGCCCTGGTCCACCAGCCGGTTCAGCACGTCCAGCAGCCGCTGGATGTCGGCGAAGTGCAATCCGGTCGTCGGCTCGTCCAGGATGTAGAGCGTCCGGCCCGTCGCCCGTCGTGACAGCTCCGTCGACAGCTTGACCCGCTGCGCCTCGCCGCCCGAGAGCGTGGTCGCCGACTGGCCCAGCCGGATGTAGTCGAGCCCGACGTCGTCGAGCGTCGCGAGCTTCGACTTGATGACGGGCACCGCCTCGAAGAACCCGAGCGCCTCACGAACCGTCATCGCGAGCACGTCCGCGATGCTCCGGCCCTTGTAGTGGACGTCGAGCGTCTCCCGGTTGTACCGGCGCCCCTTGCAGACATCGCACGTCACGTAGACGTCGGGCAGGAAGTGCATCTCGATCTTCACGAGCCCGTCGCCCTGGCACGCCTCGCACCGGCCGCCCTTCACGTTGAACGAGAACCGGCCCGGCTGGTAGCCCCGCATGCGCGCCTCCGGCGTGCGCGCGAACAGCGTGCGGATGAACGTGAACACGCCCGTGTAGGTCGCGGGGTTGGAGCGCGGCGTGCGGCCGATCGGCGACTGGTCGATGTCCACGACCTTGTCGACGCGCTGGGCGCCCTCGATGCGGTCGTGCGCGCCGGGGCGCTCCTGCGCGCGGTGGAGCATCTGCGCGAGCGCGCGGTGGAGGATGTCGTTCACCAGCGTGGACTTGCCCGACCCCGACACGCCCGTGACGCACGTGAACGTCCCGAGCGGGATCCGCACCGGCATCCCCTTCAGGTTGTGCTCGCGCGGGTTGTGGATCGTGACGGCGTGGCCGCTGCCCGCGCGGCGCGCGCGCGGCACCGGGATCTCGAGCGCGCGGGCCAGGTAGCGTCCCGTGAGCGAGGCCGGGTTGGCCACGATCTCGTCGGGCGTGCCGACGGCGACCACGTGCCCGCCCAGCTCGCCCGCGCCCGGGCCCAGGTCGATGACGTAGTCGGCCGAGCGGATCGTCTCCTCGTCGTGCTCCACCACGAGCACGGTGTTGCCGAGGTCGCGGAGGCGCTTGAGCGTCTCGAGCAGCCGGCGGTTGTCCCGCTGGTGCAGGCCGATCGAGGGCTCGTCCAGGATGTAGAGGACGCCGACGAGGCTCGAGCCGATCTGCGTGGCGAGCCGGATGCGCTGGCCCTCGCCGCCGGACAGCGTGCCCGCCGGCCGGTCGAGCGTCAGGTAGTCGAGCCCGACGGCGAGCAGGAAGCCGAGGCGCTCGCGGATCTCCTTGAGCACGCGGCGCGCGATCGTGGCGTCGCGCTCGCCGAGCCGGAGCGCGTCGAAGAACGCCGCCGCCTGCCCGATCGTCAGGCGCCCGACGTCGGCGATCGAGTGGCCCGCGACCGCGAAGCCGAGCGACTCGCGGCGCAGCCGCGCGCCCCCGCACGTGGGGCACGGCCGCTCGGCCATGAACTGCGCGATCTCCGCGCGCGCCTCCTCCGAGGTCGTCTCCCGGTAGCGGCGCTCGAGGGTGGCGACGACGCCCTCGAAGCCGCCGCCGTGCTCGCCGTGCAGGATGACCTCGCGCACGGGCTTCCGGAGCCGGGACCAGGGCGTGTCGAGCGAGAACCGGTGGCGCCGGGCCAGCACCTCGAGGGTCTGCCTGAAGTACGTGGACTCGCGCCCGGCCCAGGGCGCGAGCGCGCCCGCCCGCAGCGAGCGCTCGGGGTTGGGCACCAGGCGCTCCGGGTCGATCTCGTCGCGGGAGCCGAGGCCGCCGCAGTCGGGGCAGGCGCCGTACGGGTTGTTGAACGAGAACATGCGCGGCGAGACCTCCGGCAGCGAGACGCCGCAGCCGGCGCACGCGAGTCGCTCGGAGAAGAGCATCGGGGTCGTGGTCTCCCCCGTCGCCTCGACGAGCACCACGCCGTCGGCGAGCCGCAGCGCGGTCTCGAGCGAGTCGGCGAGCCGGGCGCCGAGGTTCTCGCGGACGACGAGCCGGTCCACCACGACCTCGATCGTGTGCTTGCGCTTCCGGTCGAGCTCGATCTCCTCCCCGAGCTCGCGCACGGCGCCGTTGACGCGGACGCGCGTGTAGCCCTGCCGCTGGAGGTCGAAGAAGAGCTTCTTGTACTCGCCCTTCCGCCCGCGCACCACGGGGGCGAGGACCAGCAGGCGCGTGCCGGGCGCCTGCGCGAGGACGCGGTCCACCATCTGCTGGACGGTCTGCGCCGAGATCACGCGGCCGCAGCCCGGGCAGTGCGGGACGCCGACGCGCGCGAAGAGCACGCGCAGGTAGTCGTGGATCTCGGTGACCGTGCCGACGGTCGAGCGCGGGTTCTTCGACGTCGTCTTCTGCTCGATCGAGATCGCGGGCGAGAGGCCCTCGATCGAGTCGACCTCGGGCTTCTCCATCTGCTCGAGGAACTGGCGCGCGTACGCCGAGAGGGACTCGACGTAGCGGCGCTGGCCCTCGGCGTAGATCGTGTCGAACGCGAGCGAGGACTTGCCCGACCCCGACAGCCCCGTGATCACCACGAGCTGGTCGCGCGGGATCTCGAGGTCGATGTTCTTGAGGTTGTGCTCGCGCGCCCCCCGGACGACGATGCGATCGCTCGCCATCGAAAGCCTATTGTGTCAGTCCCGCCCGGCCGCGGCAACCCGCCCGGCGCGGCCGACCGCCCAGCCGAGCGGCGCCGCGACGAGCGCCGGGTAGGCGGAGAGCGCCTGCGCCCCGGCGGGGAGCCAGGGCGCGGCGAGGGCGAGCCCCGCGAACGCCAGCGCGCCGGCCGCCTCCGCGCCGCGGCCCCCGCCCCCGAGGCGCGGCCCGGCCGCCGCCGCGGCGGCGAGCCCGAGCCCCAGGAGCCCCGCGCGCCAGGGATCGCCGCGCCAGAGGCCCGTCGCGGCGGCGCCCGCGAGGACGACGAGGCGGAGCACGAGGCCGCCGCCCCGCGCACCGGCCCCGGCGCCGTCCGACGGGCCGACCAGCGCCGCCGCGGCGGCCGCCAGGAGGAGCAGGAGGGCGAGCGCGGCGCCGACGGCCCATGCGCGCCCCGCGCGCGCGCCGGGGACGAGCGCCGGCAGCTCGATCGGCGCGGCGAGGGGTGCCGCGCCGATCGCGAGCTCCGGGGCCGCCCGCACGCCGAAGACGCCGAGCCACGCGGCCGCGAGCACGAGCAGGACGATGAGCGCGGCGCCGACGGCCGGCCGCCCCGCGCGGGCCGCGCCCGGCGGGACCAGCGCGAGCGCGCCCCCGAGCAGCGTCAGCGTGACGCCCGCGATCCCCGCGGCCGCCCCCCACGTCGCGCGCTCCGGCGGGTCCGCCCACGCGATCCCGGAGACCGGCGCCGTGGGCACGCGCTTGCCGGCCTCGAACCTGACGCGCGCGCCGGCCTCGAGCGCGAGCCGGTCCCCCGGGCGCAGCTCGAGCGAGTCGCCCGGGCGGAGCCGCCACTCGTGCAGCCGCGACCCGTCCGTGACGCGGTAGACGCCGGGCCGGACCGCGGTGACGCGGTGGGGCTCGTCGAACGCGAGCGTCGTCGGCCGCGCGATCGCGCGGCCCTCGACGGCGGCGGCGCTCGCGGCGCCGAAGCTGAGCGCCGGGCGCGAGGCGACGTCGCGCCAGGCCGCCCAGGGCGTGACGCCGGCGCCGAGCCCGAGCGCGACCACCGACGCGACGACGCCGAGGGTCCCCAGGCCGAGAACCAGCTCGCGCGCGCCCGCGGCGGCCGCGCGCGGCGCCAGGGAGACCGCCGCGGCGCACGCGACCGCGACGGCGACGGTGGCCGGGCGCGGGAGCCCCAGGAGCGCGCCGGCCTCCGCGAGCACGGCGACCCCGGCGCCGAGGACGAGGGCGGCGCCGGCCGCGGTCGCGAGCCGCGCCACGGGGCCCGGCGGCGGCGCCGGCGCGCGCGCGACGAGCAGCGCGAAGAGCGGCGCCACGGCGGCCGCGAGCACCACGGCCGGCGCCTCCGCGGCGCCGTCGAAGACGCGCGCCGCGACCACGGCCGGGACGACCGGCGAGGCCCAGAACGCGCTCGACGCCGCCGGCCCCGCCGAGCGCGCCGCGAGCACGGGGACGGCCGCCGCGAGCGCGACGAGCGGCGCGCCGAGCGCCGCGTACCACCAGAGGAGGCTGACGCCGCCGAGCCGCAGCGCGCCGGGATCGCCCGGCGCCACGCTCAGGAGGACGGCGCCCGCGAGGAGGACGAGCAGGAGGAGCGCCGCGGCCCGGCGCCCGGTGGCCATGGACACCGCGCGATTATAGCCCGTCGCGCGGCGGCGCCGGAACCGGTATGCTCTTGGGACATGAGCGACCCGATCGAGCGCGTGCTGGTCGTGACGGCCCACCCGGACGACTCGGAGTTCGGCGCGGGCGGGACCGTCGCGGGGATGGCCCGGGAGGGCCGCGAGATCACCTACGTGGTCGTCACCAACGGCAGCAAGGGCTCGTCGGACCGCACGATGACGCCCGAGCGGCTCGCGCGGATCCGCGAGGAGGAGCAGCGCGCGGCGGCGCGCACGCTCGGCGTCGCGCGCGTGCAGTTCCTCGGCTACCCCGACGGCGAGGTCGAGGACACGCGCGACCTCCGGCGCGACGTGAGCCGCGAGATCCGGCGCTTCAAGCCCGACCTCGTCATCACGCAGAACCCGCACCGCACGTACAACCTCGGCGCCTCGCACCGCGACCACCGGATCACGGCCGGCGTCGCGCTCGACTGCGTGTACCCCCTCGCGCGCGACCACCTGGCCTTCCCCGAGCTGATGCCCGAGTTCGAGCCGCACCGCGTCCGCGAGGTCTACGTGATGCAGTGGGAGAACCCGCGTCTCGTCGTGGACGTCTCGGACGTCATGGACCTCAAGCTCAAGGCCCTCGCCTGCCACGCGAGCCAGTTCGCCGACTTCGCGGCCGTCGAGGCGCGGGTGCGCGAGCGCGCGCGCCAGCTCGGCCAGGGCCAGGGCTACGCGTACGCCGAGACGTTCGACCGGATCGTGCTCGGGCGCTGACGCCGCCCGGGGTACAATGCCCGACGTGATCCGGCGCCGCGCCGTCCCGCTCCTGCTGCTCGTCTCCTGGCTGCTCGGCGCGGCCGCCGCGCTCGCGCGGCCGGCCGTCGTCCCGCCTGGCGCCGCCGAGCTCGCCCGGAGCGTCGGGGCGCTCACGGCGCCCGAGCTCGAGGGCCGCCGCTCGGGCGACCCCGGCGGCGAGCGCGCCGCGCAGCTCCTCGCCGCGTGGCTCCAGGCCGCGGGGCTCCGGCCCGGCGGCGACGACGGGACGTTCCTCCAGTCGTTCGTGCTCGCGCGCGCCGCCCGCCCGGCGGCGACGAGCGCGCTCGCGCTCGACGGGGCGGCGCCCCGCGCGCTCGTCCTCGGCCGCGACTTCGCGCCGCACGCGGGCTCGCGGCCCGGCGAGGCGGCCGGCGAGGTCGTCTTCGTCGGCTGGGGCGTGAGCGCGCCCGAGGCGGGCTGGGACGACTGGGCGGGTGCCGACGTGCGCGGCCGCGTGGCGCTCGCCCTCGACGGCGCGCCGGCGCGGCTCGCGGGCGCGCGCG
>Ga0209211_10008977_pt1 | contig 13486 bp, 11 predicted proteins | sample RifGroA2_FD_183992 | JGI IMG/M metagenome (GOLD analysis project Ga0209211, IMG submission 183992) | Groundwater microbial communities from Rifle, Colorado, USA - Groundwater A2 (SPAdes) (version 2) | ecosystem: Environmental > Aquatic > Deep subsurface > Groundwater | place: Rifle, Colorado...
TTGTTAGCTTTCTTTTTCTTATCCTGCTTAACAGCTTTATTTAAACTATTTAACTTTTTGTTGATTTTTCCTCCCTTTTTCATATGATTAAATCATACGAGGAGTGGAGGAATTAAGCAACAAAGCCACTCTGGATTAATAATGTTCTTATATAAACCATTAAATATTTTCATATGAATGAATTTGATATTCCAATTTTTAAAAAAACTTATGACTTGTATAAAATACTAAACAGCATAAGAGCGTCCATTCCAAAACAAGATCGATATACTCTTTGGCAACGCACAGAACAAATCACACTTGATTTAATAGAACTATTTTTCGAGGCTGCAGAATTGTACGAAATACAAAAACTCCCCACACTTGAAAAAGCAAGTGTAAAACTTAATTTATTACGCGTTTTTATTCGCTTATCTTTTGACACAAAAAGTATTGATGGAAAGAAGTATACCGCGATCCAACAACGAATAGATGAAATCGGGCGTATGCTTGGAGGATGGATAAAACTTTTTAAAATACCAGAAAACAATCAACAAGAAACGGAAAGCGCCCCGTTATAAGGGCGCTTTACGATGAAGAGAGACTTCGAGACTGAGAACCCTGACACAGACCCGTAGTTGTCGTTCGGATTGGAGACCTTGTTCGTGTCAAGCTTGAGCTTGCCGTCGTTGAAGTTGAAGATCGGCGCGTTCAAGAACTGACCATCGGCCTCAGGATTATTGTTTCCGCCCATCTGTAGCACCGAAAGTCGAAATGGAAATGTAACCCACCTCTCCCTTCTGAATTTTATTTGGGAGTAGTCTGTCGACAATTTCAAGACATCTCCACCAGGCAGAAACAAGCAGTATCTCCTCAACGCGACACGCTCTTGAAAACCTTGATCTCCAAGACTCAGGTCGCTGTTTCTTCTTTTTGAGAAGAGAGTATGGCGACGGTTATTCGTAAACAACCGTGCATGAACCTTACTCGAGAATAAGTATAACGAACAATTGATTTATTGCAAAAAAAGAAGCAGGGGCTGTCCGCACGATGTGAACAGCCCCTGAAGCCAAATGCAGCGTCTCGCTTCCGGCGAGAAGAACTCAAGGAACAAGGATCAAGGCACCAGGAACCAGAAGGTTCAAGATTATCAAGATCCAAGCTTCAATTACTGCGGAACAGAGAATCCTGACACAGACCCGCAGCCGCCGTGCGGAAAGGAGACCCCGCCCGTGCCAAGCTCGAGCTCGCCGTCGCGGAAGAGGAAGATCGGCGCGCTCACGAACTGACCATCGGCCTCCGATGAGTACTCGTCTCCAGCGCAGTCGATCCACAGGTCGTCGTCGTCGTGCGCCAGCCGCTCGGGGTGAGTGAGGAGCATAATCGCCACCTCGAAGGCGCCCAGGCCGAACTCGGTGGCATCCATGACCGCGCAAGCGCGGCGGACCGAGCGACCACGGTGGCGGGTGCCGAACTGGCCGGCGATCACCAGGACATTGTGTCCCTCCTGCTCGCTGGCGATCCGCTCGAAGGCCTCGATCTTCTTGGCACTCTCTCGCAGATATTTGGAACCGTGCTTTCCTCGGCAGTAGTCGATGAACCTGCCATCGCGGGTCTTGCCAAGGACTTCAAGCACACGCTCGAGCGCCTCGCCGTAGGTCTTGCCGATCAGTTGCCAAGGGACGATTGCGAAGGGTCCTTCCGGACCCAGTCCATGCTCTGTGGCGTGCAGTGCCTTCTGCTCCGCCTTCTGCTCCGCCTCCTGACTCCAAGTGGCATTGGCAAGCTCCGGGAAGTGGGCCTTCAGGATGGCTACCTGCTCGACCATGGGCTTGGGAGCCTGATAACCGGAATGGTAGCCAAAGGTCGAGGGGACTTCCTCGTTGGCGAAGTCTTGCCGCAGGCGTGCCCTAGCGAAGAACTCGGCGAGCAGTGTGGCAAGACCCGGAGTGTCGTTGGTACATTGCGCCTCCTCCTCGGTGAAGCCGGCCTTGTCATAGGCTTGCTCGCAGATGGACATGAACTTGCGACCCTTAGAGTCGTAGTGACGAACTGACGGGGCCAATGTTGTTGACATCGGAACCATCTCCTTTTCTTGAATGCCCGAAATGCTCGGAACCGGCAGCTGACCTCGCAACACGAGATAAGCACCCTAAACAACATCAATATGCTGTGCATGGTGCTTATCTCGTGCAAGATATAATCTTTAAATTAAAAGGAACAAGATCAAAAGTTAGCATTTTTTAGCTCAAATGTCAATCCAGTGATATAATATTCTCATTGACGAAAAAGGTTATATTTGCTAGGATTTCTTCATTATGACATTAAACATTATACAACTAGTCCTATCAGTTCTACTTGTTGGAACAATACTTATTCAATCAAGAAGCACTGGTTTGGGATCTGTTTTTGGCGGAAGCGACAATGTACAAACTACTCGCCGTGGAGTTGAAAAGAAACTTCACATTACAACTGTTGTAATAGCCATCGCCTTTTTCGTGATTTCATTGTTAAATGTTTTGTTCTAAGGCCCTTGCCTTTTGGCAATCACATGCCTGATTTACGATCACAATTTTCAAATATGCTAAAGCGTTTCCAAACGCCTTTTCGAGCATTGTTTGCAAAAAAACATACTAGTGGTTCAAAGCACCTGGCCATGGCTCAGGTTATTCAAGCAAAACAAAGTGGACGAGTTCCTTCAACAAAACAACTTCGCTATTTTCCAAGCTTGTTATCGCATAAAGAAAAAATTATCGCTTCATTTGCATTACTAGCCATTATTTTGTCAGGATCCTATATGATCCTTTCAATTATCGGAGCAAATCAACAAACCATACCAGCTGTTGGCGGCACATATACTGAGGGAGTAATTGGCGCGCCACAACTTATAAATCCTCTTTATTCAACCACCAGTGATGTTGATTCAGACTTGGCGCGAATAATATACAGTGGACTAATGCGTTTTGATCCAGCAACTGGCATAACCGAAGATTTGGCTGAGTCCTACAATATTTCAGAGGACAACTTACAGTACACTTTTGTGATTCGTGAGAATGCAAAATGGCATGATGGCGATCCAGTACTGGCTGATGATGTGATTTTTACAATCAATGCTATTCAAAATACTCAATATCGCAGTCCTCTTTCAACTTCATTTACTGGCGTAGCCGTGTCCCAAGTTGATGATCGAACAGTACGCTTTGATCTTGAAAAAGAATCACCAGATTTTCTTAAACTAATAACAGTTGGCATACTGCCTTCTCATCTTTGGCAGGACATAACTGCAAATAATGCCGTGCTAACTGCTTTAAACATCAAACCAATTGGATCGGGCCCTTACATGTTTGAAATGCTTGAGAAAGATAACAAAACAGGTGAAATCCATACTTACACAGTAAAAAGATTTGATGATTATTACCAAGATGGCCCGTATATTGAAAGTATTACATTTAAGTTTTACCCAGATATTAATTCGGCAATATCGGCCTTACAAAATCACAACATCGAAGGAATTAGCTATCTGCCAGTAAGTGAGGCAACTCGATTCGAAAATGATGACCGTATTTCACTAATGCAGGCCGGCCTGCATGAATATGTGGCAGCATTTTTCAATCCTGAACATTCAGACATTTTAGCTGATGTTGCTGTTCGCAAAGCCCTTTGCTTTGCAACCTATAAAGAAAAGATTATTGATGAAGTTTTTGGCGGATATGCCAAACAAATGGAAAGCTTTGTCTTGCCAGGAACAACTGGATTTGTAGAAGATGCTGGGGATGTAATTTTTGATCAAAAATATGCAACAGTTATGCTTGACGAAGCTGGCTGGGTTGTTAATCAAGAAACAGGTTTAAGAACAAAAGACGAAACAGTATTATCTCTAACAATCACCACGATTGATTCGACTGAGCTTATTAGTGTGGCAAATCTTTTGAAGTCACAATGGGAAGAGCTCGGCATCCAGGTCGAAATATCAACTATTGATCAAGCCACACTCCAAAGTACAACATTAAAAAACCACGATTACGATATTTTATTGTCTGGTGAAATATATGATACAAATCTAGACCCGTATGCATTTTGGCATTCCTCACAAACCGGAGCATCTGGCTTAAATCTGGCCCAATTTGAAAATGATGATGTTGACGATCTTTTAGAAACTATCCAAATTGCAACCACCACCGAAGAACGCGAGCAAGCACTTGAAAAAGCACAGGAGATAATTCTGGCAGACTATCCAGCTATTTTCCTATATCAACCTCAATATACTTATGCTGTTTCTAGCGCAATAAAAAATGCAGATGTGGTTCGTATTAGCATGCCATCGGACCGCTTTAGCTCAATCGACACTTGGTACATCAAAACACGCAAATCCCTTATTACCGAGTAGAAACCGGAAACTTGACAATTACTAGTATTTCTGGTATATTTTAGATCTTAAAACTCGTGAGTCCTTTACAAAACTTTTTTCAAAATAACAAACAGGCAAAATAGCCGTATCTTTTTCATGTTCATGGAAACGATACCCTCTGTTTTTCATGTACATAAATTGCCTCATTGTAGGTAAAGCTCAGTGCAAGATTATTCTTTAAAAATTCTTTAATAGATGCAAAGCATCGAATGATAATTATGGTTCAAAAACAGCAACCACAGGCAAGACGTAATTCAAGACGAAAAACGTTTCAGCCAAAACAAAATGCAAACAGTCAAACACCAAGACCATTGCATAAACAAAAACCTGTGCTCCAACAAAATAGAACACAGCAACCTAGACCAACACAACAGCATAGACCAGTTGTACAAACATTTAAGGGTCAAGCTGGCGAAGAAGTTCGTCTAATCGTCCTAGGCGGACTAGAAGAAGTTGGCCGAAACTGTACGCTTATTGAGTACAAAAACGATATTATTCTAATCGACATGGGACTTGAGTTCCCTCAAGAAGACATGCATGGAGTTGATTACATCATTCCAAACATGAGCTATCTAAAGGGAAAAGAAAGAAATGTTAGAGGAGTAGTTATCACCCATGGTCACTATGACCACATCGGTGGTATTCCTCACTTGGTGCCAAAAATTGGTAATCCTCCAGTTTACGCATTACCAATTGGTGCTGGTATTATTAAAAAACGTCAGGAAGATTATCCTCAATCAAATATCAACATTAAGGAGGTAACACCTGAGACAGTTTTGCAACTTGGAGTTTTCAAAGTCTCATTTATTCACATGAATCACAACATTCCAGACTCAGCTGCTGTTGTGGTGGAAACCCCAGCTGGGATGATCGTTCACTCAGGAGATTGGAAGTTTGACTTCCATCCTGCCGGCGACAATCCTGGCGACCTGCATAAAATGGCCAGATTGGGTGACCAAGGAATACTTCTTTTAATGGGTGATTCAACCAATGCTAATAAAGAAGGTCAACAAACTTCTGAAAAAGTAATTGGCGAAGAATTACGATACATAATCGAACAAGCAAAGGGCCGAGTAATTATCGGAACATTCGCTTCCCTACTTTCTCGTGTTAAACAAGTTCTAGAAATATCAGAACAAATTGGGAGAAAAGTTGCAATTGATGGCCGGTCCATGAAATCAAATGTTGAGATCGCGCGCCAAAAAGGATTCATTCACATCAGTGATCGAACTCTTATTCCAATTGAAAAAGTAAACTCACAACCAGATGAAAAAATCCTTATTATGTGTACTGGTGCTCAAGGTGAAGAAAACGCGGCCCTTAGTCGCATCACCAATGATGAGCATAAAAATATACGCATCAAAAAGGGTGATACTGTCATCTTCTCTAGCTCTATCGTTCCTGGTAACGAAGTGTCTGTCTCTCGTCTCAAAGATACATTGTATCGCAAAGGCGCAAAGATTATTCACTCTGAAACCATGGACGTCCATGCTGGAGGACACGGGAAAAAGGAAGATATTAAACTACTTATTACTTTGTTAAAACCTCAGTATTACATGCCAATCGAAGGAAACTATACGCTTTTAAGTGAAAACGCTAATGTTGCCTACTCCCTTGGTTATAAAGAACAAAATGTTATTGTCGCTGACAATGGTCAAGTCATTCAATTATCTACGGACCGAAACGGACAAGGACATGTTGTTAAAACAGACGAAAGAGTAAACACAGAATATGTGTTTGTAGACGGTCTGGGTGTAGGAGATGTCTCACAAGTTGTATTGCGCGACCGCCAGATGCTTGCCGAAGACGGCATGGTCATCGCAGTGGTGCAAATCGACAAAAAAACCGGCGGTATTATTGGAAATCCGGATATTATTAGCAGAGGATTTATCTTTATGAAAGATAACCAAAAGCTTATACAGGAAACGCGTTCATTGATTAAAAAGGCGATTTCCGACCAAGATCCAGAATCAACCGCTGATAGTGATTATATAAAATCAACAATTCGTGATGCAGTTGGAAAGTACTTGTTTAAAAAAACACAGCGCCGACCAATGATTCTTCCAGTTGTTATCCAAATCTAATCCAAACAAAACCTGCGATTTACTCGCAGGTTTTGATTTTCTGATATAATCAAAGTGTTCAATTATATAGGTCCTATCAGTCCTATATGTCTTATTCTTATTCTGACCCATTTCCTATGCGCGTCCTAACTGGAATTCAACCTACAAATGTTCTTCATATCGGAAATCTTTTTGGCGCTCTTATTCCAGCACTCGAGTTGCAAAAGGAAAATGATCTATACATGATGATTGCTGACTATCATGCCATCACAGTCCCCCACGAGGCCCATGCTCTTAACGAAAGTATTCTCACTGTCGCTGCCGCCTATCTTGCTGTTGGCATTGACCCAACAAAAACTGTTTTGTTTCAGCAATCACAAATAAGTGCTCACACTGAACTTGCCTGGATCTTAGAAACAATCGCCTACATGGGTGAAGCAAAACGCATGACTCAATTTAAGGATAAATCAGGAGACAAACAAGATAATGTTTCAGTAGGGCTGTTTGCATATCCAATCTTAATGGCCGCTGACATTCTTTTATATGACGCTAAAAATGTACCGGTTGGACATGATCAAAAACAACATCTGGAACTGGCGCGCGATTTAGCTCAACGATTTAATTCATCCCATGGTCAAACTTTTGTGGTGCCAGATCCGCTCATTTGCAAACACGGAGCTCGACTCAAATCTTTGACTGAACCTGACAAAAAAATGAGTAAAAGTGCAGCCAGTGCCAAAAGCTATATCTCACTTATGGATGACCCTGATTTAATTCATAAAAAAATCCGTTCAGCAGTCACTGACTCCCAACAACTCATTACTTTTGATGAAAGCCGAGAAGGGCTATATAACCTACTCACAATATTCAGCCTTGCCACAGGTCGACCGGCTGATGAAATTGCCAATGAATATATAGAAAAAGGAATGAAAGAACTCAAGGATAACTTATCTGAAGTCCTATGCTCATATCTACTCCCTATCCAAACCAAAATGAAAAAACTTCTAGGCGACAAACAAGAATTGACCAGAATTATCAACAATGGCTCAGCCAGTGCAAAAAAAGTCGCTGACGCAAAACTAAAGGAAGTAAAAAAGAAAATTGGCGTAATCCTGTAATTTCTACAAGACCTACCAGACCAAAAAGACCTACTGACTATGTAGGTCTTTTTATTTACCCTTGACGATTGATTGACATAAACCCATAATCTTGCTAGTATTGGGCAGTCTTCGCGTAGTGCAAGACAAACCAAGTACCACAATGATGGAGCTTCCCCCTCATGAGCCTCCTCCCCCGCTTCTTCGACGATTCGCCGGCCGTCCCCGGCCAGCACCCCCCCTTCCAGGAGGGACCGTCGTTCCCCGCGCTGCACAGATCAATCCGGCACTGGAACAGCCGCGACGAGGCCTTCCGTCGGGTCATCGAGAACCTGATCGCCATCGAGCGCCAGCTCACCGAGCTGGGCCACCGCGTCGACCACAACGATGTTGCTCACGCCTATGCGCTCGAGCACGCCACCCAGGTGGCGGATCACACGGCCGACATCCTGGCCAAGATCTGCGCGGTGAACAACCCCCGCAAGCAGAAAATCTTCAAGGCTGTGGCCCGCGCCACGATCTGCGCCCCGAGCGTCATGGTCGCCATGGCCACGGCCACGGACATCATGCAACTGTGTGCTGCAATGCCCGCAGAAGCGGGCAGGCGACGGGAACTCCAGGTCCAAGCAGCCATAAAGGCGGGCTTTGACGCGACTAGCGCGGCCATCGTAAACTTCTAACGTCACACTGTTCTCTCCTCCCCCGGAACGCGCCTGCGTTCCGGGGGAAAATGCTTTTTTATTCATTCTATCTCAGCCTCCAAATCCGCCCATCCAAATCCGCCCAATTGACATTTTCCGCCAATCATGGTACTGTTCCGACTGTTCAGGAAATGTGATAATCGCTTGGCCGTAAGGTCATGAGGAAAGTCCGAACACCCTGTTTGCGGTAACGCAGACAGAAAAAAGGATGTCGCTAACAGCGACCAGGATATACATCAGAACGGAAGGAACTGGTAAATCTGTTCCTGCCAGTCTGATAAAACCTAGGGAAAGTCCCGCTTCGGCGGGATCCTCCATAACTCTGCTTGCAGAGCGACGGATGGATGCCACAGAGACAATACTATCCTTCTTCGCTCTTATGGAGCTACGAAGGAGAAACGTGAAAAGTAATGCAGTGTCCTTCAGGGCTACGCATTTCGTCTGGCGGCGACGCCATGACGCGGTAAACCCATCCTGGTGCAAGAGCAAATTAGGTAGCTCGCTTGAAGCCTATGGCAACATAGGTTCTAGATAAATGATTATCGCCCTTCAAAACTCCGCAAGGAAAGAACAAGGGTTACAGAATTCGGCTTATAACTTCCTGAACAAACAAAACACACTGCCACGGCGGTGTGTTTTGTTTTCAATCCCCTTGACCTGCATCCAACAAAGCCAAACCTAGCCCTACCGAAAAGTGGAAACTAAATTAACCCCCTCCCACTCCCCCTTGTGAAAGGGGGAGAGACCGAGTCTCGATTTCCCTTCCTTTTTAAGGAGGGGCTAGCTGTGCCGCTCCGAAGCTCTGCAGAGCGAAGGGCGGGGGTGGTTATTCCGGAAGAGAATTTTACTCTAAGCTCTAACTCCTGCGCACTGTGTACTGCTGGGTTCTGGGTTCTGTAGTCTGGGTTCTGTCTTCCCCCTACATTCTACTTTCTACCTTCCACCTTCTGCGCTATAATCAAAACACTATGAAACGCGTAAATCTTTTTTTCACTGCTATCCTAGTTCCCTTGGATTATACGATTCTGGTGTGTGCTGCTAGCTTTGCCTATTGGATTCGTTTTACTCCAATGATCAAATCACTCCGTCCAGTTTCTTTTGATCTTTCATTTGATGCTTACATACAAATCGCGCTTATCATGGGCCTTGTTTGGATTTTGATATTTGCCTTCTCTGGACTTTACGGAATTCGTCAGGTACGACTAGCAACTGAACTTATCCGCATTATCCTTGCTTGTTCAACTGGCATTGCTGTCATTCTAGGCATTGCTTTCTTTTTCCGCGAGCTATTTGACTCGCGTTTTATTGTGCTTGCAGTTTGGGGATCAGCTATAGTTTTTGTATCAATCGAAAGATATTTAATACGCATGCTACAAAGATCATTACGCCATTTTGGCATTGGGCTAAATCGAATTGTGATTATCGGTAAAACAAAGTCTGGCCAATCACTGCGATCATACTTCCAAGCATATCCCATGATTGGATTTGAAGTTGTTGAACATATTGCCAACTTTACTGACACTTCCCGACAAAAACTCTTGGAGCTTAAAAAGAAAGGCCTAATTGATAGTATTCTTCTGGCCAATCCAGAAGCTGATAAAAAAGAGATCCAAATGATCAAAACTTTTTCTGACACTGAGCATGTCAACTTTTATTATTCTGCGTCCTTATTTCCCAGCGGAGCAATCAAGCCGATCATGCACACCCTCGCCGGTCAACCAATCATTGAAGTTCCAAAAACCCCGCTTGATGGCTGGGGCGCAATTTTCAAAAGAGGATTTGATGTTATTTTCTCGTTAATCTTCATCATCCTAACATTCCCAATCCTACTGATCGCCAGCATTGCACTGTTTATTGAACAACCTGGGAACATATTTTTTGTTCATAAACGAGTTGGCCAGGGTGGACGAGAATATCGGCACATCAAACTCCGATCAATGATCAAGAACGCACATAAGTACAGATTTGATCCTGAATTTATTAAAAAATACGGAAATGAACGAGGTGGAACTCCACTGTTCAAGCTAACACATGATCCCCGAATCACTCGCATTGGCCGTATTGTACGCAAACTCTCAATTGATGAACTGCCTGAACTTTACCTGGTCCTATTTGGAAAAATGAGTTTAATCGGCCCGCGCCCACACCTGCCAGAAGAAGTCGCCAACTACAAACCAAGCCAACGCCAAGTGCTCACCATCAAACCAGGCATGACCGGCATGGCCCAAGTCGGAGGCAGGGCTGACCTAGACTTTGACGAAGAAGTTCAACTAGACATGTACTACATCCAAAACTGGAACCCCTGGTTGGACATCATCATCCTTATCAAAACTCCTCTTGTCGTAATCTTCGGCAAAGGCGCGTACTAACAAAATTAGGGTCAGGTCTTTACTCGGAACAGGTGTTCCGAGTAAAGACCTGACCCCTTTTTATTTCCTTGATAAAACGGGCTTGCCGTGCTTAAATAGTTAGTACTATGAAGGTTGCCCTTATTCATGACCACCTTACCCAAAGCGGAGGTGCGGAGCGGGTGCTTGAGGCTATGCAAGATATTTGGCCAAAAGCCCCTACCTACACACTTTTGTATGACAAGTCCGTGATGGGCTCGGTTTTTGGCCATCGTGATATTCGCACCAGTTTTTTACAATCAATTCCTGGAGCTTTAGGTCGATCGCGTTGGCTTTTGCCTTTAATGCCTACTGCTACCGAGGCCTATGATCTAACAAACTTTAATGTAATTATCTCTAGCTCTAGTGCTTTTTCCAAAGGTATTATTCCATCAAACGATGCAATTCACATTTGCTATTGCCACACACCGACCCGCTATCTTTGGTCTGACACACATAGCTATGTTGAGGAATTGCGAGTTCCAAAATTAGTAAAAAAATTACTTCCACCGATCTTGTCCAACCTACGAACCTGGGACAGACTAGCGGCCGATCGTGTGGATTTTTTTATTGCCAATTCTGAAACAGTTGCCCGACGAATCAAACAATACTATCGCCGAGAAAGCGATGTTATCCATCCGCCGGTTGAGACTGATCAATTTTCCGTCACATCAAATCCCAAGGAATATTATCTTATCGGCGGTCGGCTGGTTCCCTACAAGCGTTATGATCTAGTAATTGATGCTTTCACAAAGCTTGGCATACCTCTAAAAGTTTTTGGGGACGGACCAATCCAAGGTGACCTACAAAGACGCGCGGGGAAAAATATTCAATTCCTAGGTCGAGTATCAAACGAGGAACGAACTCGCCTTTTCCAAAATGCCATTGCTTTTTTACATCCTCAAGAAGAAGATTTTGGAATCACCCCAGTTGAATCAATGGCAGCCGGCCGTCCAGTTATCGCCTACCGCAAAGGCGGAGCAACTGAAACAGTGATTGATAGAAAAACTGGAGTTTTCTTTGACAATCAAACCTGGGAAGAGGTAGCAAACACAGTCCTTCATTTTGATCACACCAAGTTTGACCCCATGGAAATCCGAGCTCACTCCCAACAATTCTCAACCAAAATCTTTCATAAAAAAATGAATGATTATGTCCAAAAAAAATGGGAAGAACACCGCCGGAATGTGTTAGGGCTATTATAAAAAGTGGTAGAAATGATAAAAGGTGGAAAAAATGATTAAAAGTAAAAAATCTTCAATTATATCTACAACCTTCATCACCTCTTAAACCTCCTCCATGCACCTCGCAATTGACATTAGACATCTGGCAACAGACCAGCACTCAGGCGTTGGACGCTATACGCTTGAGTTACTAAAACGCATGCCAAAACTTTCTCCAAACGATAAATTCACTTTTTTTGCTTCTGGAACACAGCAAACTTTAGAAAAACTTCCAAAATTTTATGGGTCAAATATCTCAATTATAAAAAAACAAATTCCTAACCGAGTACTTTCAGCCAAACTTGTTTTTACAGCCCATACCTTAGACGACTTTTTGCCTGAAAAACCAGATCTCTGGTTTTTCCCAAACATCAATATAATCAAAACCCATAAACCCTATGTGATCACGGTTCATGATCTTTCCTTTGAACTGTTTCCTCACTTTTTTACATTTAAGGATCGACTTTGGCACAAAGCAGCGGCTCCTAAATCACTAATCAATGACTCAGAATCAATTCTGGCTGTTTCAGAAAATACTAAACACAATTTATGTTCACTCTGGGGAGTCTCTGAAGACAAAATTAATACAACTCCGCTTGGAGTTGACGATAATTTTGCACCTACCGAACAGCCATGTGATAAAAATTTCTTAAAAGAACACGAAATCGATTATCCATATATTTTAAGCTTGTGCACTTTAGAACCTCGCAAAAACATTGAAACCATTGTGGAGGCCTATGAGAAATGGAGAGATTATTACAGCCAAGATATTGACCCAAGCTCTATACCTCACCTGATTATCGCAGGCGGTCGAGGCTGGAAAAATTCATATCTGCACAAACGAATTAACAATTCGCATTATCGAAATCAAATTCATGTGCTTGGCTACATTCCAGAAAAGCACAAACCAACCTTATATCGATACGCCTCACTTTTTGTCTTTCCTTCATTTTTTGAAGGCTTTGGCTTGCCGATCGTTGAAGCTCTGGCAAGTGGAACGCCTGTCATCTCCAGCTTTACCGGATCAATGCAAGAAGTTGGCAAAGAACATGTAATTTATGTTGATCCATACAATGTTAACGACTTATTCCACGCTATTGTGATCGGATTAAGCCAACAAAAAGAAACCTTTGTTTTACCATCAAACATCTTCTCCTGGGACGCAACCGCCCGCCGAACACTAGGAGTTTTAAAAGCTTGTTGTAGGAAATAGACAGGTATTTTGTCAGCCTCTGGTTTGACTCGTCTGACAGGTCTTGGCCAGAGGATCCATCAACAATTTACTTCACTGAGATAACAAGTGAAATATAAAATAATCATTTTAAACCTTCGTCCTAATAAATATATCAAACAAGAAGATCTCTCCTATCGTCGAGATGGAAGGAAAAACCCCAATCCTTGCCCCGATCAAGGATTGGGGTTTTAAAGACAATTCATTGACGGATAGGAATCAAATTCCCTATGGGGCATGTTCCCCAATCCAATTTTTAACTAAAAAACCATCAAGAATAAAAAACAAACCCTATTTAAGGATTCCTATGTTAGGATCTTTTTTATTTTGGATTGATTTTTGTTCTTTTTCTGTCCTTCTAAATACAATCCGCCCTTGGAAATGTTTTATGTTTGAA
>Ga0209211_10008978_pt1 | contig 13485 bp, 11 predicted proteins | sample RifGroA2_FD_183992 | JGI IMG/M metagenome (GOLD analysis project Ga0209211, IMG submission 183992) | Groundwater microbial communities from Rifle, Colorado, USA - Groundwater A2 (SPAdes) (version 2) | ecosystem: Environmental > Aquatic > Deep subsurface > Groundwater | place: Rifle, Colorado...
GATGGGAGGGGAAATATAACGGATCCATTCCATCTTCCCAAAGAAGGGGATGCAACTATGTAAATCCCATTTCAGCATGAAATTGGTTAGTTTACATTCCATTAAACACTTTGAAATCAAGTTTTGCAATGATTACTTAAATGGATGGTTTTAGATGCTCGGTCTAATTTTTGATAAAAAATTAATCTTAAGAGCTGATATCCCTGTTCCTATTCCACAAAAAGAAGAAGCTCTCATAAAAATACTCCTTTCAGGAATCTGCAACACAGACCTTGAAATAATAAAAGGTTACATGGGATTTAAAGGAATATTAGGCCACGAGTTTGTAGGTGTGGTTGAGGAATGCAGAGAGAAGGTATGGATTGGTAAAAGGGTTACAGGAGAAATTAATATAGTCTGTGGTAAATGTATTTACTGCAAAACAGGTTTAAAAACTCATTGTCCTCAAAGAAAAGTCCTGGGTATTTTAAATAAGGATGGTGTTTTTGCTGATTATTTAACACTGCCGGTCAAAAACCTCCATGTCATACCAGGAAACATTTTTGATGAAGAGGCTGTCTTTGTTGAGCCTCTTGCAGCATGCTACGAGGTCTTAGAACAGGTAAAGATTAACAAAAGTGATGTGACAATAGTTCTGGGAGATGGGAAACTCGGTCTCCTGATGGCTCAGGTAATAAGAAACACTGGCTGCAATCTCCATCTCATTGGCAAGCATCAGGAAAAACTTTCAGTGGCAAAAAGACTGGGAATAAAAACAATCTCAATAAAAGAAACTTTAAAACTTGAAAAGTTTAAGTTCAATAAAGCTGATATTTTAATAGACTGCACAGGTTCTCCAAGGGGACTGGATTTAGCAATGAAGCTTGCAAAGCCTAAAGGAAAAATTATTTTAAAATCTACTTTTGCCTCAAAATCATATCTTAATTTGTCCCCGGTAGTAATTAACGAATTTTCAATTATAGGTTCCCGCTGCGGACCTTTCAAAAAAGCAATAGATGCTCTGAAAAATCGCGAGATAAAAATTTCTCCCTTGATTTATAAAATTTTCCCTCTGAATGAAGGATTAAAAGCCTTGAAGGCATCAGGTGAAAAGAAAGCTTTAAAGGTTTTGATTAAAACAGGGTCTTAATGGAAAAACCTCATATTCTTCTTATTAATCCCTGGATCTATGACTTTGCAGCCCATGACCTGTGGATGAAACCTCTTGGGCTTTTATATATTGCATCTGTCCTCCGGGAAGAGGGGTATAAAATAAGTTTTATAGATTGTCTTGACCGGTACAATACTGAACTCCTTAAATTACAGAATCTGGAAAGACCTAAGAACAAAAAATACGGCTCCGGACATTTTCTCCGTACCGAGGTCAGGAAGCCTGACATCTTAAAGGACATACCAAGGAGATACTGCCGCTATGGAATCACAGAAGAAATATTTATTGAGGAGCTAAAAAAGATTTCTCATCCTGACGCAATCCTTGTCACATCAATGATGACATATTGGTACCCCGGGGTTTTTAGAGCAATTGAACTCCTAAAGGATAAATTTCCAAACACCCCCGTAATCCTTGGCGGAATTTATGCGACTCTCTGCCATGATCATGCTTTAAATAATTCTGGTGCTGATTTTGTATTTAATGGAAATGATATCAATGGAACACTTGCCCTTATAAATAAACTGACCGGTATAGAGAATCAATTCCGTTATTCAATAAGTGAACTCCCTTCACCTGCCTTTGATCTATATCAAAACATAGATTATGCCTGTATATCCACTTCTTTCGGATGTCCCTATCAGTGCACATACTGTGCATCTAAACTGCTCTATCCTGATTTCATCCAGAGAAAACCTGAGTCAGTCGTTTCTGAGATAGAGTATTTTTATCAAAAATTAGGTATAAAAAACTTTGCATTTTATGATGATGCACTACTTGTAAATTCTGATAAGCACATTGAAATAATTTTAGATGAAGTTATTAAACTAAACTTATATCCTTACTTCCATACGCCAAACGGAATACATCCACGACTTATAACTGCCTCTTTAGCACAGAAACTGTTTTTGTCAGGATTTAAAACCTTGCGTTTGAGCCTTGAGACAACAAATAAAAAACTACAGATAGAAACAGGTAACAAAGTCACAAGCGAGGAGTTTGAAGAAGCTTTAAAAATATTAAAAACTGCTGGATTCGGAAAGGACGGGCTTGGAGCATATATCTTCATGGGCTATCCTGGCAAGGAGAAGGAAGAAGTAAATGACAGCATAAATTACGTCACCCAAAAAGGAATCAGGCCATTCTTAGTTGAATACTCTCCCATTCCAGGGACTTTCGAGTGGAATAGAATGATTGAGAAGGGCATTATAGAAGGAAATATTGATCCTCTTTTCCATAACAACTCTGTCTTTTTAAGAAAATTTCTCAGTTGGGAAGAGTCTGATTTACAAAAAATCAAAGCTATGGTAAGAAAAGGACAGCATAGTGCATAGAGTTTAGGGAATAGGTATGTAGCCCGGTTTGGCATAAGAGAGGATAAGAAACATATGAAAGAAAGAATTTTAGATTTCAGTGCGATTGTAAAAGAAACTTTAATGGATAAATTTCCTCTGCAGGAGATTACGCTTCCAGAGGATTTAAGATTTTTTAATTCAAAGAGGCTTCTTGGTTTTGTCTGTGCTGAAAACCACATATTTACTTCAAATAGTAAAATAAAAAAACTTGCCTGTTCTTATGTCAACATTGGCGGGATTGCCGGTATCTCTATGGGGATTGTCTACCCCGGAAATGAATCTGACATACCCATACTGATTTTTGAAAAAATGGAATTAAACAGAATCATCACTTTTGCATTTATTGATTTTGTTCCTTTGAGCAGAAGAGCTGATTACCAAAAAAAATATATCGAGCCGTTAAAGCTAATCAATGAAGACCTCGACTTTCTTCCTGGTAAAATAAATTCAACTCCAAGCCCGTTTAATTCCCCTTATCCCTTTTCTGGTTACTTTAAGCGGCATCATAAATTCTCGGTTGGAGTGGCACTGGAAAGATATCTTGAGCTGTGGGCAAGTTTTTTAGGAAAAGAACCTTTGACCTTTTCTCCTGAATACAGAGAGGAAATAAACTCAAACAAAGAAAAGTTCAAAGAAGAATATCCATCTTCAAGCAAAAGCACTAAAATTCTCAGATTCTTGTTGGGCAAGAATTTTGTTAAAAGGCTTTGGCAAGAAGTTCTTTTCTGATTACCTCTTAAATGGGACCTCTGAAAAACTATTTTATACAAAAAAGTCAACTTTTCAAAAAATCTCTTCAGTGAGTTTCTATACCGCCGCAGACATTTATTACCTGGCCTGTCATATAATCAGCATCATCTGAAACAAGAAACGCAACCACATTTGCAATGTCCTCCGGCTGCCCTATTCTTCTTTTAGGTAATCTTCCTGACATTATCATAATTTCTGTGAGATTCCTTGCTGACATACCGCTGCTTGTTTCCATATGCTTGTCAAGCCTTTCAAACATTGGCGTCTCAATAAATCCGGGGCATATGGCATTTACATTTATCCCGTATTCCCCTAAATCATAAGAAGAACATATTGTAAAGGTATTCAATGCTGCCTTTGAAGAGGCATAGGCAGAGCACCTGATTGGAGGGGTTTTTGATACTATTGATGAGATATTTACTATTTTCCCCTTTATGGTTTTTTCAATCATTGCTTTTGCAACTGCTTTGGTCATTAAAAATACACTTCTCACATTGACATTATAAATCTCGTCCCAGTATTCCTCTTTTATATCAAGAAGGGGTCCACCAGCACCCTCAGTACCGGCATTATTTATTAGCATATCAATTTTCCCAAACTTTTCTAAAGTCTTCTTCACAACATTTTCAATATCACTTTTTTTACTTACATCACCTTTTATTGCTATCCCTCTTCCACCAAAGCTTTTTATCTCATTGATTGTCTCTTCAACCTTCTCAATCCTCCTTCCAACGGCAGCAATGTATGCACCTTCTCTTGCAAGTCCTATAGCAATACCCCTGCCTATTCCTGTCCCTGCACCTGTTACGATAGCTATTTTCCCTTCAAATCGCTTAAGATTTATCATCTAACCAAACCTCCTATCTAAAAAGAATTTTCAGTATAACAAAATCAAAGCAAATTTATTTTGCGACCTTATAAAAAAAACATCTGCTTGGCAAGGTAAAATCAGAATAAAAATAATAAAAGCTGTTGACGATTAGGCAAAAATAAAATATTTTTAAATTTACCTGTTAATCTCTGTAACATTATGACCAAAATAGCTTTTATCGATCTGGTCTTCCGCTGGCCTCCAACTGGCGGCTCATCAGTTGATATAAAAAATATTGCATCCGGTCTTCAGAAAAGAGGATTTGATGTAAAATTATTCGTCCCTCTTTTTCAGGAGTACTATCCAAGAGGCGTTATTAATGAAGAACTGCCTTTCCCGATAATAAAAATCCCTTTTAACAGGTTCTCTTTTAATTTCTCAACAGCGACTAAAAGGATTGCAAAAGCTGTTGAAGATTATAAACCTGATTATGTATTTTTCGGAGATGGTTATTATCTTAAGCCTTATATAGTTTCACGCCTCGCTAAAAACTTTCCTGTTATCTGGAGGTTTTATGCTTATGAAATATTGTGTATCATGTACAGGCTTTATAAGGAAAATGAACTCTGCAGGAATAATTTCCTTTTAGACCAGAAGGAATGCCTCCAATGTCAATTCCCTGATTTGGGAATGTACAAAGAAATATTTAAAATCATTCTTAATTATAAATTAGATGATTCTGATTTCCATCACAAGCACGAGTTCTTATTCTCATTAGCTTTTAAATCATCATATGCAGAAATAGTTAAACAGGCACTGAAGGACTCAAAAACCATTGTCGTTTACAATGAATTTATAAAAGGAATAATAAACAACTATAATCCTGATATCAGGATCATTCTATCAGGGGTTGATACCAAAACCTTCCACCCTAATCCCAATGGGAATTATAAAAAATCTGATAGAACCACTGTATTCGCCCCTGGAAGAATGGTAGACTTGGTTAAAGGGTTTCCCTTTTTTGAAACAGCTATTAAATTACTATCCCTGAAGAGGGATGACTTTAAAGTACTGCTAACCTCCAATGATTCTTTCATTAAATTTCATGGACTCCGTTTAAGAACTGATGATTTTGTCCTTTTCGACTGGAAGGATCAGGCTTCGCTGCCAGAGATCTATTCCAAATCTGATATCTGTGTGGTACCATCGGTATGGCAGGAACCTTTAGGAATTATGGCTATTGAAGCAATGTCATCAGGGATACCTGTAATCGCAACAAGGGTTGGAGGACTGCAAAGTGCAATAGAAGACGGGATCACAGGTTTTTTGGTTGACCCTGGAAATATTACTCAATTAATAGACAGGTTGGAGACCTTAATGGATGACACCAACTTGAGGAAGAAAATGGGAGAAGCTGGCAGAGAAAGAGCTTTAAAGGAATATGACTGGGACCTTATCATTGAGAATAACTATTTGCCTCTCTTTGTATGAATAAAATTGCTGCTATAGATCTTACTTTCTGCTGGCCTACCTGGGTTCCTTCGTCATTTGAGATAAAAGAAATCCTTTGCCGTTTGCAGACCCGGGGATTTAAAGTAAATCTGTTCTTTCCATATTTTACTGAATATTTCCCAAGGGGTTTAGTAACCTCCAAACTCCCTTTCCCCGCAACCCCTGTCCCCTTTAACAGGTTCACATTCAACATTCATTTTTTAAAAAAAAGAATGAGAAAAGCTGTTGAGGGTTTTCAACCTGACAGTGTTTTCATTTGGGATGGATATTCGCTAAAGCCTCATCTTGCACTTGATTTGAGTAAAGATTTCCCTGTAATTTTGAAATTATGTTCCTATGAAATCCTCTGTCTTAAAACAACTCTGCTTGCTGATGATTTAACAATATGCGATAATACATTTTTAAAAAACCCTCAAAAATGTATTCAGTGTTATTTTAAGGGAGGATTGTTTAAGGATTTCATGAAAACCTTTTTTAGCCGCAAAGCAGGAAGCCGTTTCCACCAGTTAGCACATGAATTTTTCTCTTCATTAGCTTTTAAACCATACTATACTGATATAATAAAGAAAAGCTTAAAGAATGTTAAAGCAGTAATAGTCTCAAACAATTTTGCGAAAGGGCTGCTGGAAGGATATTGCTCTGACATAAAAGTTATTCCCCACGGAGTTGATTCAAAACTATTTAAACCCGGCATGGAAATCAAAAAAAAATACAAAGGAGTTTTTATGCCCGAAAGGCTCGATGGACTAAATCAAGGTTTTTTTACTTTTGTCGAAGCAGTCGAATCATTATTATCTTTCAATAATAACGCAAATAATATTAAAATACTTTTATTTTCTGATGAATATTTTTCACCGATTCACTCTGAAAGGTTCAGGGGAAATAATTATCTTTTCTTTTTTCCTGCAAGGGATGGCATAGCCCCTGAACTTTACCAGATGTCAGATATCACTGTCCACCCTCATGTAAGGCCTGAAAGCCAGGGCTTAAGGGCTATCGAGGCAATGGCATGCGGTAAACCGGTGATTGCTTCAAAGGTCGGTGTTTTTAAAGACATTGTGGAAGAAGGAAAAACCGGGTTTTTGGTAGAACCAGCCAGTAAGGACAGGTTATTAGAAAAAATGGATTTCCTTTTAAAGAATGATGAAATGCGTATGGAAATGGGGAAAAAAGCAAGGATAAAGGTTGAGGCTCAACACGATTGGGATAAAATAATTGAAAGGGATTATATCCCCCTTTTACAGAATAACAATTAAAGATGTTTAACTCAATTAGGCCCAGATCAAAAATTCACTATATCGAATTAGCTTATACTTTAGCAAAAAAAGACCTTAAGGTAAGATACAAAACCGCAAGTCTTGGTTTTGTGTGGGCAATTCTTAATCCCCTTTTGATGATGGTAGTGCTGACAGCCATATTTTCAATGTTTATCCGGATTAAGACAGACGTTCCATATTCTATCTTTGTCCTGACAGGCTTAATTCCCTGGACATTCTTTAATCTATCACTTTCTTCTTGCACAAACTCAATAATTGATAACTCAAATCTGATTAAAAAAGTTTATTTCCCCAGAGAAATAATCCCGATCTCAATTGTCTTTGCAAATTTCATAAACTTTTCTCTATCAATTATAATTTTATTTTTATTCCTGTTCCTCTTCAGCATAAAAATAACTTACTTACTTCTATTTCTTCCTGCTATCATAGCTGTCCAGTTAATATTCACTATTGGAATTTCCCTGCTTACTTCAAGTCTGAATGTATATTACCGGGATATAAGATATATCGTAGAAGCAACGCTTTTAATGTGGTTTTATATTACACCTGTCTTTTATCCAGTAACTATGGTCCCGGAAAGGTTCAAGGCTTATTATTTTCTCAATCCTATGGCAGGCATTATATCCTCTTACAGGGATACACTCCTGAGTGGCAAAGTCCCGGATATCTACATATTAGCTGAAACCGCTTCTTTATCTTTAATCATATTATTCATAGGATATTGTGTTTTTAAAAAGATTGAACCCGTTTTTGCTGATCTCATTTGAATGAAACATTATGATAGCAATTGAAATAAATAATATAAAAAAAAGCTACTTCATCCACCACGAAAGGAAGATGCTGGTAAAGGATATAATATTTGGCTTTTTAAAGAAAAAAAAGCTTGAGGAGTTTGTTGCATTAAAGGACATAAGCTTCGAGGTAAAACAGGGAGAATCAGTCGGAGTCATTGGTGATAACGGGGCAGGAAAAACTACAATACTTAAACTGCTCAGTGGTGTCACTGTCCCTACCCGGGGAACCGTAAAGGTAAATGGCAGGGTAGCCGGGCTCTTAGAGCTTGGAGCCGGTTTTCATCCGGACCTTACAGGCAGGGAAAATATCTACCTGAATGGCTCTATACTTGGCCTGTCAAAAAAAGAAATTGATGAGAAGTTTGATGCCATAGTAGATTATTCAGGCATTGAAGAGTTCATTGATATACCTCTAAAAAATTATTCTTCAGGAATGTTTGTGAGGCTCGGATTTGCTGTAGCAGTCCATGTAGACCCTGATATCCTGCTTATTGATGAGGTATTGGCTGTAGGAGACCAATCTTTCCAGGGCAAATGCCTGAGGACAATTGAAAAATTCCAGAACCAGGGGAAAACCCTTATCTTCGTATCCCATGATTTGAACATTGTCCGCCATATCTGCGACAGGGTCATCTTGCTTGACAGAGGAGAAATCGTTGCTGAAGGTGAAGCAGAGAAAATCATATCCAGGTACTGGCTGTTTGTTGGCGAAAAAAAGGGAATTGCAAAAATAGAATCAGGACATTTAACTTTCATGTTTAATAATGGCAAGATTATTTTCTTATGGAAGGAAATGGAGATCACAAAAAATTTATCAGGATACACCTCATTGCGCTCGTTTGTTAAGTGGTTTGATTCAACCCAGGTTGACTGGAGGGTGCTTGAAAAGAATGAAAAGAAAATCGTAGCCAGAGGAAATTGGAGAGGTCTTCCCATATCCCAGACCTGGGAGATGGAGGTTTTAAGTCCTGAAGAAATTTTCTGGAATATAGATATGGAGGTCTTTGAACCTGTCAGCATTGCAAAAGAACAGGCAAATATTATGCTCTCTGATAAATATATGGAGTGGGAAACCCAGAGCAGTCAAAAGGGGCTGCTGCCTGAAAAGTTCCGCGAAGATGTAAATGATGACTGGGATATAATATGCTCTGCAAAAGCCAAAGATTCTTTTATAAAAATAATTGGTTTTAATAACGACGGGATGGATTTCCCTTCAGTAACTTTTGATTGCGGGTCACAAGGCGAAGAATATAAAGTAAATATTATAAACTCAAACCCTTTTTATAAGGGAAGAGTCCTTCAATGTTTAAAGGAAAACAATGAAAAACGCTCTGACTATTTGCCAGGTAAATATCATTATTTTTCAGGGAAAATATCAATTAAATCTTCTTAAAAGCTCAGTCTGATCTAAAATAGCTTCCAGCTATATTTCTTTAACAAAGAGTATAAACTGGATCGGATTAGGTGTAAACTTACAAAAAATTTTGATAGGATAAAAAATTGTGAAAACTGTTTTCATCGGTATTAACGGCTATGATTTTCCATATACAAGGGTAAGGTGTTTTCACTTCGCTGAAGAACTTCAAAAGCTCGGGATGGAAACCGAAGTCCTCTCGTACAGGGATCATCTGGCGCCACAATATTCCGGGATTGAAATGCTAAACCTGGGTGACAGGGAGAAACTAAGGCTCAACTTTAAGGCCTTCTTAAAACTCTTTAAATCCAGGAAATCAGTTTTTTATGTTCAGAAAATACACTATCATTCAGCAGCTCCCTTTCTGATGAGCCGCATTGCCGGAACAAAATTTATCCTCGACTACGATGACTGGGATATTGACCGTTCACCCTTGTTCAGAAGGAATTTTTTGAACCAGATTTTTTTCAAAGGAAAAGATGCAGAGGAGATAACTAAAACTATCGCTAAAAGTGCCGCTGCCTGCATTGCTTCGAGCAGGTATCTTGAGAAATTTCTTTTGCAGTGCAATGAAAAAACTTTTTATATTCCTACCGGCGTCAAGCTTGAGAAATTCAGAAGAAGTTCTCCAAGGTCTTCAGACTCAATAAACTTTGTCTGGACCGGACTTGTCTGGGGAGAGGTTATCTATAACAATGTAATCTTTTTAATTGAATGCTTTTCAGTCCTTAACCAAAAGTATAAAAATATCTGCTTAAAGATTATTGGACAGGGAAACTGGTTCCCTAAAATAAAGGATACTGTAGAAAGGCTATACAAAAATTGCCGGATTGAATTTATAAATTGGGTTGACCCTGACAAAATACCAGAAGTACTGTCAGGATGCCATATTGGCCTTTTACCTCTCATACCTGATAAGGCTAACGAAATTTGGATGATCTCAAAAAGCCCTACCAAGCTTTTTGAATATATGGCAATGGAACTTGCAACAGTATCAAGCCACTTTGGAGAAGCTTCAAACATTATACAGGAAGGTGTAGATGGGTTTCTGGGCAGAAACAAAGAAGATTTTATAAAAGAAATGGAGATCCTTGTAAAAGATAATATTCTCCGGGAACAGATGGGTAAAAATGCCAGAAAAAAAATAGAAGAGCAGTTTTCAATACCGGTACTTGCAAAAAAACTATATTCCATAATAAAGGATATAGGAGATTTCAATTAATGAAAGTCGTCTTCATTGGTCATAGCGGATACAACTATCCCCACGTACGGGTGAGATGTTACAATTTTTGTGAAGCCATAAAGAAACTTGGCATGGATGCTGAAGTTCTTTCATTCAAGGACCAGTTAGCACCTCAAAGGTATACAGAAGAAATAATGTATGATTTAAAAGATATTAGTAAATTATATTTAACATTAAAGGCTATTCGCAAATTGTGGAATAAAAAAGACCATATCTTTTACATTCAGAAAATCCTCTTTCACGCTTCAGCCCCTTTGTTGCTTTCAAAACTTGGAAGAAACAGATACATTTTTGACTGCGACGACTGGGACGCCAAATATTGTTCTCTTTATAAAAATAAATTTCTTAACAAATTTTTCTTTGGCCATTCAACAAATACTGACAAATTTGGGAATATAATTGAATCAGATTATGAAATTATTTTAAAAGACATAGCCTCAAAAGCCGTTGCTTGCGTCGTTTCAAGTCATGCTTTAAAAGAATCCTTGTCAAAATTCTCTGAAAAAGTATATTACGTGCCAACAGGAGTAGACGAAAATAAATTCAGAAAAAAGGAAACTAAGAAAAACACTAAAGTCAGGTTCTGCTGGCTCGGTATTGTCTGGGGAGATGTAATATTTGATAATATTGTTTTCCTCCTCCACTGCTTTTCACAGGTTAAAAGATCGAATAAGGACATAGAGCTTAAAATAGTTGGAAGCGGTCAATATATGCACAGGGTCAAGGAACTAATCAATTTGATTTACAAAAATGATGATATCGAAGTTACAGAGTGGATAAATCCTGCAAAAATTCCGGACTTCCTGTCATCGGTGGATGTTGGTCTGCTGCCGTTAATACAGCAGGAAAACATCTGGATAAATTCAAAAAGCCCTACTAAACTTTTTGAATATATGGCAATGGAAATCCCGACTGTTTCAAGCAGGGTTGGAGAAATAAAACATGTAATTGAAGACGGTGTAGACGGGTTCCTGGCAAGTGATAAGGAGGAATTCATATCGAAAATGGAAAACCTGGCAGGAAATCAATCATTAAGAAAAGAAATGGGAGTTAAAGCACGAGAGAAGATAGAACAAAAATACTGCTTAACTGTCCTCGGAAAAGAAATTTTTAATATACTAAAAGAGCTGAAAAAAATTAAATTATGAAAATTTTATTAGTTCATCCACCGCTGCCATGCAATGAAAGGCATAAAAGAATTTTGCCATTGAGTCTTGGGTATTTAGCATCCTATCTCTTAAAAAACCTTCCCGAGGTAGAGGTAAAAATACTGGACGCCCATGTCTTAAACTTCAATTATTCCCAGACCATGAAGGAAATTAATAAGGGAAAGTGGGATATCATAGGAATAACGTACTGGACTCCTCAGTCCCCCTTTGCCTATAACATCTCAAAAGCAATTAAACAAAATAACCCTGATGCATTCGTAGTTCATGGCGGTGTCCATGCTTCTCTCTGTCCTCAGGAAGCAGTTGAATATGCAGACGTATGTGTACTTCATGAGGGAGAAATAGCCTTCTGCGAGCTTGTAAAAAAAATGATGGAAGGCAAGTCCTTTAAGGAAATAAACGGCATTGCTTATAAAGAAAACGGCGAAATGTGCAGGACTCCAAACTCTCCGATGATAAAAGACCTTGATAGTATCCCATTCCCTGCATGGGATCTTCTCCCCATGGAATGCTATACCACACCACTCCATGTTGTCGGGGGAAAGAGATTACCTGTAATCGGATCAAGAGGATGTCCCTACAACTGCTCCTACTGTGTATCACCTCTCATGTGGTTAAGAGAAGTACGGTGGAGAAGTCCTGAAAATGTTCTTGAGGAATTGAAAGAAATAATTAAAAAATTTCAAATTCCTCAGTTCCATTTCTGGGATGACAACTTTTTACTCAACAGGGAATATGTAACTGGTCTGTGCGAAGGAATACTGAAAGAGAACTTAAAAATAAAATGGACCGGGCTTACCCGTGCTTCCCATATTGAAAAAAATAAAGACCTTATCGGTCTCCTGGCAAGAGCAGGCTGCATAGGGTTGGAAGTAGGAATCGAAAGCGCAGACCCGAATACATTTCTTCAGATCCATAAGGACGAAAGCCTGAGTGTAATCGAAGATGTTGCAAAACTTCAAAAAGAAAACGGGATGCACCCTCTTTTTACTTATATGGCCTTTAACCCTGGAGAAACAATAACCGGATATTATCTGCAAGCCCAATTTATCGACAAAATCCTCTCCAACTTAGGATGGATTGAACACTTCCACCCTCTGCCATTTTCCATATATATAGGACAGTTCTCTACCCCTTATCCAAGAACACAGCTCATGGATGATGTAAAAAAGCTTGGGGTTTCCCTTGTTGAAAGCTGGGATGACTGTTTTCATCATAATATTAATTTTATCCCCCGTTCACTTTTAGATGACATACCTGAAAAGACCTCGGGAAGGCTAAAAGCAAATGATTATCTTATCTGTGTTCGTGCTGCCTGGGCAGGTATATGGGATTTTGCATCCTTCTCTTTACCAAGAAGAGAAAGGTTTAAGGAACAGCTCGATTACGTTAAATTCCTGTCTTCATTTTACGCACGCTGCAATGGAAGTGAAACACTTGAAAAAATAGCAGCGGATCTCTCGGAATTTTTGAATATCAGTTTAAAGAAAAGCCTGCAGTACTCTGCATTTTCTACTTTAATCTTAGCCCAGATGGGACTGATCCGCAGTTCTCTGCATAGCCTTGACTTAGATATAAAGCAGAAAAAAATAAATGTTCCTTGGGAAAGAGGCATAAAAAAGATAATTAAAAGGATACTATTCCTTCTTTATGTTAAAATTTATGCTCTGCTGGCAAAATAGTAATGAAACGAATCGCCTTTATAGACCTGATGCATGACGCTGGATGTGATATGGTAGTCTTTCCCCGCGTTTAGACCTTTCTGGTAAACAGCATATGTCCTTGAAATAACAGCCTGTGCTTTCATGGCTTCCATATTCCAATCTTTTCCAATCTCTGAAACAACAACCCCTTCTATATATTTCTCAAAAGGCAGTTCAGTAATAAAATAAAGCCCGTTTCCGTCTCTTCTGACATCAACAAGACCTTTATAACTGCTGCCGCTAAGAAAGATTTCTCCATTTAAACTTCCGATTTTTTCTGCATTTTCGGCAAGGATAATGTCATAAG
>Ga0209211_10008979_pt1 | contig 13484 bp, 11 predicted proteins | sample RifGroA2_FD_183992 | JGI IMG/M metagenome (GOLD analysis project Ga0209211, IMG submission 183992) | Groundwater microbial communities from Rifle, Colorado, USA - Groundwater A2 (SPAdes) (version 2) | ecosystem: Environmental > Aquatic > Deep subsurface > Groundwater | place: Rifle, Colorado...
CTTGTAGTAATCAATAAACGCCTGCCACCGGCCTTCCCGGTCGCTTAACCCCTCGGACACAAGAGAGAAGTGTCCTTCGAGATTCATCAAGGAAAGGTACCTGTCTACGCACTCAAGGGGCTTCAGAAAAGCTTCTTCCATTGTCTTAACCTCTTTATCCAGCTCTTTATCTGATAGCCCGGCATTCACTGGGTCGTCTTTCAACTGCTCCTTAAGGCTTATCCCGCAATCGACTTTCCTTCGCATTGACAGAGCTTTGTCCAAACCAGAGTATTCCGCCTTTGTATCACGCTGCATTTGATAACGATTTTCGATCTGCTCAATTTCCTTGCTTGTTGGGGGTGCGCCTTCCTCTCCTCTTCCGGGCAATATGACTACCTTCATATCGTTAAAGCGAGCTTCGCCGGTATCCTCGCGGAGCAGTTCCATCACCATCTTTCTTCTATTCCCATTGATCAGAAACCCATCACAAGTAATAATCGCCGGGTCCATTTGATCCCTTTGGAGAATGGATTTCTTCAAATCCTCAGTGCGTTCGGGATCCTTCTTAAACAAAAAGTCTTGTATCTTCTTTTGCCCATCATCACTCGTCTCATCTAAGACACCGCAAGCCTTTTCGTAGCTCATAACGTCCGATGCAATCCTGCCGTTATCTTTCCTATACCGAAGCAGTTCAATGGGAACTAAATAAACATCACGCTCTATTCCATCTCTTTTATCCGTACGAAAATCGATAACGTGCTTTTGGGGCTTGGGACCTTTTCTTTTTCGGTCCGATATTTCGTTTGCAAAGTTGTCGATTATTTGACGCGGGGTCTCTTTTGTTAAAGGGGACATTGTGGCTCCTCCCAATGGGATCTAGAATTGTACAGTTTCGGTCAGGGCTTTACCGTACCGCTGTGCTATGTAACGGATGAGATTTTATCTTCCTAAAAACTTCACGGCATCACATCCATAATACTGCCAATGAAAAATTGCCTTGATTTTACCGTAAAATCAGGCCCCTCGCCACCTAGATATGGTCCCAAATCAAGCGGTTAAGGCGATGTAGTCAAAGCCGCCTTATTTTCCTGGCTACGAGGCGAACGGCCTTTGGACTTTAAGATTTGATGCTCCCGCATCAAAATTCCATATATGGCACGCTCATCGTACGCGAAAGTGTTCTTTTCGAACTTGACGACGTCGTAGAACTCCTGATTTTTGAGTACCTCGTTGATGAGTTTTTTAAGGCATGCCAGAAAAAACCACAGTGCCAAATCTTGATGCCATTTTCCGTGAAAACGCAACTGCGTAGCCGGCACATTTTGGCCGTGAATGATGTGGTTCCTTAAGGTAAAGAAACGATCCGCCCATTTCTTTTGCATTGTACCGGACTCTTGCTCGAATTGCCCGTGGCCCTTTTCATAACGATAGGAAACTTTTTTGGCGTTGTCAGGAGAACAAAACTTCTCGATTTTTTCTTTTGCGACCTTACGCTGAGTTCTTCCGGGAGGAAGATCAAGAAGGGTTTCAAATGCTCGGGCTTGCTGCAAGACTCGCCCCTCGAAACTCATTTCGTCAGAGTTGTAATAGCTGCTCATAAAGGCCTCCACAGCCCGCAGGATTCTCCGGTAAATCCGAATTTTGCGCTTCTTTAACTTCACCATGCAAGCCATTAACTTTTCATCAATGCGAACCGAGGAATGATCGAGAACATGGCGAGGCATTTCATATTTGATTTCACTGATTTTCCCACCGCCTGATCTGATGTTTACAATGCTTCCAGTGGAAAATCCTCCAGAAAGACTTCCAAGTTGGAAGTTTTGAAAGATCAAGGTGAAATTATCCGCAGTAACCATGTAAAGACCGGCGTTAGGACCGCTGTAGATATTGGATTTTACTACTGAGCAAAGGAAAAGGACCAACCGAAATTCTTTGATAAGTTTTGTCTGTTCCGAGGAAAAAGGAATAAATCCCTCAGCGCCCACATCAATAATGCCAATGTTTGGAATGGGTTTATTCCTCCGGGCATTCATTTGCAATAAGCTTGTGATGTACACTCGTGTAGGGAGCGATGAAAATGGAGCCAATTTGGGCGGAGGTGGGTCCGCGAGGTTTTTAAGCTTTATTTTTTGAATTATTGATCCTGCCGGGATTAAGTCTGATCCCCAGCCAGTTTTTTTCATCTTTCGATTAAACTTCTTTCATGACTCAACTTGAATTGTTCCAAGGAAAGAAGTGTGTCTTGTGCGGGCGATTTTTTGAGCCGGATCGGCGGGTTGGAAAAAGACAGAAATGCTGCGGGGCGCCGGAATGCCAGAAAAAGCGCAAAAAGATTCAGGAGCGAGCCTGGAAGAAACGCAATCCGGAGTGCTTTCAGGATTTTTACGCCTCGTATGTCAAACCCTGGCGTGAGGCGCATCCCGGCTATCAAAAAGCCCAGCGGTGCAAAACCCGTCGTGAGATAAAAACGCAGATACGGCCTGGGAGCCCAATGAAATCAATGCGTCTGCATTTACGGTGCAAGTGGCCGTTAGGCGAGATAAAAACGCAGTTGCTACAGGTAACCCAAGCTGGCAGAAGCATTTGGGTGGACCGGTGTTAGCAATGCAGGGGCCGTGAGATAAAAACGCAGATGGCGGTGGGGCCTTTGAGAGCCTATTCTGCGGGGCCATGGACAAAGAAACGCTTGAGGCCAGGGTGCTGCATCTACGGGAGGTCGAAAGACTCTCGATTCGCCAAATTGCTCATCAACTGGGAATAGGCCGCAACACGGTGCGGCGGATTATCAAGGGAGGAGCGCTTGCCCGGTCGCCGCGGAAGGCTTTAATTCTTGATCCTTACCGGCAGTTAATCGCTACGTGGTATGGGGACTATCCTCGTCTGAAAGCCAAACAGATTTATGAGCGGTTGATTCCTTATGGCTACTTAGGCAGTTACCGGCGCGTAGCGGAGGTGACTCGAGAGTACCGGCGCCCCAAGCCAGAGGTTTATCATCCGCTTATTTTTTTGCCCGGCGAAGAGGCGCAGGTGGATTGGTTTTTCTTTCACCATCCGCGTCTTGGCAAGGTTGCGGGATTTTTGTATGTGCTGGCCTATTCCCGTTACGCGTGGGGGAAATTCTATCCGAAAACATCATTCGAATTTTTCCTGGCCGGACATCTGGAGTGTTTCCAGCATTTGAAGGGCTTGGCCCGGCGGCATCGCTACGACAATCTCAAAAGTGTTGTCCTGAGCCGGAAAGATTCCATGATCCAGTACAACCCTCAATTTTTGGACTTTGCCCGATTTTTCGGATTCTCCATTCATGCCTGCAATCCGTACAGCGGTAATGAAAAAGGCCGTGTTGAACGCCCGATACGGGATGTGCGTGCTTTTCTCTACGGCCAGGATTTTACGGATATCGATGATCTGAACGATAAATTCCGCCGGGGCTGGCTCGTCAAGCGCAGCAATCAAGTCCACCGCTCGACCGGTAAAACGCCGAGCCAACTGCTGGGTGAAGAAAACCTTTTGGGCCTGCCGTCCGGGGTTTATCCTCCAACGCGGACGATCCCTGCGGTCGGGATTTCAAAAACAGCTCTTGTAGAATTTGAGACAAATCATTATTCGGTGCCGTCAAGCTGTGTGGGAAAGACGGCGGCGGAGATCATCGCCTGGCCGGAGAAAATTGAAATCAGGGTCAGCTCCCAGACCGTGGCCATCCATAGCCGGTGTTTCGAACGGAAATGTTTGATCCAAAATCCGCTGCACTCTGAAAAATTGCTGGAACGCAGCGGCCGTTTTAAATTTGAGCGCATCCTGCAGCTGATGAAGGCCATGGATCCGGCTTTTGATCATTTTCTCTGGGCGATCAAAGAGGAATTCGAAAAACTTCAGGCCGCCTATGAATTATTTCAGCTCTTGAGGATTTATTCCCGGACCATCCTTGTCTGTGCGGTCGAAGAGCTCAACGGCATCGGCTCTTTTAAAATCAAAGCCCTGCGCAGTCTCTTGAATCTTCCAAGTCCCAGAGAGGGCGATCCGCTTTGGCCTGCGAATCTCGATCTTTTAAAATTATCCTACACACAAAGGAGTCTCAAAAACTATGACCCGACTGACTGAACTCTGGAAAATTCTCAAATTCGTAACGGACCCTGGCGGACTGACGCCGGAGGCGGTCCAGACGATTCTGCCGGTCCTCGAAGAAGAAGTCCGGGCACGACGGCTCCGGCAAATCCATTACCTGCTCGGGCGCTCCGGCATCAAACGTATTAAACGTCTCGAAGACTTTGATTGGAAATTCAACCCTAAATTTTCCCGGGATAAATTTATGGCCTTTCGAAATTCACCCTGGATTGACAATGCCCAGAATTTGCTCTTGATCGGCCCCAGCGGTGTCGGGAAATCTCACCTCGCCAGCGCCCTTTGCTACGATGCCATTCAGCAAGGCATTGCAACCGCTTTTATTTCTTGCTTCGATCTTGTCGCAAAACTCAAACTTGCCCGCAACAAACACACGCTCATCCAGTATTATTCCACCGTCAAGGTTTTTTGCCTCGATGAACTCGGTTACGTCTTTCCCTCCCAGGAAGAGGCCAACGATATTTTTCAGATTATTTCCAAACGCTCCGAGATTGGTACCACACTCGTTACCACCAACCTGGTGCCCTCGGCTTGGGGGAAAATCTTTGACGCGGCCACGGCCACCGCCATTCTTGACCGCTTGAATTTGAAGGGAACTTTTCTGACCCTGGAGGGCGATTCCTATCGGGGAAAAAAATAAGGCCTTTCATTAATTCATGGCCGGCCATTGCAGATTCAACGCCTCTTGCTCACAGCAAGATTGTCGCCGGACTCTGTCTCACCACGGACCCACCTCCGCCCAAATTGGCTCCATTTTCATCGCTCCCTACAGCAATCCCGCTATGAGCAAAAACTCACTCGCGAAGATGCTCGTCAAATCATTGAAAACGTTTTCGGAATATTCGATTTGCTTTCAACTTGGGACACGGAAATAGAAAGGAATAAAAAATGTTAAGCGCCGATGAGATTTTAAAATTTATGGAATTTTTTAGAGGAAGCTCAAAAGCTTTTATGGAACAACAATCTCATGGTGGGTACATACCTTCTGATCGATTACTAGAAGCAGATGATATAAAAGCGCATTTGAAGGGCAGTAAAACAGTAGGTGCGTATCTCATTGAACCCGTCGAAAACACCGTCAATTTTCTAGCTCTCGATATTGATATTAAGAATCCTAAAATTCTGCGCCGCTTATTAGAAGCCTGCCAAGAGATGGGCATTAAGCAACACCAGATATTAACGGAAGATTCAGGAAATAAAGGCTGGCATATATGGCTCCCTTTTTCTGAACCTGTTCCGGCCGCTCAAGCACGATCCTTAGGCGAATTAATTTATAAAATAAGCCGCATCCCTGAATTTATTGAGATTTTCCCCAAACAAACCAAAGTGAAGGACGGGGATTATGGAAATGGAATAAAACTTCCCCTTGGCATTCATAAAAAATCAAATCGCCGCTCTGAATTTATTGATCCTGATAGTTTCAAGCGAATTGACGATACCGCTTTTTTGAAAATCCAAAAAATTGATCCTGTGCAATTAGAGGCAATGTTAGATGCCTATGCAGAAGAAATAACCCCCAAACCATCTCCAACCCGCAATGTATCCAAACCATTAAACGCTGAATTCAAATGCATCAATAATGCCTTAGAAGGTGTTTCTGAAGGGCATAGAGACACAGCTTTGTTTAACTTGGTTACCTATTATCTTTATATAAAAAAACTACCGCCTGCCCAAGTTGTTCCAATTCTTCTCGATTGGAATCAGCGAAATAATCCTCCGCTTGACGAAGAAGACATTTCGAAAAAAGTGACCTATGTTTTTGAATCGGGACGTTATGATCATTTTTCATGCAAAGCTCTAAAAGAATTCTGCGATCCGCATTGCCCAAATCTTAATTCAGACGGAAAAAATGATAAGAAAGTAATTCAAACGAGTTTTTTTAAGTTTCCAAATGGGAATATAGCAGAGATGGTCTATTCATCCGAAAAAGAAGGTCGCTTTGCTTATGTCGATCCTGAAACTAATAATCTGATATATGCAGATAAAATCGAAACTGAAAAATGCATCTATCAACCCTATGAAGCAGACTTTTTAAGTTCCAAAGCTGTTCTGTTGCCGTCAGAAGCCAAGGATTACGGCACAGAAGAAATTCTTATAGAAGCAATTAGACAACATATTCATAAATACCTCGATATTGATCCTGTTTATGAGAAGCTTTGTACCTATTTCGTCTTGTTCACTTATCTTTATGATCGTTTTCATATTACGCCTTATCTGCGATTTACAGGAGAGTCAGGGTGTGGAAAATCGACAGCCTTAAAAACTATCGGCGAAATTTGCTACAAACCCATTTTCTGCGCCGGCGCCATTACTTCCGCACCTATTTTTAGGTTTATTGATTTATTCCAAGGAACTTTGGTCTTAGATGAATTTAATTTGAACTCATCAAGTATGAATGAGGAAATAATCCAAATTTTAAATGCAGGATATATGGCGGGAGTGAATGTGTTGAGATGTGAAGTCGGAAAAAACAAAATTGTTCCGAGAGCATTTAACTGTTACGGGCCAAAATTAATAGCAACAAGAGAATCCTTTCAAGATGATGCCCTCGAAAGCAGATGCCTAACTATTGTCCTGCGAGAGAGGAAACGCGACATTAATCTTGTTCCATCTCCTGAAGAGTTTTCCCGTGACACCCAAAACCTCAGAGACAAGCTTCTTCTTTTCCGATTGCACAATTTCAACAAGGTGGAATTGAAAAATGATCTTGCCGAGGAAGCCATTGAAGATCGTTTAAATCAAATTATCATCCCCGTTCTCTCTATAATTAAAAATGAATACGACCGGGGAATCATTGTGGAATTTATGAGAGAAACAAACAGACGAATTCGGGAAGATCGAAGCACGGCGATTGATTATGAGGTTTTAAAATTCCTCAACGAGCTTCGCAATGGGGAGGATAAAGTAAAGCTTTCTGCTATTGCGGTCAAAATCAATGAAAAGGCTCTCAGCGATCGAGAAAAAGTTACTGAGAGGAAAATCGGTTACATCATTAAGGAGCGATTTAGGCTTAGAAAGAAACGAGAGGCAGACGGTACTTATGCTTTCATCACCACAGAGCAATTAACAATTTTAAATCGAAGGTACGGTTACCTTTCGAGTAACTCATGAATGTATGAAGATGATGAAGGTAATCTTCACAAAGTTCATATGTTCATTGCTCTCATAAACATAAACGCTACGTAACGTAGGAAAATTAACCAAAACAATGAAGAAGGGAGAATGAAAAATGAATGACGCAGTAACTAAACTCAAGGGGAAAAGTTACCCATGTCCTACCTGCGAAAAGGATATGGAAATCCGGTTCGACCAACGCAAGGGTAACCCTTACTGCCAATGCAACGATTGTGGAATGCAGTTGTTTGTTAGGCGTGAGGCTGGCATAAAGCGAATGATCGATCAAACGAAAAGCTTCTGGAGTTAAGCTTGACCAAATCCAAAAGGAGGATACAATGTTGCCTAATGTTGATAAAGGAATAGAAATGAAGAATTTAAAAGATTTTTTGACTGTCAGGGAAGCGGCCGCGCATCTTGGCGTATCGCCAGAAACCTTAAGACGCTGGGATAATTCCAAGAAGTTAAAGTCTTATCGTAACCCAATAAACAAATACCGCCTTTATAAAAAGGCCGATCTTGAAACCTTTCTTAAAAGGATAAAGCAAAAATGACGCCCGATGAGCCTAATTTTAATGTTCACTCCGCACGTGCTCTGGCGGATGAAGTACAGCGGAGACAAAAAGTTGCTGCCATAGAATCATCTAAAAGACAGGAGGAACTAAGTATAGCAAGAGAAGCGAATGATATTTCAAGGCAGGCAAATCTCATTTCAGAAAAGGCTAATTCTAAATCTGATGAGGCAAATAACATCTCAAAGGAATCAAACAATATCGCCAAAGAAGCGAATCGAAAAGCTGATAAAGCAAATCGTTTGTCTGCATTTGCGTATTCCGGTGGAAGTTGCCACTGATTCCGATTTTGACCTGCCACGCATTCCGGTCTTGACCTGCCACTGGGTACCCGCCGGGTTTTCGGAGCGCAGCGACGCCGCTTTTTGTGTGGTTTATTTACCGGTTAAAGCGGGTTTCGTCAACTGAGATTTTTTCTTTCGCATGGACTCTCCTTTCAGATTAATTTTGTAGGCATTGTGAATGAGACGGTCGAGGATGGCATCGGCGACCGTGGGATTATCCATGAGCTCATGCCATTGAGTCGAGGGAATTTGACTGGCGATGAGAGTGGCGTGGAGGTTGTGCCGGTCTTCAAGAATTTCCAGGAAATCGCGCTGTTGGGAATCGGTCATTTTGGAAAGACCCCAGTCATCGATGACAATCAACTGGGCCTTTGCGATGGAGTTCATGAGCTTCGGATACCGGCCGTCGCCGTGAGCAAGAGCGATCTCCTCGAAAAGCCGCGGGGCACGAAAACAGAGGACTTTGAAACCTTCCCGGCAGGCCTTGTTGGCAAACGCCGAGGCGATGAAAGTCTTGCCCGATCCCGTAGCCCCATCGATCAACAAATTCAGATGTTCCCGAATCCACTGGCAGGTGCCCAGCGACTGGATAAGCGATTTGTCCAGACTTCTTGAAGCGCTGTAATCGATATCTTCCAGACATGCTTGCTGGCGGATCCTGGCACGCGTGAGCCGGGTTTTGAGCCGCCGATTTTCACGTTCCGTCCTTTCGCGGTCAACTAAAAATCCCAATCTTTCTTCAAAGCCAAGCTCGGCATATTGCGAGGACCCGAGTTGCTCTTCAAAAGCTCGGGCCATGCCGTGAAATTTTAATTCTCTCATTTTTTCCAGCGTCGGAATCGTCAACATGATTTTTGTCTCCTCACAGTGAAACAGTGCAGCTTCGCTGCAAATTTTTTTTGGACCCCGGAATCAGGACGTATTCAACATCGTCCTGATCCGAGATCGTGGTTGTAATCGAATTTAAACGCAAAAAAATTTCCGGAATCTTTCTGTTTTTCACTTTTCGCATCATCCGTAGTAGCCGGCGCCGCGGAGATTGGTGTGCACAATCGCAGGCGTCGCTCCAGTTTCAGGGAGCGCTTCACGGTCCAATCCCTTTTCTAAAATCGAGCGCACGCTCTTGTAACGGGCCGCGCCAATGGCATGCGCTCTCTGGCACGCCGCTTCAAGCCGGTCACGGCCGTAGAGTTTTCCAAGCCTCAAGATTCCAAGACAGGACCGGTAGCCTTGCTCCGGATGCTCGCGGCTTGTCAGGATCGTCTCGGTTACTTTCTGTGTCGCTTCTCCCATCGTGCCGGCCCATGAGAGAATCCTCGACGGCGTCCATTCCAAATACTGATGATGGCTCTTGGGCCGATGCTCACTTTGGGTGCTGTGACGGCCTTTGCGATGATCTCGCAGATGGCTGGCGATGCGTTTGCCACGAAATAAAATCTCCACCGTGGCCGCGGTATAACGCAATTCCACCTCTTCATGGACAAGCGAATAGGGGACGCTGTAATAATGTCCCTCAAGCTCCACATGATAATCAATATTGACGCGTGCTTTTTTCCATTTCGCCACCACGTAAGGCTCCGCGGGCAACCCTTTCAAAACCCCACGCTCCATCGTTTCAAACCACGACTTCCGCGAGCCTTCCAATTTCTTGAAAGGACGCGTGTTGAGTTTCTCCAACAATTCGCTAATCGCTTGATTAAGCTCGGCAAGACTGAAAAAGGTCCGGTTTCGGAGCGCCGCCAAAATCCACCGCTCCACAATTTGCACGCCGACTTCCACCTTCGCCTTGTCCTTGGGTTTCACCACTCGCGCCGGAATCACCGCCGTCCCGTAATGCACCGCCATCTCGTGATAAGTGGGATTCAAATCCGGCTCATACCGGCACGCTTTTGAAACTCCCGCTTTCAAATTATCCGGCACCACGATTTCAGGCACTCCTTCAAAATATTCAAAAGCGTGAATGTGCGAGCCAATCCAGCTCTCAAGACTTTGATCCCACGCCGCTTCACTAAACGTGTAGTTGCTAGCTCCCAAAACCGCCACGAATATCTCAGCCTGACGCACTTTTCCTGTTTCCGGCTCGATCACCGGCACGGTTTGCCCAGCGTAATCCACAAACATTTTTTCTCCGGCGCGGTGCGTCTGCCTCAAACTGACATCCAGTTTCTTTTTCCAACGACTGAAGTATTCACAAAATTGGCTCCGTTGATACCCTTCGGGATGCGCCTCTTTGTATTCCTCCCACAAAAGTTGCAGCGTCACCGATTTCTTCTTCAACTCTTCGTAGACTTTTCTCCAATCAGGCTCAGGACGGCTGCCGCCGGACTTTGCTCCATTCTCAGGTTTTAACAAACACTCCAATTCCTCATCACTCCTCTTTTCCAATTCACCCGCGTCAATCTTTAATTCCATGGCCCGCCTTAAATATTCGGACACGCTCGGCCGCGAAACTCCGCAGCTGCGCGCAATTTTCCGCTGGGTCAACTCGCCGCTTAAAGCCAGTCTCAAAATTTCACGAATCTTTCGCATCGATACTCCCTTACGCTTCATGGCCATACAAAACCCTCCTTTAATCTTGAAAAACCAAAGGCGGAATTGTAGACCACGGCTCTTGTTTATGGTTGAAAAGCGGCGCCGGCTAAATGCACCGGACTTGGGGTGGCAGGTCACTCCGGAATCAGTGGCAGGTCAAGACCGGAATGCGTGGCAGGTTGACTCCGGAATCAGTGGCAGGTCAGGTCCGGAATGGGTGGCAACTACGCTCCGGAAAACGCAAGATGCTTAATATCAGGCATTTTACTAAGATAAAACACAAACTCAGGATATTTTAGATGCCATAAAAAGTTAAAGAAAGAATACAACACAAAGAAAGGTATTAAATAAAAGAAACATATGATTCGATAAAAGCCTTTAAACGGGCGGCGCTTAAGCGGGTATTGATAATACAAAAGCCATTTTTCCGTAATCGTCTCAATAATCCTGTCATGAAATGGTCCTTTCGGCGGTTCTTGATGGGTTATCTCCTCCCAAGCATCCGATGTTTCCCAACCAATTATTAATCTAATTTTGTCATCTGCTGGAAGCAAAAGGCTCGGCATATACGGCACATTTAAAAAATCACAAACTTGTTCAATAACTTCCTGGCTGTTCGATACAAGTTTTTCATAGCATAATTCATAAATTTTGCATGAATTAATGCGTGACTTCTGCATATTATATTGTTCTACAATCTGATTATAAATCGCCGATCCAAAAAATATATCATTAGTAGCCACATTATATTCCTTCAAAACCATGGAAGCCACAGCGTCTCTAGGATCTCTATAGCAATAAATGAATTGCGCTTCTGGAAATGATTTCTGGATATGCTCTAAGCTTCCGGAATGAACCGGGGACTTCTCGCCCCATCTCTTTGCAATCGGTTTTTCACGAAGCATTAAAAGTCGCATATAAGCATCCAGAAGACTCCCCCAACTTTCATCAGCTAATTCGTTGATCATATTAGCAATATCTCGGCGGCTTATACCTGCTTTGATATTTTTATACTTAAGATAATGGCAAGTAATATCTATAAATATCTGCTTCGGTGACCGCCCTTCTCTCTTTCGAGTCAACGCAAACCAATGACGATATAAAAAGTGGAAAAGATTAAGTTCGTATTGAATAAAAATATCAGGGTGTTTATTTAAAATGCTTGCCGTCAACGTTTTCCCTGTTCGCAAACAGCCAATGATAAATATGGGGCTAGGACAGTAAAGGGGCATAGCAGATTTTATATTGAACCTTAAGTATATTTACACTTTTTATTTTTCATCATTTTTTCTCTCCAAATGAAATGCCGTTTACAACTGGCCAGCGACATCGCACACTACAGTCTTATTATTTTTATTCAGCAGATGGCTGAGAATAAATATCAACGGATCAAAAACTCTTTTCATGAATAAGAGCGGCTCCGAAAACTATTAGATACGCTTAGCGACATCAGACCGTTATCTCTTGATATACAACGACACATCGGCAATGTTGCCCGCTAATGACCGTACTTTCAGCAAACAAAAGGTACCGACAGACGGTTAAACATTATTTCCCCATCCCAAAAAGAACGATGCGGACGGTTTGAAGCAAAATAAGAAGGTCCAGCGGCAGGGAAATATTTTTGAGATAGTAAAGATTGTAGCGGAATTTTTTTTCGTAGTCTTTCTGGCTTGTCGTGTAATGAAAGCGCACCTGGGCCCATCCCGTAATCCCCGGCTTGACCGCAAATACCATATCATAGAACGGTATTTTTTTACGGCACCGCTCGACAAAATAGGGAATTTCGGGCCTGGGACCGACAAGACTCATATCGCCTTTCAGCACATTCACCAGTTGAGGGACCTCATCGATGCGGTATTTTCTCATCCATAAACCGAGCCGTGTGATCCGCAGTTTTGCGCCCGACGATGTTTTCATGGACCGGAGTTTGATTAACCGGAACGGCACACCGTCTTTGCCGATGCGGTCCTGAAAGAAAAATATTTTTTCCTGATGATAAAATACCGAAAGAATGGCAACCGCCGTCAAGACCGGCAAAAAAACCACGATCAGCCCCAGACTGATAAAAACATCCAAAACCCGCTTCAATTTCAGATACGGTCTTGCCTTAATTTGCGCCATAAGCCCCAGCAAATAATGGGGGTCCAGAGACTCATAAGGAACATCTCCTGTCAATTTTTCAAAAAGATGAATCGAGCTAATCACATCCACATTTTTTTTGAGCAAATCCGCCATAATCTGGGTCTCGGAGGCTTCTTCGTTAGGGTCCATCGCCAGCACCACATGCCGGACGCCATACCAATCAATCAGCGACAGCAGATTCGAGATATTTCCTAATATGGGGACAGATTGATTTTCGCGGTTTGTTTTCTTCCTGTCCTCCGATACCATTCCGACGATATCCATACCCGCGTGGGGCGTGCTTTTGATAAGTTCCGCCACCTGATAAGCCATGGGCGTAGTCCCTAAAACCAAGGTCTTTTTATCCAGAATTCTTGATTTAAAAATAAAATCGTAAATCATCCGGCTAAGAAAGACCAAAACCAAAATCCCGGCACCGGCAAAAACAAAAATGCTCCGGGGCGCCAGAAACGATTTGTCCAAATAAGAGATGGATGCGACAAGAGCCATCCCGATCCCCACGCTCACAAGGACATCAACCAGAGTTTTCGAAGGGGCAAATAGTTTATAAGGGAAATAAAGATCGAAGATGTAAAATAGCACCGGAAGAATCGCAATCAGCGCGTAAAAAAAGGGCACGTGAAAAAAAGACAGGCTCCAATCCCCTGAACGCAACCCCACGGCGAGGTGTACCGAAAAGACGGCCGCTGCAAGGTCAAAACCAAACAGCACGAAAAATCTACGCGATATTTTT
>Ga0209211_10008980_pt1 | contig 13480 bp, 18 predicted proteins | sample RifGroA2_FD_183992 | JGI IMG/M metagenome (GOLD analysis project Ga0209211, IMG submission 183992) | Groundwater microbial communities from Rifle, Colorado, USA - Groundwater A2 (SPAdes) (version 2) | ecosystem: Environmental > Aquatic > Deep subsurface > Groundwater | place: Rifle, Colorado...
CAGCGCATCGGGGAACTCGGCCTGCACGCGGCCAGCCACGCAGTCCTGCTTGCCCGCCCCGCGCCCCGGCACCGCCAGCAACCCGGCGGGCTTGTTCACCGCAATAAGGGATGCGTCCCGGTAGATCAGATCGAGGCCGGGCGGCGGGGCATGAGTGGGTTTCAAGGAGGGCTGCAAGTTGATCTCAGGAAAAAACATTGTCCACGAAAGGCACGAAAAGCACGAAATGGGGTAAGCAGGTCATGGCACTACCTTAAGCACAATGGTGGCAAACCCCCTCCCCTTGAAGGGGAAGGGACAATAGCTCCCCACGATTTTCTGGGGAAAGGAAGTATGTCGATCTGTGCAGCATCTGGTGCTTTTACGCTTAAGGTAGTGCCATGAGGGTAAGCAGGCATTTCGCCGCAAGGCGGAAGCTCGCAAAATTCAATACGACGAACTGACGCCCAATGCTAATAGGTGAGGTGTTGAACTAATGCTATTTTTTGTTTTATTTCGTGTTTTTCGTGTTTTTCGTGGATGAATTGCCGTTTCCAATGTGGTCGATATTTTCTGGTGGCTGCTCCGGCTCATTGCCACCCCATCCACCTGCGGGGCGGTTCTTGCTCTGATCCCCCCAGACGAAGCGGCCAAACAGCACACACCCCTTCATTGCCGGATCGCAGGGCAGGTTATTCACTTTCTGGCATTTGCCGTCAGCTTCGTGCGGACAACCCCAGCCACTCATATTCAAACTCCATTAAGCTTTTTTCACGAACTCGGTCTTCAACTGCATCGCGCCGATGCCGTCGATCTTGCAGTCGATGTCATGGTCGCCATCGGTCAGACGGATGTTCTTCACCTTGGTTCCCACCTTGACCACCGAGGACGAACCCTTGACCTTCAAGTCCTTGAGCACCGTCACCGAGTCGCCGTCAACCAGCACGTTGCCGAACGCATCCTTGTACACGCGCTGCTGCTCGCCGCTCTCGCTGGGTGCGTCTTTCGGCCACTCATGCGCGCACTCGGGGCAGACATAGTTGCTGCCGTCTTCGTAGGTGAATTCGGAATTGCATTTGGGACATTTGGGTAAAGCGCTCATGGTGACCCCTGTATTTGAATGAATAGTGCTAATGATAATCGTCTTCGCGTTGATGACGCACTGCAACGATGGTCACGGTTTGGTCGTCTTCAATTTCGAATAGTGCGACATAGCCAGCGCCGCCAAACGAAATCACCAGTTCGCGCAGAAAAGTATTTTCTGGAATGGCCTTGCGGCAAGTGAACGGAAATTGTTGCAGCAACTGAACGCTTGCGGCGATGGTCTTGCGCGCGTGCTTCGCGGCCTGCATATCTTGTTCGGCCAGAAAAGTAAAAAGCCGTTTCAAATCCTCTTTGGCTTCCAGGGTGTAGCAAACCCTGTAGTTCACTTACGCGCCTTCTTTTTGGCGCTGGCGAGAATGCTATCCAATTCTTGCAACACTTCTTCCGATGAAAAATATACGCCTGATTTTTTTGCGTCATCACGCGAGGCCAAGCCGCGCGCGATGAATTCCTGCTGCACCCGGCGAAACTCCACATTGCGGCGCAACGAATCTTCGACGAACGCGGAAAGCGTTTCGCCCGGACGCAAAATCTCCTCGGCGGCCTGCCTGAGCTCGGGTTCAACGCGCAGCGCGGGCATGGTTGCGGTTTTCATGAATCACCTCTTGTGCATTACAAATGTGATTCATATCATCGTCGATGTTAAAACAAGGCGCAAGGAGATTGTGGTGGCTGGCTTGGTGGGAGAATGATGGGTATCGCGTTACTCAACCCATCTTACGCGGGCTAAAAGCTAATCAGTAGTTTTCGCCGATGTTGCAGATTTCCTAGCGATGTACTTTTCATATTTATCGGAGAGTGTGTAGACGTAATCGAAGATAGCCACAGTAAAGTCGAGGATGTCTTGAGCGTTCTCTTTAGTGGTGTCCTCATCGGACGCGTGGGCACCGATGTTGCGCTCTTTACGCAATGCTTCAGCCCAATCAAATAGCCGTTGATCGATGACTTCCTGTGCTTTGAGTTCTACGAGGCCTTTGCTAATCGTGTGGTTTCCAACTTTTTCCTTGATTAGGCGCTCTAAAGCGCGGCCACACAACACAGCGGCAGCAGAGTGGATGCCATGTGAGATGCATTTCTGCGCATCTCTAATATCACAACGCGCGGCCTCTGGAATGGCTGGCCCAATTTCGGCTACAGATGGTGTGGGCCAAAGGCGTTCGGCGGTATCCAATACCCAGTTGCCCCATTCATCTTGGTAGGGAGATGTGTAGCCAAACAGCGGACTGTGGCAAGACGGGCATTGTGCGAGAAAGTAAGTGTTATGATCCGCGTTGGTGATAGTCGTGTTGACCTTGGCTTTTACTCGTACGGCGCAGTGCGGGCAATCAACAACAATCTCGGATGGCATAGACTTTCCTTGTTGGCTAATATAAATCAACGGAAAACGCCGTATATCCTTATGGGCGTTACAGCTTGTATCCGCGATGCACTGCCACCACACCCCCTGTCAAGTTGAAGTATTCGACGCGTTCCAGCCCGGCTTCTTCCATCATTTTCTTCAACTCTTCCTGTCCCGGATGCATGCGGATGGATTCGGCGAGATAGCGGTAGCTGTCGGCGTCGTTGGCGACGAGCTCGCCGATCTTGGGCAGCAGTTTGAACGAATAGGCGTCGTAGATCGCTTCCAGCGGTTTGGCGACTTTTGAGAATTCCAGCACGATCACGCGTCCGCCCGGCCTGATCACGCGGTGCATCTCGCGCAGCGCCGCATCCTTATGCGTGACGTTGCGCAGGCCGAAGGCGATGCTGACGCAGTCGAAGTAATTATCCGGGAAGGGAATATGCTCGGCATCGCATTGCGCGACCGGCGTGGCGATACCTTCGTCGAGCACACGGTCGCGACCGACGCGCAGCATCGCGTTGTTGATGTCGGTGAGCACCACTTGTCCGCTGCTGCCGACCTTTTTCAGGAATAGCCGCGTCAGGTCTGCCGAGCCGCCCGCTACGTCCAGCACGCGCTGCCCATCGCGCACGCCGCTGACGCCGACCGCGAAGCGTTTCCACAGGCGGTGCAGCCCGGCTGACATCAGGTCGTTCATCACGTCGTATTTGCTGGCGACCGAGTTGAACACGCCAGCGACCCGTTTCGCTTTTTCTTCCTCGGCGACGGTCTCAAAACCAAAGTGGGTTTCAGCCATTTTTCTGCTCCTGTGATTCTAAATTTAAGCTACAAATAATGTTAATCGTAGGGTGCATTTCATGCACCAATGTCAAAGGTGCATAGATGCACCTTACGGGATTGCAATTGCATCGAATGCGTTTCTCGCGTTCATAGCGAGCGGATCTTGTTCAACAGCGCGGTGGTGGAGCGTTCGTGCAGGAACGGGATGCTGTGCACCTTGCCGCCCCAGCTTTGCACTTCATGTGCGCCGACAATGTTTTCAATTTGCCAGTCGCCGCCTTTCACCAGCACGTCGGGGCGGCACGCGAGGATCAGGTTCAACGGCGTGTCTTCGTCGAATTCTGTCACCAGGCTGACCGATTCCAGCGCGGCCAGCACCGCCATGCGGTCAGGCAGCGGGTTGAGTGGCCGGTCGCCGCCCTTGCCGAGGCGCTTCACCGAAGCATCGCTGTTCACACCCACGATCAGCGCTGCTCCCAGTGCGCGCGCCTGCGCGAGGTAGGTCACATGGCCGCGATGCAGTACGTCAAAGCAGCCGTTGGTGAACACCAGCGGACGCGGTAACCCTGCCACGCGCGCGGCAATCTCGCCGGGCTTGCACAGTTTGCCTTCGAAGGCGGGCGCGGGATGCATCTAGTCGAGATATTCGAACAGCTTGACCACGCGCTGTACACCGCCGGTGGTGCTGGCGACTTCGGTGGCGGCATCCGCTTCGGCGTGTTTGACAACGCCCATCAGGAATACCGTACCGTTCTCGGTGATCACTTTGACATGCTCTGCACTGAAGCGTTTGTCATTCACAAAGCGCAGCTTTACATTTGAGGTGATCAGGCTATCGCTGCCACGCGAGGTCAGTGAACTAGTACCGGAAACGGCCAGTTCGTTGTTTATGTTGCGTACGTTCTCGATGCTTGAAACGAGTTTGCCGATTTCGGATTTCACCGCTTCGGTCGGCACTTCGCCGCTGATCAGCACATTGCGGTTGAAGCTGGTGACATTGATATGTGCGTCATTTTTGAATTGTTTGCCAATGCGGTCAAACGCTTTGGTCTCAATCGCTTCATCTTCGACATAGGCGCCGCTGGTGCGGCGATCCTGCCCCATCATAACACCGGTGCCCACACCGGCGGCGATGACCGGGAAACAGCCTTGCAACGAACCAGAAACAAGCACGAGCAACAGCGGTAAAAGCATACGCATCGTCATTCTCCTAGTAACAGATAATCGATCACATCGCACAGGCAATGCAAGGTAAGCAAATGAACTTCCTGGATGCGCGCGGTACTTTTCGCATCCACGCAAATCAACACGTCGTTGGCATGCAGCGCACTGGCCATTTCTCCGCCGTTGCGCCCGGTCAGCGCAACCACACGCATGCTGCGCTCATGCGCCGCATGGATCGCCGCGACCACGTTCGGTGAATTGCCGCTGGTTGAAATCGCCAGCAGGCTGTCGCCGGGTAGGCCGAGCGCGCGCACCTGCTTGGAAAATATCTTGTTGAAATCGTAGTCGTTGGCAATGGATGTCAGCACCGAGCTGTCGGTGGTCAGCGCGACAGCGGCAAGGCCGGGGCGTTCTTTTTCAAAGCGGTTCAGCAGCTCCGCCGAGAAGTGTTGCGCATCAGCCGCCGAGCCGCCGTTGCCGCAACACAGTATCTTGCCGTCGTTGGTCACGCAGTCGAAGAAAATCTGCGCACCCTCGGCGATGGGTTCTGCCAGCGCGTCCTTGATCTTCAGCTTGAGTTCCGCGCTATCCTTGAAATGCTTGATGATGCGTTTATTAATATCCATAAAATCCATTTTCCGGGCGAATCATTGTGTCGCGTGCTCGCTCATTCTTCGTCTATCAATCCGATATGCCTCGTCATTCGCTGCGCGGCTCCTTGCGGTGTCCGTGCAACACGGCGGGGCGCAGCCCTCCGGTGCGGGAGCACGGAGCAGCAGGCCTTCCCGCTCCTAATGTTACACATCGCCGTGTCAGGCCTGCCATCCCGCAAAATGAATTTTGAGAGGCTCGCATATTTGCTGTTGCTAATGCGATGAGCGCGGATTTTAACCGAATCAGGCCTCGAACGCATTCTTGAGCCACTGCACGTTAGCGCCTTGCGCGTCGTCCATCAGCACGGCATCGAAGCGGCACTGTGGTATATGCGCGAGGCTGGCGAGATATTGTTGCGCGGTACGGATGAGGCGTTGCTGTTTGCGCGTATCGATGCTGGCCGCCGCACCGCCGAAATCGGCATTGCGCCGCAAGCGCACCTCGACGAAGACCAGCGCCGCACCGTCCTGCATGATCAAATCGATTTCGCCGAAACGTCCGCGATAATTTTCCGCAACCGGCTTCAGGCCTTGTTGCCGCAGGTGTTGCGCCGCCCACTGCTCGGCTTGTGCGCCATTGTTCATGGTTTGCCGATGGTGTGGTCGGGGAGCGCCTGCTGGGCGGGTGCGGTCTGCGCGTTGAGCGATTGTGCATGCCCCTGCACAAATACCGCCGAAACCGCCGCCCGTTGAAAAATGCGGCCACTGAGTTTTATGTGCCCGCTCACCCCATCCAGAGGCAAAGTATCGGCAACTTTATCGGCTAACAGTAATTGAATCAGGCGGAACGCATCTATACCCAGCGCGTAAAGCCGCTCGTGATCGGCGGAAAGATGCTGTATGGGGCGCGGATAGACCATCACCGCCGGATGATCGGCTTGCAGCAGCCACGGCATATCCACAAAGCGGATACCGTTCAAATCGTAATTGGTCAGGGTGTCGTCGTTGCCGACAAAGATTTGCGAGGTGGCATAGATCGGCAATTTGTTCGGCAGGTAAGGGCGGATCAGGCGCGCTTTTTCGGCATCGGCGGCGAGAAATACCGCAGTATCGGGTATGTCGGTGATATCTGCGAACACCGCCGGATCGCCGTTGAATTCGATCTCGGGCAGCAGCGCGCCGCCCGAGCCATGCCATTCTCCTTCAAAAGCGAATTGCAGGCGTTTGGCTAGTTGCGCGCGGGTGGTGATGACGAATGCCTGATGCAAACCCTGCTGTCTGGCCAGTTGCGCGATTTGTCTTGCCTCGGCTTCCGTCGCCATGCCGAAAAAATATAACTGCTGGCTGGCAGGTTTGTCTTCTACCACGTTCAAGGCCAGGGTCGGCACGGGAATATTTTGTTCCGCCACCAGCGTGCTGACGCCGCTGCGCGTAAGCGGCCCCACCACGGCGCGCGCACCGTCGGCGACCGCTTTGCGATACAGCGCTACAATGTCCTTGTTCTCGTCGAAACAGCTATACACGCGTACCGGCAATCTTCCCGGCAGTTGCATTTCCAGATCGGCAGCGGCCTGAAACCCCTGCTGCACTGCTTCAGCAGCGTGCTTGAAAATTGCCGACTTCAACGGCAACAGCAGCGCGATATGCGGTACAGGCTTTTCATTGCCGGGCGGCAGTGGTTCGGTGGTGGCGCAAGCAAAACCGCTCACGTATAGTGCGAGCAAGGCCGAAAGCCAGGTTAAGAACTGCTTGGAATATAAAGGGAGCACGCGTTGCATAACGGACATCCGCAGATATTGGAATCAGCATTATATGTAGTTGCCACCCCAATTGGTAATCTGCGTGACATTACCCTGCGCGCGCTGGACATACTGGCGGCGGCTGACGTGGTCGCGGCGGAGGACACGCGCAACACCGCACACCTGTTGACGCACCACGGCATCGGCGCGAACCGGCTGATGGCGGTTCACCAGCACAACGAACGCGGCGCGGCGGAAAAGGTCATCGCGCTGCTCAGGGTGGGGCAAAGTGTGGCGTTTGTCAGCGATGCGGGCACGCCCGCCGTCAGCGACCCCGGCGCGTTGCTGGTGCAGGCGGTACGGGCGGCGGGGTTGCGCGTCATCCCGATCCCCGGTGCGAATGCGGCGCTAGCGGCGTTGTCGGCGGCTGGCCTGGCCGAGCCGCATTTTCTGTTCTACGGATTCTTGCCCAACAAATCCGCCGCACGGCGCACTGCTCTGCAAGAGCTTTGCGGTCATCCCTACACCCTGGTGTTTTACGAAGCGCCGCACCGCATCCTCGAATGTGTTGCCGATTTATGCGCGATGCTGGGCGGAGACCGGCAGATCGTTCTGGCGCGCGAAATCACCAAGCTGTTCGAGACGATCCATACCTGTTCGTTGCGGGATGCCGAAGCGTGGTTGCTGTCGGACAGCAACCAACAGCGCGGCGAATTCGTCGTGCTGGTGTCCGGTGCGCCGCCACAAGCGGGTTTGTCGCTTGAAACCCTGAATACGTTATCCCTGCTGCTTGGCGAATTGCCGCTCAAACAAGCTGTGCAACTCGCCGCAAAAATTACTGGCGCTAACCGCAGCGAGCTGTATCAACGAGCATTGCAGATGAAAAAACAAGCTGAATGAAGTGGCAGCACTATGACTGCCAGAAAATGAAGCGAACCTAGCCCTGCTGCTTGACCAAGCTGACTGTCGAGTTAGGTTTCCTTCGGTTGCTTATGCGCCTTTTTCAAGCCGCCGATATTTTTGTTGAGTAAAGGTTTCGAGATTCTCAGGATAAGTGATTCAACATGCTTCGGAAAGTCGCTCCACTTGACAGCGCCAACATCATACGCAGAGATGTACTTGACGATCTCCATTCGGGTTTTTGGGGCGCTCTTTACACCCTTTGGAAAGGCTATATGGACTGTTCGATTGATTGCAGAGGAAATCTCGCCGAGTAGCTTTGTCGCCTTACCGAGATAAAGTAAATTTCCCATAGAATCATAGAACGCGTATACGCCCGGATCTTGCGCGTGATTGCCAAGGATCGATTTCAACTGTGTTAGCAGGGCTTTTTGGTTATCAAATTCTGCGAACTCGGCGATGACCTTAAACTCCGGTATGAACGCACACTGAATAAGGTATTCAATCGTATTCTTTTGCGGGTTGAGCTTCCCGGATAGCCAGCCTGCTATTTGGGCTTGCTTATAGCCTGATATCTCTGCCGCCTTTTTTGGATCGCTATCAAAGTATTCATCGATAATATATTGGAGAATTTCTGTTCGTGTTGTCATATTGTTCCTTTTATACATGAGGCAAGTATAGCCATGCCTTTACCGGTTTTTAGCTTGCCAAGACTGATGATGCCTAGAATAGTCTTTGTTATTTGACACAATAAGGGCTTCAGAAACTCTGCTCCCACGGAAGCTCCTTTCCGCTCAATAGATTTACAGACTATCTTGACCTTGATTCTCTAAGTTTAATCATCTGCTCCAGCATGCCCTTAGACTCTTCACCATTAGATTTGCCCAAATACGAGCATTCGATGACAGGTGCTGTTTTAGTTTCGCCCCCAACTGTGCGGTAATTGATATTTTTCACGTACTTGCCAATAACGCTTATGGTTGCACCGATACGCATACTATTGGGAGCGTGATTTATTGTCTTCTTGGTGAGCTTCAAGTAAACGTAACGAGGATTACGTCGCTCTTGAATCCCCATGAGTTCACTTTGAACTCTTATCAAGGAGTTCTCGTTCGCATCAATTCTGACATCGCCTTTGTAATCCTGGCTATCCGGTGTTAGCAAAGGATTGCCCGCAAGTGAAAACAAAGAGCCAGTATCATCCGAGGCTTTACCCTGAAATTCTTCGCCAGCTTCACCCTGAAATTTTCCGTCAACAAAGGAACCTACGTGTTTTCTTCCGTCCTGCTCCGTGAGAGTTCCCTTGCCGTGGAATTTTCCGGCAACCCAGTCACCTACGTATTTGCCGTTCGACCCCGTGAATGTTCCCTTGCCGTGGAATTTTCCGCCAACAAAGTCACCTACATACTTTTCTCCGCTCGGCGTCGTGAGCGTTCCCTTGCCGTGGAATTTTCCGGCAACCCAGTCACCTACGTATTTGACGTTCGACCCCGTGAATGTTCCCTTGCCGTGGAATTTTCCGGCAACCCAGTCGCCTACGAATTTGCCGTCCTGCTCCGTGAGTGTTCCCTTGCCGTGGAATTTTCCGACAACAAACATCCCTCTATATTCAGTTGCCCCATCAGTAACAGTAAACACGCCTTCTCCATGCGCCAAGCCATCCTTGCAACCGCCAGAATAGCTACTGTCAATGTCTTGATCTAACACTTTGCACATGGTTGTAGAGTTCTTTGAGCTTGCATCTGCCACCTTCTCAGCGGCAGGAACCTGCACCTCTTTGACCGTATTAGCCTTGGCTTGCTCCTTACTAGCTGTAGCTGTAACCACTATTGAGCCTGTGCCTGCGCATGCTGGCGTAGTGTTAAAACCACGAAACTTCGTTTTTCCCTTCCACTGAATATTCAACTGCCCTTCTTGTTGCGGGGTAATCTCAATAACCGCTTCATAGTTAGGCGAGGTAATTTCTTTCTCGATATTACCAATACCTGGAATTAAAATTTCCACATTGCATTTCGTAACATTTTTGTCCGTTTCAATCTTAAGTGTAAGCGGAGCTGTTACGCCAACTATCAGGGGTTCAGAAGGTGATTTAGCATGAGAGTTGCAAATTACCAGCAATGATCCCAATAAGAAAAGTATCCTTGATTTCATTTAAATTATCCTTGCAAATAGCAAATTACTTTTGCTGTGGAGGGGGCATGAATTTTGTGTAAACGAAATTCGTTAATGCTGCGGCAGGCTTATTTGATTTCGTCGGAGTTTGTGGCAGTTGGATGTACGCCTCCTCTGAAATGAATTAATGATCAGCGCGCGAAGAGTAGCAACTAAAAGTTACTATGGCAAACTATTTGTTTGTGTTTAGTTACTGCCAAGCTTGGTATTTTTCCAGTCATGGAACAAACCAGCGAACAGCAACGAATTGCCTTCAGTAAACGACTTACGCAAGAGCTAAAGCGTATTGGGCAGCCAATTGGCAGCCCGACACAGATTGCGCGCGTATTCAATAAAAACTATTCAGGTCAGCCGGTCACTGCGCAAACGGTTAGAAAATGGTTACTCTCGGAGGGGATGCCGACGCAACCAAAGTTATTGGCGCTTGCGGCTTGGTTGGGAGTCTCGGCGCAATGGCTACGCTACGGTTCGGGTGCGAAGGTTGAACCGGCGGAGCCGCTTTCCGTGCAGCAGACCGGCTTGTTGGTGTTGGGAAAAGAGTACGCCGGGTTGGCGCAATATGCAGGCATTGTTCCGTTGCTGGATAAGCTGGTGCGGCTCCCGCCCCGTGATATCCGCATCGTTGAGGGGATGGTGCAACTGATGTCTTCAGAAAATAGCGTGAAGTAGGACACGCCCCGCACAATCCTTTTCTCAATCAAATAGTGAAGTATCGTAGGGGCGCGATTCATCGCGCCCTGATCTGTTTCATGTATCCGCAAAAGGGCGCGATTCATCGCGCCCCTACCGGGTTGTTTGGTATTTGAAACAGATGGGAATCAGAACAAAATGCAGGTTATAAGTGTATTTTGAATTGAGCTCATGTTTGTATTACAATTTGCACCTTAAGATGACATGCGAGGTGTTTGATATGGGAACACTAACTTTGCGTTTACCGGAAAAACTGGATGCGCGCCTGAGCGAGTTTGCAAGACTGGAAGAAACCAGCCGTTCCGAGTTGGCGCGAACCGCGCTGGAAAAATTCCTGAGCGAAATGGAACGCGAAAAATTGCTGGCGGGGATAGTTGACGCAGCCCGTTTTTTAGCCACTAACGCCGATACGCGCGCCGCAAGCATGGCAATCGCCGAAGAGTTTGCGGTAGCGGATAGTGAGGCACTCGATATTTCCGAAGGCAGCAAGCACGGCGATCACGAACCTAAGCGGTGGTGGAGGTAATGCGGCGCGGGGAGGTCTGGTTGGCGAGACTTAACCCAAACACCGGGGCAGAAGCCGGGAAAGTGCGCCCGGTATTGATCCTGCTTGATGATGCGTTGCTGTCCACCGGTATGAGTCCGGTGTTGTGCATTCCGCTGACCAGCAAATTATTTAAAAATCTGGACAGCTTGCGTATTGAGATTACGCCTCGCGGACGCTTGCTTAAACCCTGTTACGCCATGCCTGAACAGGCGCGTGCGCTGGATCGTAACCGCCTTGGAGAAGGCCCGCTCGCCACATTGACGCTGAAAGAAATGGCACAGATCGAAAGGGTTTTTCTCGCCTGTTGCGGTATGGCTGATTTTCTTAAGCCGATTCATTGAAGATGCCTCTATAAATGCTCAGCTTCCTCAGTCACCGTAGTGAAAACGGCAAGCAATAATCACCAGATCAGCATCTGTTGCGCGATATGCCAAACGGTTCGCGTCATCTATACCCGACATTTAAGCGTGACATGGCACTAGCCTGCTGAAACAGGGTCGAACTCCTGTCGCCACCGTGCCACATCTCGACTCTACCCCGATCAAGTGTAGCGGCTGACTGTTGGAATAACATTTATGGATATGAATTTACCTGCCAAACCCACAGTGAAACGAGGCTTTTTGTTAGCGCTTGCAGCATTCCTGCTGCTTACTTCATGCAGCAGCGCCTCGACCAGAAGCGTCGTTTCCGCTGCCGTCAGCGGTAATCCAGAAGCGGCTGCGCGCGCGCTGCTCAAACGCAAGCAGCTTGACTATCTGCGCAATCCACTGCAACTTGCCAGTGATCTGAAAAATGTCCAGCGCGATTTCGAGCGGTTGATGGATGTGCTGCGCGGCAAAGCCGGCAAGAAATGGGGTAAAAAGGAAACGCGGCTTCCAGACCGTACTCACTATGTCAAATATACCCAAGGCTACCTGAGCCGTGCCATTGTGGATTTCGATCACGGTGAGATCACCGTTGAAACGCTGGATGAAAAAAAAACGGACAGCAGCCTGAAGGACGCCATCGTCACTACGTTGCTCACCCCCGACGACCCGCGTGCGGTCGACCTGTTTTCGGATAGTTCGATCAAACTGACTGGCGCACGCGCGCCCTATCTGCTGGGGCTGGTGCTTGATGACAAAGGGCGCGCCATCGCTACGCCGGAGCAGGCCGAACGCTTCGCTACAGGCATGATAAATCGTGCGCAAACTCGTAACGTAAGCACAGATGCGGGTAGCAAACAGGCTCGTTTCGTCAGGTTCAGTATGGTCAGTAATTTTTCTAACAAACAGGCGGAAAAATATCGCCCGCTAGTGGAGAAATTCGCCAAGGCATACGGCGTCAGCCCGAGCCTGATATTCGCCATCATGCGTACCGAGAGCAACTTCAACCCGTTTGCGGTCAGTGCGGCACCCGCTTATGGCCTGATGCAACTGGTACCCAGCAGCGGCGGGCGCGATGCTTACAAGCGCGCCAAAGGCTCGAATGAAATTCCCACCAAACAATACCTGTTCGATGCGGAAAACAACATCGAATTGGGTACGGCGTATTTAAACGTACTGGCTTTCAACGAGCTGGATGAAGTGGTTGACCCGGCATCGCGCGAGTACTGCGTCATTTCCGCCTACAACACCGGCCCGAGCAACGTGCTGCGCACTTTTTACGGGTCAGCCAAACGTCGTGACGCGGCGCTGGGTGAGATCAATAGAATGAGTGCGCCAGCTGTATACAACCATCTGCGCGAACGCTTGCCTTATGCCGAAACACGCCAATATCTGCAAAAGGTGGTGGGGTTCAGGAAGCAGTTTGTTTCGGTCAATTAAGCACCAGCCCCTAATTATGCAGAGCCGCTGAAAGCGTGAATTAGAGGGGAAACTCATATCTTTTCCCACAATGGTAGTTGCGTTCTGTCAGGTACTGTGCGCGTACTTGGAGAAAGGCTATGAAACGTTTTTATGCGTATCTATTTTATAGATACTTAAAGCGAAATTCATGTGGTAGCCGATAATATTGTTCAAGTGGTTTGTGCGTTAAACCCTGTTGAATATGGCAAGATGTATCGGGGGTGAGGCGATGGTTGCGGGTATGTTGTGTGGAGGTGTGCGCCCTTTTGGGTATGTGCAAAGCAGAGGTGGCGGATGTGTAGCTTCTTTGCAACTTTACGTTATGGTATTCGGGTCGCGCATTACTCTGGGGTAGGGTTGGAAGGCTTTAGGTTGTGCTTGATTCGGGCACGGGCTGGGGTGTGGTGACAGGTGTTGTTTTCGTTAACTTTCATTATCGTAAGGAGATTGAAATGGCAGTAATAAAGAAATCCAAACCGGCAGCCAAGAAGGCGGCAGCTAAACCGGCAGCTAAACCGGCAGCCAAGAAAGCGGTAGCTAAACCGGCAGCCAAGAAAGCGGTAGCTAAACCGGCAGCTAAACCGGCAGCCAAGAAAGCGGCAGCTAAACCGGCAGCCAAGAAAGCGGCAGCTAAACCAGCAGCC
>Ga0209211_10008981_pt1 | contig 13479 bp, 4 predicted proteins | sample RifGroA2_FD_183992 | JGI IMG/M metagenome (GOLD analysis project Ga0209211, IMG submission 183992) | Groundwater microbial communities from Rifle, Colorado, USA - Groundwater A2 (SPAdes) (version 2) | ecosystem: Environmental > Aquatic > Deep subsurface > Groundwater | place: Rifle, Colorado...
CTTGGCCTGCCGATACCAACCCTATCGGCCCGGACGCAGATTTACGCAGAAAGGGTAGAAAAGTGAAGCGTGGATTGTGTGCTATAATGCCCAAGTTCAATAAAATGAGCGATCTTCTCGGCTAATCGAGAATCAGAGTATCAAGGGAAATTGAGCACATATTCGGGGCGTAGTATACCGGTAGTACGCTTGCTTTGGGAGCAAGTAGACCGAGTCCGATTCTCGGCGCCCCGACAAAGATGGATAGTGACTGCGTCAATTAATTTGGTCGGAATCTATCCTAGTATTTTGCAAAATACTAGAATAGATATGAAGAAGGATAAAAATCGGCTGGTAAATCAAGGGGAACCCTTGATTTTGCGAAACGAGGATTCGACAGTTAGGTACTTTTCGGGGCTAAAGTTATCCCCAATTTGGGGTGATTTTGTAATGGACAGGTGGATTTAATGGTACTCTGTATTGGACAAGCTAAAGGACAAAGCCATGTCCTTTAGACTTTCTTGTTATGCCCGCACACTAAAACTGGCGTTGCCTCTATGAAAAAACATCTCATTACATTAAAGAAATCTTCTCTTTCATCAAAAAACTCCAGTGGTCGCTGGATTTACCTCGGCGGGAATTACGCCAGTTTTAGTGTCCGGGTATGTCCGCAACAGTATAAAAAGCTATGAAAAAAGATTTTGACAAATGGAATAAAAAGAAAAAAGTGCTTGATGCCGCCGTTCATCAACCACCACTTGTATCTGAAGGGGAGATATGGTGGGTCAGTATTGGAGAAAATGTAGGTTCAGAGATAGGCGGGAAGAGCGCTCTTTTTTCCCGCCCGGTCATAATATTTAAAAAATTGGCCCACGGGTTCTATTTTGTAATTCCGACAACAACTCAAAAGAGGAAAGGAAGTTGGTATGTTGATATCCGTCAACATGGACAAAACATGGTAGCGTGCCTGCAACAAGCGAGGACACTAGACCACCGGCGACTCTCGTCAAAACTCGGATCTCTTGATGACGAAGATTTCCTGAGAGTGGTTAAGGGATTTATCGCGCTTTATATCGGGGAAAAATATTCCCCGCCGAAAGGCGGGGCCGCGGGAAAATCCCGAATGTAAATCTATGATATACAACAGACATAAAAAGTCAATGGCAATGTTGCGGATGAGGGTTTTTGCGATTGCCCTAATTGTTTCTCTCGTCAGCGCACAGGGCTTGTTTGTTTCTACTGCATACGCGGCGACATATTCGTTTACACAATCAAGCTGGGCGGGGGGAGCGACGACGGCGACTTCTACTCATGCTTCCAATCAGACTGGGTGGACACAACTCACTAGCACCTCAACCGCATTTGCCGGGACGACCGTAGCTCTCGCCTCAAGCACCTATGCTTTCACCGATGATGGCGCGACTAGCACATCGCCTTCGGGAGCACTAACTGTAAACGGCGGAGGATTCGCGAATGGCGCGAGCACCGCTCTCTACTCCTTTGTTGACGACGGAGCAACTAGCACTTCGCCTACGGCTACAACTTATGGCGGAGATTTTGATAATGGCGCGAGCACCGCTCTCTACTCCTTTGTTGACGACGGAGCAACTAGCACTTCACCTACTGCCACGACTTACGGCGGAGGATTCAACAGCGCGAGCGCCGCAACATCCTCGGCTCAAACAACCGGCACCGGAACATTGGCGAGCGTGAAATTAGCTGGCTCTGGTATAAGTACATCCACTGGAGGAACAATTACTACCAGCGGTAGCAACACCATCCACACATTTACCAGTTCTGGAACATTTACACCTGCTAGTGCTGGAAATGTTGACTACTTGGTAGTAGGTGGTGGAGGGGGAGGGCAGACTGGTGACAATGGTAGCGGAGGAGGTGGCGGAGGAGGTGCAGGCGGTATGAGAACAGGAACCGCAACTGTTGTGGCTGAGGGATATACTGTTACCGTCGGTGCCGGTGGCGGAACAAATCAAGCAGGGTCTAATTCAGTTTTTAAAAATCCAAATTTTATCGCTAGTGTTGTTACGGCAACTGGTGGTGGATCCGGAGGATCAGGTAATGGAGGGTCTGGAGGAGGAGGATTTCGCACAGGAGCTGGCGGTACTGGAACAGCAGGGCAAGGAAATAATGGCGGAACTGGCGGCGGCGCTGCTAATGGCGGCGGCGGTGGCGGCGGCGCATCTGCTGTCGGTTCTAATGGTGGGTCGGTTGCTGGCGGTGCTGGTGGTGCCGGAACTGCCAGTAGTATTAGCGGACCATCAGTTACATACGCAGGCGGCGGTGGTGGCGGTAACCAAAGCTCATCTTCTGGGAATACTGGTGGTGCAGGCGGCGGCGGTAACGGTGGAAACACTGGCGCTGGTTCTGATGGAACCGCAAATACTGGTGGTGGTGGCGGAGGTGGCAGCGCAGTAGGGGCTGGTGGCGCTGGAGGTGCCGGTGGTTCAGGTATCGTTATTATTTCTTATGCTTTATATTCATCCTCCGGTACTTTCACTTCCGCGGTGATTGACACTAATACTACGCCGACATGGTCAACTCTTTCATACGCGACAACGACACAAGCAAGCACGGGAGTTTCAATCAAAGTAAGGTCGTCAAACAGTTCAACAATGTCTGGCGCGACCGCTTTTGCCTCGTGTACCGCCGTTACGAGCGGTGCCGCGCTCTCAACCGGCGTATGCGTGACAGACGGCCATCGTTATGTTCAGTACGAGGCGACGCTCACGACATCTGACACAACCGTCAGCCCATCGCTGAATTCTGTCACAATAAATTACACGGCGGCTATCGCGAATTCCATCACCGGAAGCGGGACGGGGGCGAGCGTGGGACTTGCGTCAGGATCTTTGCCTGGTGCGACAATGTACACTGCTACAGGCACTACAACATTTACAGTACCGAGCGGAGTTACTTCTGCGCAGGTCTTAGTCGTTGCCGGTGGTGGTGGGAGTGGTGATGATAACGGTGGAGGAGGAGGGGCGGGTGGTTTGACATACAGTTCTGCTTACACCACCACCCCAGGAGAATCAATTTCTGTAACTGTTGGTGCCGGTGGAGCTGCACGCACAAACGGTTCTAATTCTATATTTGGTTCTATCACTACTACGGGAGGTGGCAAAGGTGGTAACCGTGACGCCAATGGAAGCGCTGGTGGGTCAGGAGGTGGCGCAGGGTGGGCGGGCGTTGCCACTACTGGTGGTGCCGGAACAGCGGGCCAGGGAAATAATGGAGGAAACGAAACCGGGACTGCTACACGAGCGGCTGGAGGAGGTGGCGGGGCAGGTGCCGTAGGTGCCAATGGCAGTACTTCTTCTGGAGGCGCGGGAGGCGCTGGGACCGCCTCTTCTATTTCGGGAGCTTCAGTAACCTATGCAGGTGGCGGTGGTGGCGGTGACGGAATCGGTGGCGCGAGCGGCGCTGGCGGTTCTGGTGGCGGTGGTGTTGGTGACACTGATAATGGTGCAGCTAATACCGGCGGCGGCGCTGGCGGCGCTGCTGATGGTGGTTTGGGACATTCTGGTGGCTCTGGTGTTGTTATTGTCGCTTATAATGCTACTGCCTACTCCGCCTCCGGCACTTTCACTTCCGCGGTGATTGACACAAACACAACGCCGACATGGTCAACTCTTTCATATGCGACTACAACTACTGCGAACACGGGCGTTTCAATCAAGGTGAGGTCGTCAAACAGTTCAACAATGTCGGGCGCGACCGCGTTTTCGTCTTGTACTGCCGTTACAAGCGGCGCGGCTCTATCTACCGGCGGGTGCGTGACCGACGGTCATCGTTATGTTCAGTACGAGGCAACGCTTACTACAAGTGACACAACTGTCAGTCCATCTCTTAATTCTGTAACGATAAATTATTCGGCAAGTTCTACAAACAACATCACCGGAAGCGGGACGAGTGCGAGCGTGGGGCTGGCGGCGATTCTCACGAACGCAACGAGCACATTCACATCTAGCGACACATTTACAGTGCCAAACGGAGTTACCTCAGTTTCGGTTCTTGTCGTCTCTGGCGGCGGCGGAGGCGGTGAAGGCAGATTTGGTCGCGGTGCCGGCGGTGGAGGTGCCGGTGGATTGACATCAAGTTCAACATATGCAGTTACACCTGGAGCCGGAATAACCGTGACGATTGGCGCCGGTGGAGTGGGTGGAGTGGGTAATAACGGTGTTCCAGGAGCGAATGGCGGTAACTCCGTTTTTGGTTCAATTACGACAACAGGTGGTGGTGCAGGCGCTGGCACAGATGGAAATGGTAACAGTACAGGTAACGCCTCTGGCGGTTCTGGCGGCGGCGGGGCTGGTCTTAATGGTACTGGTGCGGCAGGAACTGTAGGACAAGGAAACGCTGGGGGGAATGGAGGTGGTGGCGGTGACGGCGGTGGTGGTGGCGGCGGTGGCGCAGGGGCAGTTGGATCGAATGGAGTAACAACAACCGGCGGTGCCGGTGGCACTGGTACTGCAAGTTCAATCTCTGGCTCGTCGATAACTTATGGTACGGGCGGTGCAGGCGGTAATGGGTCGGGAACGACAGTGGGGGCAAATGGAACTGCAAACAGAGGCAATGGTGGCGGTGGTGGTGGTGGTAACGACGCAGATGGCGGCAATGGCAGCTCCGGAGTTGTCATTGTTTCATATAATACCACTTCCTACCCCACCTCCGGCACATTCACTTCGGCGGTGATTGACCTCGGGGTTGCTTCGCCACTCACAACTCTCACATTCACAAAAACAACTCCAACAAATACCACCCTCACCATGGATATTCGAGCGGGGGATGTGGCAACACCAGACGGCACCTGGACTTCGTATACAACTGGAGTCGCGAGCGGAGGGAGTATCTCTGCTCTCGGCACGAAACGATATGTGCAGTATCGGGCTAATTTGGCGACAACTGATACGAACGCCACGCCAACGCTTGATACCGTAACGATAAATTATTCACAATATGCAACGAGCGGGAGTTTGATTTCATCTAAATTTGATACGACCGACGCCGCTAATCTAATATCTAAACTGACATGGACGGCGTCAGCGACATCGTCTACGGAAGCGATTAAGTTCCAAGTTCGCTCATCCGCTGACGGCAACACATGGAGCTCTTGGTGCGGGCCGGCTACTGCCTGCGACGGCACGGATTATTTCCTAGACGCCCATAATGGCGTGACATTTGATTCTGGTCATCCACTGCGAAACGGCGCGAATGACAGATGGTTGCAGTACCAAGTGTTCTTAACTTCAACTGGCGGAGCTACTGCTTCTCTCGCTTCAGTCGTCGTGACATATGTGGTGAATGCCGCGCCGGAGTTCCAAAACACACCGATTGCTTCTCAAACAGCAGACGCTACGAACGCCAAAGTTTCTATCGCATACTCGGTGCGGGACACGGACACTGCCACTGGCACTGTTAGTCCGAACGCCATCACTCCAACATTTGAATACAGCACGAGTTCGCCCTGGACATACTGGGCTACGATACCAAGCAGTGCTCTTTCCAGTACGACCGCAATCACCAGTTCATATGCCACTTCCACTGCCACATGGACGGCGACATCCACACTCAATGGGGTTTACTACACGACAATGAAGGTGCGCGTAACCGCCAACGACAACGAGGCGGCGAACAATACTGCCAACTCAACCTCGGCGGCTTTCACCCTGGACACGCTCGCTCCCGTGGCAGGGAACGGGAATGTAATTCTTGACGCTTCCTCTACGCCATCAAATATTGCCAATGTTGTTATTACCGCGACAGACGATTCTCAACTGCAGTATCGCATCTGCAACAACAGCGCATTCCCCAGCACCGACTCGCAGAGCAATTCTTGTGCGTGGAGTTCATTAAGCGGGAATCTCGCAAGCACCTCTGTTGCGTGGACACAGCCGAGTACTGGAGGAACGGCGCAAACCGTCTATGTGCAAATCAGAGACGCGTACGGCAACTTGACGGAAAAAACTCTTTCCGCTCCCGCGACTCCCGCCAATTTCATATTCGCCGATGTTTCTAATCCTACTGCTAATGTATACGGAGAGTACTTGAGCTGGGCGACAACAACTGGCGCCTCCACATATCAGCTTTATTACGCAACCACCACTTCTTCTGCATCCGCGCCGAGCGCCTTAGCGTACACGGTGCTCTATACCGGCTCCACGAATTACTACACCCACTCCATTTCGAGCAGTCTGACTGCTAAATACTGGTACAAAGTCGTTGCAGTGAGTTCAAACAGCGATGTTTCCACATTCTCTTCTGTACAGGGCGATGTGCCGGACAGCTATGGCACAGCCGCGCCAGACACTACCGCGCCGACGGTTTCAGCGATTGCCACTTCAACCGTTCTTTCAACCTCTGCCGTTGTTACATTCACAACCGATGAGATTGCCACATCAACCGTAATGTACGGCACGACGCAGGGAGTATGTTCTTCGTACAGCTCCAGCCAATCAACAAGCGCATATGGCACTTCACAAAGTGTCTCTCTGTCTGGGCTCACTGCCGCCACCCCATACTATTTCTGTGTAAGAGCGGGGGACTCGTCATACAACACCTCGACCGCGACTTCGACAACTGGCACAGGGTTAACGCTCGCATTTACAACTTCGGCGGCGGTTGGAATTTCCTCTGTCGCCACATCCAGTGTCAACACCACCGCATTCACGGTTACCTGGAACACAGCCACCTCTTCTGACTCATACATCTATTACGCGACAAGTTCTGCGTTCACCACCTCAACTTCAACAGGAAGCGCCACCTTGGTACCCGCGCTTTCAGCTGGTGTCTACCCGCACTCTGTGAGTGTCACGGGACTTACCGCCAGCTCTAGCTACTACTTCTCCGTCAAATCAACTGACGCGCTGGGCAACACCACAACGGACACCAACTCGGGCAACTACTACAATGTCGTGACGGGAAGCAACGCCGCGCCAGTTGTTTCATCAATCGCCACTTCAAGCGTTCTCTCAAGCTCCGCCGTGGTGACATTTACCACGGATGAAATCGCGACCTCAACCGTCTTGTACGGCACGACGCTTTCGGGAAGCTGCGCGTACAGCAGTTCTCAATCCACAAGCGCGTACGGCACAGCGCAGAGCGTTTCGCTTTCCAACTTGACCGCGTCAACCACTTACTATTTCTGCGTGAAAGCCACCGACACATCCAATGTCACCTCGACCGCGACATCAACCACGGGTTCCGGCCTCCAGCTCGCGTTTAAGACATTGAGCGGCCCTAGTATTACCAATGTGCAAAACGGCGCAATGACAGACACCACCGCGGTTATCACCTGGGACACTGCAACCTCCTCCGATTCATACGTCTATTATTCCGAGAGCGCCTCGTTATCCAATCCTCTTAATATCGGAAACGCAAGCTCAACTCAAAACGGAAGCGTCCACAATCACTCCGTTACTGTCACCGGCCTCACACAGGGAACTCTGTACTACTATTATGTGAAATCAACAGACAGCATGGGGAACATCTCAACCGATACTAACAGTGGAGGATATTATACAATTCCAGCATCGCGCGATACGACAGCTCCAGTCATTTCCAACATATCGGCGGCCGTCAAATCAACGACTGCCGCGGCCATAGTGTGGCAGACGGACGAGAACTCCACCTCGCAGGTTTATTACGGCACCGTCTCCGGCACGTACCCGAAGCAAACAAGCAGGAACACTACGAAATCCATCTATCACGTGATGACTCTTGCCTCCACGACATTGAATGTCGCGGGCGGGGCGACTGATGTATCCGTGAGCAACAACTTGCTTAGCGAACAGGCGACATATTACTTTGTCGTCGTCTCCGCGGACGCGGCGGGCAACACCGCGACATCAAGCGAATCCTCGTTCAACACGCTCTCCTCGAACGCCGACACGACAGCTCCCGTTGTTTCATCAATCGCGGTACCCGCGGCCACGCTCAAGAGTACGACAGCGACTGTCACGTTCACGACTGACGAAGTGGCGACCTCGTCAGTGCAATACAGAGCGAACGGAGGCAGCACGTGGACGACCGTGAACAGCACGGCGTACGATGTCTCCCACAGCGTCGCTCTTTCCGGCCTCTCTACTAATACGACATACAACCTGCAGGTGAGGGCGGGTGACGCTTCGGACAACACAAGCGCTTATACTCCCGGAGACAACTTCACGACGGGCGGAGGGCCAGTCATCAGCAGTGTCGCGGCCGGGACGCTAACAGACACAACCGCTACCATCTCGTGGGTCACGGCCACATCCTCGGATTCATATGTCTACTACGCCACGAGCTCGGCCCTCACGAATCCTTCAACCGCGGGGAACGCTACTATGGTATCTGCATCCACAACTCCCACCAATTTCCCGCACTCCGTCACTCTCTCCGGCCTCGCCGTTAATACGCGTTACTACTACTATGTAAAATCTACTGATTCCAATGGGGATGCGACGACGTATCCCACGGCCGCTCCGTACAACTATTTCAATACGACGCTTGATACAGCAGGCCCCGTTATTACCGCCATATCGGCTCCGGTCAAGTCCGCGACCGCGGCTGTCATCACGTGGACGACGGACGAGCTCTCCTCTTCGCAGGTTGAGTATGGAACGATTGCCTCAAGCACCAGCGGGAACTATGGGGCTACAACAGTAGCCAACACGACGCCTACTATTTTCCACATCGTAACTTTGTCTTCAGATACAAGCAAAACAAGCGGAGGCACAAACGCCCTCGTAAAGAACACCACCTATTACTACCGCGTGAAGTCGCTAGACCTCACAAGCAACCAGACCATATCCGACGAGAACCAGTTCACCACCAATGAAGACGGAGCAATCGTGCAGACGACTGTCATTGCCATTACCCAGGGCGGAGGAGGCGGAGGAGGAGGCAGCAGCGCGCCCGCGGTAATCGACCAGTCGCCGCCCGTCATATCGAATGTCAAGGTCGCGGACGTTACTCCATTCGGGGCGACGGTGACGTTTAATACGAATGAGGATGCGGTTCCGTTTATAGATTACGGAGAAACAAATAATTACGGATACACGATAGCCAGGAAAACATACTCAAGAAACCACTCGATAGTTATCAAGAACCTTCGCATGGGTACGATTTACCACTTTAATGTGACCGCGAATGATCGCTCCGAGAACACTTCCGTGTCGGAAGACCAAACCTTCAAGACGGACCTGCTCGCGCAGGACCTGGGAGACCTGAAGATACTGGACTCGACCAGCCCAGAGGACATCCAGGCAAAAATTGAAGACCTGATTGAATCCGCGTTGCCTTCCATCAATCCTCCATACATCAATACGCCGGATGTAGTTGATATCGGCGAAGATTCCGCGACTATCGTGTGGTCTACCAACGTGAAGTCATTCGGTTCAGTCGCATATTCTGAAGACGCGAGCTTTGCAACTAGTACATATGCCTCGGAGATATCAGAATCAGACTCAATTAAGAAGGCAGACCACACGATCAAGCTCACGAACTTGAAGCCCAACACCAAGTACCACTACTCCGTCAAGTCGTACGTCTTCCAGCAGGCGCCCGCGAAGACGGGGGACCTGGCATTCATCACAAAGGCCTCCAAAGTGCAGGCGCAGGCCCTTGACCGCAAGAACGATTCCTTCCGCGTCGTGTGGAATACGGATGAAGAAACGTCATCCATCGTAGAGTACAAGAAACAGGGCTCCGCGGCAGGAGACAAGAAGAGCGACACGACAATGACCCTCTACCACGACATGCTCATAGACAACCTTCTTCCAGGCACCGCGTACGAAGTAAAGGTGTACGGGTACAACAAAGACGGCAACTTCATAGAAGCCAAGGAAATACTCCTGGTAACGACTACCCGCGACACCACTCCTCCTGTAATCGCAAGCTTCAAGGTAGATAGCGCGCTCGTCCCCGGCAGGAAGGATAGAACGCAGACTGTCGTCTCATGGAAGACGGATGAGCCCTCTACATCAATAGTGAAATACGAAGAAGGCTCTGGTTCTCCCGAGGCAACTCTCGCCAACAAGCAGGAAGACACGACAACGCTGACCACCAATCACACCATAATCCTCACAACCCTTAAGCCCGGAACAATCTATCGATTCCAGATTGGCTCCAGCGACCAGGCGGGGAACGCCTCGACGCTTCCCGTGCGCACCATCATTACCCCAAGGCAGACCGAATCAGTCGTAGACGTGATATTCAAGAACTTCGAGGACACCTTCAGGTTTGTTAATAATCCGCGGTAGGGAGTAAAAAAGCTATGAAAAAAGATTTTGACAAGCGGGACGCAGAGAGTGTGTTTTATTCGCAAACGGAAAACGCCGCTCTTGCCTGCCCGCCGAAGCTTCAGCGCAGGCAGGCGAGCGGCGCCCCCCCTATCGTACCCCACATGATGCTTCAGCGGGACAAGATTGTCTCCGCCAGTATACCACAAACGAGAACCGCCACCCTTGCGGATGGCGGCCTCCCTATTGTGTCCCGCGTAGTGCTACGGACCAACCTTATTCATGCCAGTATAGCCGATGGTGCATGGGTGTCAAGTGAAGAAAAGGCACATGTGGAAACTAGCCAAATTGCGACATCCAAACGTTTTGCAAAACGTTTGGATGTGGATGCGCGGTTGTTAAACACTCGGTGTTGAACAATTACAAAGAGATAGGAGATACGAGATATGAAAATAAATAGAACCAAAAATAGGAGCAAGGGGAGGAGTGTTCAACACTCGGTGTTGAACACTCGGTGTTTGACACTTACAACGGAAAAAACCGCCCTTGCGAGCGGCTCTTCCCAACTTCCACGGACCTACGGGTTCAATGAGCCCAGGACCTCGTATGCAGAAAGTCTAACAAACCCAAGATGGATGTCAAGCGAAGCCGAGGGGGCTGTGGAAAACTCTCCTTTACAGCCAGTGGCGGGAATCGAACCCGCCGCCCATGGATTACGAGGTCCTGGACGGTACCGAACCACTGGCTTACAACAATCATACCATAAAAAGAAGTTTGAATGTGAACACGGCGGTATGAAAACAAACAAACACAAAAACAGAATACTGAAAATGCAGATGCGGGGTTTTGACCCTATGGAAATGTTAAACACTCGGTGTTGAACATGTTGATGTATTTTATGCAAAAAAGATTTACAAAAATTGCGAGAACACAAATGCGGGTTTTTGCGATTGCCCTAATTGTTTCTCTCGTCAGCACACAGGGTTTGTTTGTTTCTACTGCATACGCGGCGACTTACACATTTACCCAATCAAGTTGGGCAGGGGGAGCGACCACGGCGACTTCTACTCATGCTTCTAATCAGACTGGATGGACGCAGTTAACGAGCACCTCAACCGCATTTGCCGGGACGACAGTAGCTCTCGCCTCAAGCACCTATGCGTTCACTGACGACGGGGCGACAAGTACTTCGCCTTCGGGCGCATTGACGGTAAACGGCGGAGGATTCGCGAATGGTGCGAGCACCGCCCTTTACTCATTTGTTGACGACGGCGCGACTAGCACTTCACCTACGGCTACAACTTATGGCGGAGGGTTTGCCAACGGCGCGAGCACTGCCCTTTATTCTTTTGTTGATGACGGAGCGACGAGCACATCGCCCACTGCCACAACTTACGGAGGAGGTTTCTCAAACGGCGCTACATCTTCGGCTACCGTCAGCGGAAGCGGTACGGGGGCGAGCGTGGGGTTGTTGGGTGACAACATAATAATTACAACATTCACTTCCAGTGGCACATACACAGTTCCGACTGGAGTTACATCAGTTAATTATCTTGTTGTTGCTGGTGGCGCGGGTGGCGGCGGTAGATATAATTCTGGTGGTGGCGGTGGTGGCGGTGTTGTTTCTAATCCTTCATATGCTGTTACTCCAGGAGCTAGTATTACTGTAACCGTTGGCGCGGGTGGCGGTGGCGGAGCGGATGGTGTAGTAGGTTCTGCAGGAGGAGATTCCGTTTTCAATACGATAACTGCTGGTGGTGGTGGTGGTGGAAGCACGGGATGCGGTGGTTCTGATTGTTCGGTTGGTGGCGCAGGGCGTGCTACCAATGGTAGTGGTGGAGGGCGTAGTGGCTATTCCACATCTCCTGGAGGGGCCGGGGATGGGACGGGGGGGACAGGTGGCGCTGGTGGCACATATTCAGGCGGTGGTGGTGGCGGCGCAGGCGCAAATGGCGGGGCGGGGAATGGCGTGACTTCTGGCGTTGGTGGCGTAGGCGGCGCAGGAACGTCTTCTTCCATATCTGGCTCATCGGTTTTTTACGGCGGCGGTGGCGGCGGCGCAGGATACCAGGGAGCTGGTGGAGTTGGCGGTTCAGGAGGAGGAGGCGCGGGCTCGACCTATACCGGTAGTCCTGTGGCTGGAACCGCAAACACCGGGGGTGGCGGAGGCGGTGCCAGTGGCTATTCGCCCGGTTCTGTTTCTGGTGCCGCTGGTGGCTCTGGCATCGTCATTGTTTCCTATCCTTCTTCCTATCCCACCTCCGGCACATTCACTTCCGCGGTGATTGATACGAACACAACGCCGACATGGTCAACTCTTTCATACGCGACTACAACTACTGCGAACACGGGCGTTTCAATCAAGGTGAGGTCGTCAAACAGTTCAACAATGTCTGGCGCGACAGCGTTTTCATCTTGTACTGCCGTTACAAGCGGCACAGCTCTATCTACCGGCAACTGTGTTACCGACGGTCATCGTTATGTTCAGTACGAAGCGACTCTTACGACATCCGACACAACAGTAAGTCCATCACTTAATTCTGTAACAATAAATTACACGGCGGCTATTGCGAATTCCATCACAGGAAGCGGGACGGGGGCGAGCGTGGGGTTGACGTCAACCGGGTCGACAACAACATGGAATCCTAGCGACAAAAATGCCTCGGTAACTTTGTCCAATGGCAATCTAACTGCCGCCGTTAGCAGCGGTCTAGTAGCGGCACGGTCAACAATAGGAAAATCATCCGGTAAATGGTACTGGGAAGTAACGCTCGATAGTGCGAACACAGAAGTGCTAATAGGGGTTGCTAATTCTTCAGCATCACTCAACACATATGTAGGCGGTGATGCTAACGGATGGTCGTATTATTTTAACAGTGGGAACAAATATACTAGCGGAAATGGCGTAGCATATGGTGCGACAGTAGTTGCTGGGAATGTTGTAGGGGTCGCTTTAGATATGGATGCTGGTACGTTAACATTTTATAAGAATAATGTTAGCCAGGGGCAAGCATTTTCTAATCTCACGGGCACGTTATATGCGGCATATGGCAATGGTGCAAGCGGCTCTGGTTCTCAGATAACAGCCAATTTCGGAGCGACAACATTTGCTTATACACCTCCGTCCGGATTTACTGGACTAGGTAGTGTTAGTTATCCATCTTCCGGCACCTTCACTTCCGCGGTGGTTGACACAAACACCACGCCGACATGGTCAACTCTTTCATATGCGACTACAACTACTGCGAGCACGGGCGTTTCAATA
>Ga0209211_10008982_pt1 | contig 13478 bp, 8 predicted proteins | sample RifGroA2_FD_183992 | JGI IMG/M metagenome (GOLD analysis project Ga0209211, IMG submission 183992) | Groundwater microbial communities from Rifle, Colorado, USA - Groundwater A2 (SPAdes) (version 2) | ecosystem: Environmental > Aquatic > Deep subsurface > Groundwater | place: Rifle, Colorado...
TTCGACTAGGCCGCAAAATACAGCGGCCAAGTCGCTGGTTAACCCCAGCCCTCCCCTTGAAAGGGAGGGAGCTACAGCAATCATCGCCAAATTCGTATGACCGCTGTATAAGTCAAACTTTTGGAGTCCCCCCGGCAGAGCCGGGGTTTACCTCACTTAATTAGTTAAATTGATAGCCTTGTCGCTATCTTGATATGCATGTCTCTGGCTGAAATAACGCGAATCCTTTCGCCGGCATTACGCAGTGTAAATGTGACGTGTAATGTCCGCCCTTCGTCTGTTTTGCCCAGCGCGTGAAAGCGGCGTTCGCCCTGGCTGTGTTTTGTATCGGCAATCACCAGTAGTGGCTCATTGAAAAACACCATGGCGATATGTCGGCACGAGTCATGTCTATTCTTTAACGCGCGGCGCGCAATGTCGGATTGTCGGATGCACCGCCGACTTGTAGCGCAACTGTTCCCATACTGCCAAATTTCGTCAAGTCAGCCGCAATTTTTCCCGACAACTGCTGTTTGGCAATTTCCAGTGTGCCCGTTGCATTCAACACACCGGCATTCATTTTCAGTTGCCGGAAGTTATAAACACCATTTGCGACGAACAATTCGCCGCTCAATTCATCGAAATGGGTACGCCCTCCGGGCAAGTTTTCCTTGCTGCGCTGGCGGGCAGTTTCAACAATATCGAAGCCGTTGATGACCCCTTTTTTGATGATGAAAGTACCGTCCAGTGTTGCCGTTTCCGTGAGGCTGGATAAACTTGCCGACTGCATCTGGAAGCGTGCATTGCCTTCCATATCACCGCTCAATATTTGGCTCAGATTCTGTGTGGCAATAGTTTTTGCCACCAGAGCCCCCTGGGCACGCCAACCGGATTGCCAGCCGATGCGCGCGTCGCCAAGCAGCATCCCGCCCATGATGCGACCATCCAAGTCGGTAATCACCAGTTCATCTCCAGCCAGCTCGCCCCTTGCGCTCAACTCGTCGAAAACCCAATTCGGTAGCAGTGGCAATGCGCTGCCGCGCACCGTGATCGACACCGCCATTTTATTTTCCGGCGTGGCGTTAATGTCCAGGGCAAACTTATTACCCTCGGCTTGCAATTTTGCCTTGGTGAATTTCCCGGCCTGGCTGAAATTCAGCTCACCGCCTATGCCGGATAATTGCACCCCGTCCGCTTCGAGCTTGCCTTGGCTCAACTCGATACGCTCAATCGGGTACCGGGTATCGGCGGCGATTTCCTGAATCCATGCAGATAGTTGCTGCAACACCGCGCCGTTAGCCTGCACCCCGCCCAACTTGATGCCGGTGATCGGTTTATCCGAGGAGAATAATGCCGACAACGCAAAATTCACTTGCGCCTGCTGCGCCTGAATTTGCCTCCCCTCACCAATAGACACATCGCTCATTTCCAAACGCGGCGTAGGCAGCAAACGCCCAGCCATACGCCCGATATGCACCGGTTGTTGCAATTTTGCAGTGAGCATTTGCTCGATGCTGGCCGCCTGTTCCCGCATGGGCAACAAGGGTGGCACGGCAAACAACGCGACCAGCACCACCACAAATAATCCCGCCGCAATCTTGCCCCAAGGCATCGGCTTGCGCCTGGATCGTTCGGCAGGGACATTTTTTGCGATGGGCTGTGCCTGATGCTGAATGGCGCGTTCGGCCTTGGCCTTGGTAGCCTCGACACCGCGTTGTTCGGCTTCAGCCCAAGCCTTGGCTTGGGTTTCCGCCAGTTTTTCCACTTCCTCCGCAGAAGGCATTCGCGCCTGCGCAACAGGCTTGGCCTCTTCTTTAGGCGCTGTCGATACCGGGGGCGGTACCATTTCCGGTGCGTTCGCTGGAAGCGGCGGCACGGGCGGCATCTGTGGTGGTGCAGCTTGTTCTGCGGCAACCGGCTTGCTTGTTTCATCCGCCCAATTTATCTGCGCGATATCGTTCAGCAGCGAAGCGGCAACGTCATCTTGCTGCTGCGTTTTCGGTTCTTCATCCGCCGCCGCAGATTCAGGTGCAGGCGCGGGTTCAGGCACAGGTGGAGCCACTGTCTCTGGCATCACAAAGCTAAACGGCTCAAGCGTGATCGCGGGAGTAGGTTCACTGGCTTGTGGCGATACGATTTCCACAACAGGCGCCGTTTTATCCACCAGCTCATAAACCGGATGCTCGCGGTCGTGCTTGTCCCTTTGCGCACCGCGATACTGGAACAGGTTGGCGTATTCGTCGCTGAGGCGCGAAACGAAATCGTAATAGGAGCGGGAAATATAAATCTGGTCGGTGCCCGCAAAGCTCATCACGCGTTGCGCATCGTTGATGCCGTCGCCGACCATGTTGCTCCGGCCATTCATGTCCTTGGCGACATTGATGGGGCCAAGATGGATGCCGATGCGAACTTTCAAATCCGGATAATCATTGTGCCCGTTAGCCATGACAGTCTGGCGGAACTGCATCGCCACTTCCAGCGCGTCTTCCGGGTGTTGCATAAAACCGATGGCCGCACCATCACCGGTATCCAGAATAATGCGCTCGCCATCACCCAGCGCTTCCAGGCAACCCGACACCAGATAATTAAATTGTTTTTTGATTTCGATCTGTTTGTTGACTGGCTGTTTGGTATAGCCTACCACATCAAAAAACAGCACTGTCGCACTGGTGGAGCGCGCTGCCTGATATTTACCTGGCTTCGGCTTTAAAGTTTCGGCTCCCGGTTGCGCATTCAGTCCGTTTGTTGCTTCAGTTTTCTCCCTGACGCCCAACTCCAATTCTTCGCGCACCCGGATTTCCGTCTCCGCCTTTTGTTTGGCGAACTCGGTTTCCTCGCGCGCCTTGGCAGCTTCCTGTTCGGCTTTGATGCGCGCCGCGTCCGCCTCTTGCTGCACCTTTAATTTAACCGCCTCGGCATCTTCCAGTGCCCGGCGTTCCGCCTCTTCCCTGGCTTTCGCCTCAGCTTCGGCTTGTGCTTTTGCCGCTTCGAGTTCGGCCCGCACCCGCGCGGCCTCTTGCTCTGCTTTCACCCGCGCGGCTTCCGCTTCTTCCCTGGCACGGCGCCCCGCCTCTTCGCGCGCCCTGATTTCCGCTTCCGCCTTTTGTTTGGCGCGCTCTGCTTCTTCCCTGGCACGGCGCTCTGCCGCTTCCCTGGCTTTCGCCTCAGCTTCGACTTTTGCTTTTGCCGCTTCGAGTTCGGCCCGCGCCCGCGCAGCCTCCTGCTCCGCTTTCACCCGTGCGGCTTCCGCTTCCTCTCTGGCGCGGCGTTGGGTTTCTTCGCGAGCTTTGGCTTCGGCTAATGCTTTTTGCTTGGCTAGCTCGGCTTCTTCGCGTGCTTTGGCAGCTTCCATCTCAGCCTTGAGACGTGCTTCCTCTGCTTCCTTTTGCGCCTTCAGCTTTGCCGCTTCAATCTCCCGCTTGGCTTTTGCTTCCGCTTCTGCACGAACCCTTGCTTCAGCCTCTGCACGGGCTTTAGCTTCAGTCTCGGCCTTGATGCGCGCGGCCTCGGCTTGTTGCTTCATCCTTGCTTCAGCCAATGCGCGCGCCTTGGCTTCCGCTTCAACCTTGGCCTTGGCTGCATCGAGTTCGGCGCGAACTCGCGCGGCATCCTGTTCAGCCTTCTGTTTTGACGCTTCCGCTTCCTGCTGAGCCTTTAATTTCGTCGCTTCAATGTGCTGCCTAGTAAGCTCTTCAGGAGAAGGGGGGCGAAACGCAGTGGTAAAATCCAGTTCATCGACGCCTTCCTCAACAGCAGGCTTCTTGATCGGCACAGCCATTTTCGGTGGTACAACCATTTTGGGGATGTTGCCGATCTTGGCTTTGTCCTGAATAAAGCCGCTCTTTTCCAGATTTCCGAGCATTTCCTCAAGGATATTGCGCAGGCTGGGTGCGGCACGTTTGCTGATTTCGCCAAAAGTCGAAACCCCATCCACCATCAGCAAGGCACGTTTGATATCCCCCGAGAGATGCATAGTCTTGCTATGCGCCTCATCCTCCCCCTTGCTGGTTTTGGCAAAAATTGTTCTGCTGTCCATGCCGTATTCTAACTGATAGCCCGCTTAGTTTATTATTGTCTATCACTTCGTTGCTGCCGCCTTGGGTGCAGCCTCTTTATTGCTGTTTTTATCGTCATTTTTGCCAAATAATTTGTTCAAAAATCCGCCGACTTTAACTCCTATCGCCGTCCCGAGTCCGGGCCCCAGAATAGCCGTGCCAATCGCGGCGCCCGCCAACGCCGATCCGCTTGGCCTGACAACCGGATCGTTGAGCGTACCCGAAACCACCATCGGCATACTGACCAAACCGGCCGTCCCCTTGACGTTGGCATCCAGCGCCCCGCTGATTTGCAATGAGGGTTTGATGTCCACCTTGCCTTCGGCATTCAGCGAGCCGGATGTGATCTTTAGTTTCCTGAAATGATAACCACTCGCATCCACGTTAAGCAAGCCGGTGAAATTATCAAATCGGGTCGCGCCTCCCTTGAGGTTGGCCTTGCCGGGATTGCTTGCCGCTTGCGCCAAATCTATTTTGGACAGCACGCCGTCACGCAAGTGAAAATTTCCCGCCAATTGCACATTTTCCGGGAACCGCTCGAATGCATCAAGGCGTACGGAAAATTTTGCCGCGCTCTCCATGCTGCCGCTGAACAACACCTCATTGGTAAGCGCCTCCACCAGTGGTTGCATGGCAATACCGGCCATCGCAACATCGGCAACCAGCATGGCATCCTTGCGGTTGATGCTCGCCGTTCCAGACAGTTTTCCGCCATACAGCTTTACCTCCAGCGAGCTTAGCTCCATGCGATCCGGGCGCGCCACGACATGCGCGCCGATATGATCGAATATCAGCGGGTGCTGGAAACCGGCAGCGATACGCGCCGTGGCTTGGCGGATACGAATATTGCCGGAAAAATGAAAGTTGTCCTTTAACGCCGGCAACGTGCTTGCCTTGCCGCTTAACTCCCCTTTTACCGACAGCGCACCAGTCAAACCAAGCGGCTCTCCCAGCAATGCCACCACCCGCTCCAGCGACACGTCGGCCTGCGTCAACGTCGCCTGTATGCGCCACCCATCCGAGAATTCCACCTTGCCGGAACCGGCCATACGAATGCCGCTCGATGCGACAGCAAATTTCTGTGCCACAAAATCCTGCTCACCCAATATCCCTTCTATCTGCAAGTCGTCCAGCGGCATTTGCGGGAATTGCGGGAATTTCGGTGGAGTCCAACCTCGTGCCTGCACCTGCACAGTAAAGTGTAGCCCCGGTTGTGGCGCGTTAGCCGGTAAGCCGGATTGCGGGGGCAGTGGCACCAAGGTTGCCGTTACCTTTTGTTCGTCCATCGCAAACCACGCGCGCTCCAACTGCCCCGCTTGCGTAAATTCCAGCTTGCCCTCAGCTGGCCCCAATGTCATTTCAGGGGTCACCATGCTCATTCCAACCAACTGCAACTCGCGCACCGTCACACGCTGCCCCGCAGCAGGAGTCTTGCCGAGTAAATCCACCAGTTTGCGCATCAAGGCAAAATGAGCGGTTCCATCCTTCACTGCAATGCGCCGCAACGCTATGTTGCCCGCCAGCAAAGCAGGCAAATCAAGCTCCGCATCGACAGACTGAACGGCAATCCTCTCCTGCCCCCCGATATGTACGCCCTGCAATTCAAAATGCGGCAAAGGCATTACGGCAATGCGGATATGCTTGATATTGACCGGCTCACGCAACTGGCTGCTCAATACTTTCTCCACCTCCGGCACATAAGCATCCAGTGGTGCCAAGTAAACCGCCACCATCGCCAGTATTAGCAAGGCGAACAAGCCAACCAGAAGACGCTTCAACCACCTCATGGAAAGCCAAATTTAAGATTGACCGTGCAAGGCAAAATCACTATCATGCGCACCTCTTCATTCCCTGATAGCTCAGTCGGTAGAGCGACGGACTGTTAATCCGCAGGTCCCTGGTTCGAGTCCAGGTCGGGGAGCCAGAGAATTTTTCAATTAGTTTCATGCAGTTATCTTGTAATATGCGGACTATGAGGCCACCTTTTCGGGTGGCTTTTCGCTTTTCCGGGGATCGTAATACTGAAAGTCCGTGGGTCGGTATTAGGTTCTGCATTGTACCCACAGCACAAATTTACAGCACAAGGGATGCAATAACTGTGAGTACACCTGCGAAAGCCACTACCGGAAACCCGCGATGCTGATAGTGCGTGAACTGGTCTACTTTAATTGCAATGGCTGTGATGATGATGCCAATAATTGTGGTGGTCATTTTCAACTCCTCCAATATGTTGTTGCTGGCTGCATATTGAAACGTGGCCACACAAAGGTCAAAGCCTTATGGGACGGATGGTTGAGCGTTTGGACGACTGGTAAATTGCCGGAATGAACGGTTAATTTTTTGGATGGACGGTGTATATGAACGAAATCCTACAGCTTCTGAAAAAACATGGCGAGCGACTCGATACAGAAATCGCTGAAGCTACAGGTATCAAACTTACAGCTGTCCGCCTCCAATTGTCAGAGATGGCCGCAAAGAATGAAATTATGATGTGCCATTCGATTCTGTTTGTGAAGGGCAAGAAGGTCGAAAGAATGATCTACAGGATCTCCGGGTACATTCCTCCAGCAGCGCCGGGTAGGAAAGCAAAGGCACAGTTGAATTTGTCGTAGCCTGAAAACTGCGCGGTCAGCCAAGCATGAATACCTTCATCTCTCGTGTCTTGGATTGGCTCAAGCCACATGACAACACGCCACCCGAAATTCGACGCGCCAAACAATTAATTTCAGCCATTGATGCTGGTGGCATCCCTCTTGATCCGGCCATAATTTTCAGAATCGCAGAAGACCTCGGACTGGAAGTATCGAGAAAAGAGCGAACGGAAGACACCATTGACCGAATTCGGTCGGCGGTTGAAAGGTGCAGTTAAAATGCCTGAGTAAAATTCAACGCGCAGGGCTGGGTAGTTTTAAACGCGCACCAACAGCATATCAATTATTCACTTTACCTTGCTACGTTCCGTCTCGGCGCTACGTTCCGTTTCGGCAGCGTCCTAGCAAGACGGAAACCGATGAAGCTGCTCCGGGATGCCGCTCCGAAGTTGATGCGGTTAACCGCATGCGCTAACTGCGGATTGCTGACCCAAGAGCCGCCGCGAACCGCGCGCCCGACGCAACTGCTGTCATAGCAGTTTTCCATCCATTCCCACACGTTGCCGCTCATGTCGTACAGGCCGTAACCGTTCGCTTGCATCCGACCAACAGGATCCGTGGCATTATTTCTTTTTTCGTTAAAGTTATACCACGCAACACTGTCTATGTTGACGCCTCCGCAATACTCCGTCTTGCTGCCGCCATAGCAGGCGTATTCCCATTCGGCCTCGGTCGGTAAACGGTATTGCCTTCCAGTCCTAGCGTTGAGCTTTTGCAGATAAGTCTGAATGTCGTCCCAGCTCACACTCTCTACCGGGCAATTGTCGCCGCAGTTAGTAGACCTGCTGGGGTTGCTGCCCATGATAGCCTCCCACTGGCCTTGTGTGACTTCGGTTTTGCCCAGCTCGTAGTTTTTGCCGGGGATGCGCACCATCGCCGTGCCTTTGGCATTTTCCTCTTTAATAATAGTTTTGAGTTTAGCTTTTTCCTCTTCAATAGTTTTGAGCTTTTCGCTGGCCAAAATGTTAATATTTCCCGGCACCATCCATTTCAATCCGTCCTGAGAAACATATTCCTTTTGCTCGCGCGGAGAAAGCTCCGAAACGACGGAATCAGCATCCCATCGTTCTTTCGCAACTTTTTGAAACCACTTCTCCGCCTTGGCTTCATCTTTACGTACACCACTACCGGTCAAATACATATTACCAAGGTTGTATTGTGCAATCGCAAGACCCCTCACTGCGGCTTTCAGGTACAACTCCCACGCCATGGCTTCGTCTCTGGGGACGCCTCTACCGGCCTGATACATATTGCCTAGGAGGAATTGGGCTTCTCCACTCCCTTGCACCGCTGCTTTCTGAAACCACCAAGCCGCCTTGGTTTCATCTTTTTGTACAACACTACCGGTCAAATACATTTTCCCCAGTTTGATTTGTGCCCTCACATATAGATCATCACTATGTGCAGCCATATTCTGAAACCACTCCTCCGCCTTGGCTTTATCCTTCTGGAAATATCTTATACCAAGGAAGTATAGTGCGCGTGTATTCCCTTGCGCGGCTGCATTCTGAACCCACTCCTTCGCCTTAGCCTCGGTTATATCCTCTCTACCAAAATAATTCATACTGCTTGAATAATAACGACTGAGTGGAGGGCCGTAATAATACTTAGATCCAAGCTCGTATTGCGCGTCCGCATTCCCCAGTACCGCAGCTTTATGAAAAAACTCATCCCTATCTCTAGCGGTCTCGGGACTATTTCCAGCAACATACATATACATATAGCCAAGACTGCGCAATGCGTCAGCATTCCCCTGTGCTGCGGCTTTCTGGAACCAATTCTCCGCCTTGGTTTTATCCTCTCGCAAATTGTTGCCGACTAAATACATTTCGCCAATTGTATTTTGCGCCTTAGCATTTCCCTTTTGCGCTTGGGTATACAGCTCTTTGAGCACAGCCCCATAGCTACTATTTGGACTTTCGTTCAAGTAATTCTGTATGGACTGGGTGCTGGCTTTACGTACTCTACGTTTCCAGTTACGTCCATCCGGCGAAGAAACTTCATTCATGAATTCTTTGTACTTTTCCAACCCTACTATATTTTCTTCTACCCTTTCATCGATCTCACTCAACCGTTTGACCATCATATCCCGCTTATTTATCAATTCACGGAGATAACCTATTTCCCCTTCTATCTGTTTCGGGAACGTCGCTTGCAGTGTTTGTTTTGCTTCCTCAAAGCGACCTAATTCTCGAAAGGCTTCTGCTTTCCGAATACGTTCATATGGCGAATCTGTGCCAAGTAATTTGACGAGGCGCTCAAGGTTGTCTCTAGCTCGCGACCCTGATGGAAATGGATACGTTAGACTTCCGTCACGCACTTCTTCATTCGCGCTCCACCAAGCTTGAATTCGCAGGTAAACTTCTTTTTTATGAGTGCTCCCCATTCCTTGGTTAAGCGCTTCAAGGTATTCTGGCTCTGAAAGGAAACGCATCTCACCAACTTCATGCCATGTTTGGGGAGTGCCACCCTTATCCCGACCAATTTCCCCCGTTACCTTAGCATCAGAAACCCAAAAAAACTTTTCCTGGTTATCACATCGCGTAATTTCAGGAAACATTGGTAACATAGGATAAATGGCATATCCATCGCTCCAACGCTGCTCACCAATTGTATTGCCCGAACGCAAGGTGGATTGCTTGACCAATTGATCAGATTCTGGGCATTGCAGGATATACGTTGGGCCAAATTGCTTGGCCAATACATGAGGAAGAAAACCAGCAAAACATAAAAAAATAATCACTCGAAATTTCATAAAATATTCCCTGATGGTCTCATTGCTACTCAAAATAGTTTCGCAATAAACTCGATAGTCAGAACATTTTTTCTAACCAGATGCTGATCCTGCCCCTACGAATTTACTGGCATCGAAATCCCACGTATTCCATTTCGGTACAACTTTTTCACTATTGAACCTGCCTCACCCCAGCATCATCCACCGCATCTCCTCTGCCCCCCGGTCATCTGGAATGCAGCTCAGTACCTTGGACTTGCTATCGCATTCATCCCACCTGACAAGATGTTGCTCAAAACTGCACTTCATTTCTGAATTCGCCTTTCGCGTTCTAGTTCTAATTCTAATTCTAATTGTTTGTTACGAATTATAAATTTTCCCCGCAAATTAGATATGCTTTCTGGGTATTGAGGCAATAACTTAATTCCGAGTTTGTCAAATATACGTGTAGCACGATCTAGGGTTCTTCCGGCCACAATCATGAACAAGTCATCAATAGGCGTCACACCGTTCGCTTTCTGAAAGACTTCAACCAGTGCATCGGTAAAAAAAGTGTTAACTTTGGCATCGATTGGCGCAAGTGCCGTACGCCCTGACCGTGTGCCAAAAAAAACAATTGTTCCTTCCGGCGCAGCGATTGGGCTGAAATCATCCACGCCTTTTCTGTCCATAATATCGGCTCTTGCCGTATCAATCAGTGCAATAGTGATCCCAGGATAGCGATTGGGTAATTTTTTGATAATGCCATCCATCAATTTGAAGGAATTGGCTGCGGCATCTGGTGATGACGGATCTACGCCAGCGGGCACAAGATAATTTATGTCACCAGCCTGAAAATCAAGCCCGAAAAAATAAAAAACCACTGCTACAGAACCCGGAACCGCACCATCAGAAACATTTTGCATTTGCTGTGTAAATTCAGCTAACACCAGTTGCATATTCTCCAAGTTTAGGTCGGTGTGTTTAGAGACTTTGAATTCAAGGTATTCCAACGCCTCTTGAATGTCTGCGGCATTCTTGTAAGCAGGAGGTAAATCTTTGCCGTTGGGATAATCTCCATTACTGATTACCAACGCATATTTTTTGCTGGGGACAAAAATATCACTTTTGCCCAATTTGATGTCTGCTTGCTTGCCTATGCTGCCATTTTCTTCAGCCAGATTGCTGCCATCATGTATCGGCAAACTACTTTTAGTTTCCGGTTCAAGGCGCGCCAAGCGAAAACGAGCATATGCGGCGTAAGGGCTTTCACCATATTTACTCAAAAATTCCCTGTAGTCACTTGGATTTGAACTATTTTTGATTTTCACCCAGTGCGCCACTACCGCAGCATGATCATACAGTCGGCGTGCATCGTGAACTGCCTTTGTGTTTGTTGATACTGGTTGGCTAGCTTGTGCTTGAGGAAAGCCTGAAGATACAGCCTCATCGGCGAACACAATTCCAGAATATATATTCAGCTGAAGAACAATGAACACCACGAGACAGCAAATCAGAACTGTGCTTCGCAATTGCAGCGATGAAGTAAAGTTTGTCCACGGATGGAACCGATTTTTATTTATCACATTAGCTCCATAAAAGCGCTGAGAGTTGTTGGGGGTTGTTTGCGCGCTCCAGATTGCCCAGTCTGAGCCAATTGTGCTGCCCATAACAAAAAAAAGTATTCCCAAAATTCAGTTGGTTAAAGTGCTAATACCTCGGGTAATACAAATTGCGCAGCATGGGTAATTCAGCGTGCACAACAACAATCGGGTTCCGCCCGACTAATAACCTGTTGGAGGAAGGCGCACCGGAGGCATATAATTTACCAGATCGCTGGCTATATTCCTCCGGCAACACCAAGCAGGAAAGCAAAGGCACAGTTGAATTTGGCGTAGTTTTGCTGTGATGAAATCCTGCGCCGCTACTTGCTCATCCTGCCCCTACAAATTTACTGGCATCTAAATCCTACATATTCCATTTCGATACAACCAAGCCAAATCTGAAAGTTCCCATGCCAACATCTATATACCTTATCTCTATCTGGATGTCGGCATTCACGAGAATACAAGGGAAGGCAAACATCAAGTCCTTTCCTACCTATGCAGGCATTTAAGGGGTTTTGTATGCAACCCATAATGAAGTTGCTCTTGTCAGCTCCCTCGAGTTTCATGTCGGCTGCCACGCCTTCACATTTCCTTTTGTCTACTATTTGGGCATCAGACTTGCACTTCCTCGTAAAACGAGTTTTGGCTGTTTCCTCGAGTTCCAAGTCGGCTGCTACGCCGTCACAGTCATTTTTTCCTACTATCTGTGCATCAGACGCGCACTTTTTTATAAAACTAGTTTCGGCAGTTCTATCGAGTTTATATTCAGCTGCTTGAATTTCACAATTCTGAACAATTGTTTTGACATCAGACATGCACATCTCCGTAAAATTTATTTTGGCAGTCCCCTTGAGTTTGTAGTCGGCTGCTACGCGTTCACATTTATTTTTGTATATGCCTACGATACTCTTTTCGTTGGCAACGGCTCCTTTAGTAATCAGTGGCTCCGCAAGATCCTTGTTTCCATTAAAACCAGCTAAACCCAGAGGGGTTGAGGCATTAACCATTGCCTCTTTATCCTCACTCAAAGCTATAGCCGAAGCAGTCCAGCAAATAGCCACCGCGACTATCAATGTTCGAAGCGATTGGAAAGTGGTAATTGAAGCATTAAATTTAAACGGCATGGTAATTATCCTCCACTTGAGCCTGTCGTTTGCCGCTCATGTAATACAAATCGCGCAGCATGGGTAATTCAGCGGCCACTGTCTTTCGGATCAAGACGCTTCGGAGGCGTATATCCGAGTTCAATTGCTTTGTGTTCATACTTTGCAGCATCAGCTGACTGCCCCGTTGCGAGATATATTTCAGCCAATTTGAAACTGGCGATACCAGTGCAAATTTTTTCCTGGGAACATAAATATCAGATATCTTGCTGATTTTGCTAATGGCCTCATTGGCCTTGACATACCCGTACCGGCCAAGCAAAGCTAATGCCACAATGCCACTTATGAAAACACGGCGGCTTTTGTCTATGTGAAATCGCATAGATTAGTGACCACATTTGTTTGAAAAAAATTTCTTGTTTGATAAGTGAGGTCTGGCTGGGTATTGCCTATTGATCACGTATCATTTATTCGGCTGCCGCATAAAGAATATGCTTTAGCGCTTCATTATTATGTTTTGCACATCACTAACGAAGCTATCTGAGTCCTCATAAGTACGCGTACCAAAATTACTATGGGATTTGTCGGACCAGCTTCCTATCACGCCTTTATCTCCATGTTTAAATAAATCACGCGTTTTCTCATAAGTAAATAAAGAAAACTTATTGCCATCATTGTTCTTATGAATATAAATGTAATAGCACTCTGGAGTCTCAGTCGGCGCTGGAAACGATATCAACAATCCGCGAGCATCTGGGTATTTTTTAACAGAAATAGCAGCAGAGAATTCAGGGGACACAATCTGAGATGCAGTTGCAATTAATCTATTAATCCGATCGTTATTCAAGTCATTAAAAAAAGCGCCATTAGAATCATGGGTCCACCTCGGAATAATTTGATGCTGAAAGTGATATACCTTCTGCTTCCTGGTTGGCTCTTCAGTTTGCACTTGATCATCATTGGGTACGCCTTTCGTTGCATTCCCATCATCAACATCTGCCGCAGCTGCAGTAGACAAAGCTGCCGTGAATAACAACATTGCTATTTTATTTATTAGGCGATTCATTTGGTTAACTCCTTTCAATTAAACGGTAGAGTAGAGAACAGGCTTTCGCCAGCCCTCCCTCATCAAACCGTGCATGCAGTTTTCCCGCACACGGCTTTTCGATGTTCTTCACACTAGGCATACGCTGCTTTCCAGCCAGCCGTTGTCGAAACCTTGTATAGCCCATATTTCGTATAAAGCTGCTGGCTCGGGAAACGGCTAATACTCGTTGAACTAAACCGCTACGCGGTGGTACTCCGGCCACCGAACCCTGCTTTAAACTCCCGATTCATCTTGCTGCAAGTGACGTAAAAATCTCCGATCC
>Ga0209211_10008983_pt1 | contig 13476 bp, 12 predicted proteins | sample RifGroA2_FD_183992 | JGI IMG/M metagenome (GOLD analysis project Ga0209211, IMG submission 183992) | Groundwater microbial communities from Rifle, Colorado, USA - Groundwater A2 (SPAdes) (version 2) | ecosystem: Environmental > Aquatic > Deep subsurface > Groundwater | place: Rifle, Colorado...
TGCCTCTACTTTGGTTTGGCGCACTGTTATGGGTAATAGTTTATTTTTTCCGTCAGGCACGAAAGATTATTTAAAAGAACTTGGCCGCCAAAGAAAAACTTGTCATGTCTACGGCAGATCACCCGTAGGGTGAAAATCGTCAGCGGTGCGGCTTCGCCGCCTTTCCGGATTCTTGCCCGCCAAAGTTTTCTGAAAGAAAATTTAGGCGGGTGAACGGGGGGACTTCCCTGCCTGCGCAGGCAGGCTCGTCGCGACCGCGGTCGGGGCGAAATGCGTTCGGACTAATTCAAGAATACTGCACTTTACCACGTTAGAGATTTGGGTAGTACCGAAGCCTAATTAATTCGCGTTCCGCATAGAACAATAATCCATCCGAACTGCATTTCGTTCCGTATCTCTAACGGGATTTGTATTGAAGCGTGGAAAATGATATAAAGGAAACGTATGACCGCCAAAGCTATTGAGTACGCCCTAAAAAGGCCAAAACCATCTATTCTAAGGGAGAACGGCAAACCCCGTTTTGTGATTTTGGATTGGAAGACTTATAGCAAATGGGAGGAGATGAAAGAGGACCTAGAAGATACGGTACGATTGGCCGAAGCGCTGGTTGACCCAAAGAATCAAAAATTACTACCCCTATCGCGGGTTAAAAAAATGCTCCGTCTCTCATGAGTCGTATCTCTCTACGTCCGAGAGCCCTAGATGGATTGCGGCACGCGCCCAAGGACTACCGCCTCAAATTGAACGAAGCACTCGATATCTTACAACAAGGGTTGTTTCCGCAACACACGAAGAAACTGGGAGGCGCAACTAATGGATTCCGTACCCGCATAGGACGGTGGCGAATTTTATTTACGCTGAAAAGCGGGGAAATTGAGATTGCCGATATTTTTATGAAAAAGGGACGAGGTGACTATCGCCGCAGAAGTTAAAATATAGGAGCAGTAAAGGACCCGGAGAAAAACAACGGCTCCCAGCCCGCAGAAGCTACGCTTCAAGCGTTGCTGGCGGGGAACCATATTTTGAATTTGGGGGACGGGAAAATTTTTAATCATAAAATATATAGGAAATTCTTGGATAAAAGTCGACAGAGATGTCGATTTTGTTGTCATTGACATAAGTAGTTAAATAGTGTATCTTAGAACTAATTCCTACTCGGATGGGTAGGTCATTGCGACAAGCGTCGCAATAAGAGGGGCGAGCCTCTACCCTAATCCTTGAGGCAGTTTCTACCAAAGGAGGGCTGTATGGCCACCAAGTATCTTATCACAGACGGTCCCGATCGGATGTCGCTGATGTTCTCGATTTTCGACTACGGCGCAAAGGTTCCGCACTTTACAATCGTAAGCGCCGAGAACCCCGAGGCGGCTCAGCTGGTTCTGAACGCCGTCATCACGGGCGTCGCTCGCCGCCCCATGGAAGGCGGTAACCACCTTGTGGCGACCAGCTTCGAAATCGAGGGTTTCAGCCTGGGCTCCAAAAGAGTGGATGGAAAATCATTCACTCTGCCAGAGGACCCGGAGGGGAGGGCAACGGGAGATCCTACGCGCCCCGACGTGTACGGAACCCCGATCTTCAGAGGTTCCTACTCAACACAGACTCGCAAAGGATGGGTTGAGTTTGGGGGGCCGCAGGGCTAGACACAAGATCAGACCGAATGGATCATCGAACGCCGCCGAAGGAATCTTCTTCGGCGGCTCTAATTTTTGAATTTGCCGCCAAAGCAGTAATTTTTTCAATCCATTCTTAATTGAAAAATTTACTGGAATGATTTATCCTCAAATCATTCAAAACTTGAAATTGTCATCGGTGCGGCTCACTTCGACTTCGCTCAGTACGAGCCGCCGCCTTTCCGGATTCTTGCCCGCCAAAGTTTTCTGAAAGAAAATTTAGGCGGGTGAACGGGGGGACTTCCCTGCCTGCCGGCAGGCTCGCCGTCACAGGGGGCGAAATGTCGTAGATACTGAGGAATGAAGTACGTTCGGACTAATTCAAGAATGCTGCGCCGCAAAAAAAAGAAAAAGCTCGCCAAATGGCGAGCTTTTTCTTTTTTGTTTCAGAAATTAAATTTCAATTTCGACCTCGGTAAACTGCAGTCCAAATCGCTTCGCTTCGGCTTTGGTCGGGAACCATACGTCGAGCCGGTCCTGGAATCTTTGATGCATCCGGTCTTCCACCGTGAATACGGTGTCGCCGAAGAGTTTCGGGATTCTGACCTTGGCGCCGAACGGCAGGAAGTTTGCCGCGATCACTCCGTTGCGGGTTTCTGAACCCATGGCGGTGATGTTTGGCGTGTCGTCCGTTTCGTCCGGCGAGCTCGAGTAGGCCGTGACCTTCAGCTTCCGCACCTCCACATTAGCAAAGGGTTTGTCGGATGCCGAGTGATAAGCCATCAGCGCTCCATCGAGAACCACAGCGAGTTTGTCTAATCCGTATTCGTTTGTAATGGTCACGGATCGGACGACAGGCGTCGTAATCCAAACGCTCGTTCCGATCAGCAGGAGGGCTAAGAGCCACCCCCGCGATCTGATAAACATATGCGGCCTTACTCGCCGGCCTTGATCCTTGCGGATTAGGCCGATTTTGGGCACGGATGCTAGCCTAGCATGCTTGACCTATAAAGTCAAGTATTGCGTGATATGGGCTTGAACTAGGCGGTTGTATCTTCGAGGTCATCTTCGCCGCTTGCTACCCAGCCGAGTTTGACGATTAGGGCGCCAACCGCGGCCCAAAAGACCGCCGAGAGTAAAACCGAGAGCGCGAGATAGGGAAGACAGCCCCGCCCGCTGCATTCGGCAACTGCATCCGCGCCGCGCATAATGAGGTAGAGTGGCAGGTCATAGCGGATGCCCAGATAAAGATGGGCACCGGCAAAGAGAAGCCCAAAAACGAACCCTCCGGCTAATCCTTTTTTAATGGTTGAAGTCATTGGTATGACTGAGTTTGACTCGGTGCGGTCAGAGGGAATCGGACCCTCGGCTCGTCCTTGGCAAGGACGCATATTACCACTATACGATGACCGCTTGGTTTGCTATTCCCTGAATCCATCCCATGATTTTATGGAATAGAGCTGTTCGATTCACTCGAATTAATATAGTACCATACGGCAGTCGAGTAAAGGGCCGTTTTCCTAAGCTAGATTTGCTTACGCCGTAATACGTTTTCCCGAAGTTTTCTAGGGGCAGGTTCAGCAATTTCTGCCAAAAGTTTAATACATGATGCTCGTTCATGTGCTCATAAATCCTCACCTCGGCGTGTATGTCTTTGTCGGGGATTTCGCATATCTCTCGGAGAAAGCGAAGAAACAACAGGACTAATTTAGGATCGCTGTTTGTGAGAGAGACGGGATGATCTGTAACCTCATGGCCGCGACGTATAATAGGTCGCTTATATCCTTCGGCCCAGTACAACGTAGCGCCCGCAAGCAGTAGTTCGTATTTTGTTAAGTGGTGTATATTGTGTCTAGCTTCCTCGCGAATCTTTCTCGTTCGTTGCAGGGCTAGGCGGGTTTGGTTCTTATTACGTCTAATGAGTCCGAGCACTGATCCTCGGTATACTCTGGCGCTGATTCTTCGCCGCGCGCGGTCGGAGAGCTGTAGATCAGTGAACCAGTCGGACAAGGTCGCCTTTGGTACTCCAAGGGATTTATTGATTTCGTTATAGCTCTTGCCTAAAAGTCGCATCTTAAGCGCTTGGGTTTTATCTGGGCGCATATGAGTTCACTCAAAGTATAGCACGTGGGTTCGCTTTTGGTAGGGGTTGAATGACTTTACAAATTTAGGTACACTCGGGAAGTTATCGAAATCGCCGAGGTAGCTCAATGGTAGAGCGCTTGCCTAAATTCTTTGGGCCTTCATTCTGAAAGGAATGTCGAATAATCGGGTGAATTCGGGGGAACCCGCCAAAGTTTTGCAAGACAAAATTTAGGCGGGCAATCCCGAGCCAAGCTCCAATGGGTATTACAGTGTTGGAGAAGGTGTAGAGACTAACAAGTGAGCCCCAACAATAATCTTGTATCAGCGCCCGATTCCGATTTTTATCGGAAGTGAGATAGTCCGATCCTCGAAGTAATTCGAGCAGTTGCTACGGAAGAGCAAGGCGTTGGCAGTTCGATTCTGCCCCTCGGCATCGTTAGGACTGTTTCTATTGAACCAGGGCGCTTAGCTCAGTGGTAGAGCGACTGTTTTACACACAGTAGGCCGGGGGTCCGATCCCCTCAGCGCCCACCATAAGGAGATTAAGAGGAATTTTATTTTCCAAACAATGGGCTTCCTCAATGGAAGCCCATTGAATTTGCGCAACGCCGCGCGCTTCGCGCGCGTGGAGTGTCAGGTTCAATCCGAAGATTTTTAGAGCCGTAACCTTTTTAAGATTTAACGAGGGGGAAGAGACGAAAACGAATGACGTAACACTTGCCCCACCCTTCCCGTGCGCGTGTTAAAAACTTTTGCCGTCTTGGAAGACCGGCAAACTCCCTAATACGCAGGAACAAAATCTCGATACAGAGAAAATGCTTGATGATAAATCGATTCAACCAATGACTCTGCTTCCTCGGCCGGAATCTGCTTGCGTAGAAGCATGAGTCGCACATTTGCACGAATACGAGATTTGATCACTTCGCTGTTTGACCAATCCACTGTGAGATCACGTTTTATCAAAGAAACCATTTCTTTCACTAACGCTTTGAGTTCGCCGTTTCGTACAATTGTGTGTTTACCTTTTGACACAAGATCATAGAAAGCAGCTTCTTCCTCCGTGAGACCGGTATCACGCATTGCAAGCTCCGTTTTCTTAATTTCCTTTGCGAGTTCAATGAGTCGTTCAATAACCTTGCTCGAATTAATAATATTATTTTCGTATTCTTCAATGATCTGCTCCAAAAGACGCATCAGTGTTTCGTACCGTGTCGCATTTTTCTTTACCCGCACTCGAAGCTCATCATTAAGAAGTTTCCGCAATATTTCAACCGCCAAGTTTTTATATTTTAGATTCTTCACTTCTTCCAAAAACTTATCATCAAAAATAGAGATATCCGCTTTTGTACCACCGCGCATCTTGAGAATATCGATAACACCTTCCGCAGAAATACTCTCCGAAATAAGCTCACGTATTGCTGATTCAACGCGCGAATCATCAGACGACAAAACACCGCCCGTATCGGAAAGCTTATTGATCGCTCTTTTCAGAGCGCGGAAAAATTCAACTTCATCGCGAATCTTGTTCGCCTCGTGGTGAGGCATCGCGAAGCCGAATAACTTAGAGAGAAGTTCTGTCTCCTTGAGAAAACGCATTTTTCGATCCTCGTCGAGTCCTCCGCTTTTCGGATCCGTGAGAATTGTATCCAACGCTTCATAGAACACCTTTGCCGCCTCTCCGGCTGGCATTTTTCGATACGAAGCATACTCAACTCCTGTGAGCATAGTGGAAACGATATCATGCTTCTCCTTCATCTTTACTACGATCTCCTCAATCGGGTACATCGTATTTTTGCGATCTTCGGCACTGTAAATTGAGAGTGCCTTTTTGAGATTGTCAGCGATGCCAATATAGTCCACCACGAGCCCAGCCGGTTTATCCCGGAAAATTCGGTTTACGCGGGCGATTGCCTGCATGAGTGTATGATTTTTGAGTGGCTTGTCGAGATACATTGTGTGGAGATGCGGCACGTCAAAGCCCGTAAGCCACATGTCGCACACGATGACAATCTTGAGAGGATCACCAATATTCTTGAATCGCTTCTCAAGTTGTTTAGCATCTGTCTCTTGTTGAAGACGGCCCTCAAAATCTTCGGGCTTTGAAATAACAACCGCCACTTCGGGCGCATTAGGAAGCGCAGTGATTGCTTCATACATGACAACAGCAATTTCTCGCTTCATCGTCACTATCATTGCTTTACCTTCAAGCCCGCGATTATTGAAGTGATCGACGATATCTTTAGCAATCTGTTTTACGCGCTCTGGCGTGCCGACAAGTTCTGCGAGTTTTGCAAACTTATGTTTCAAAATCTCGCTTTGTGGAGCGGCTGACTCTTCCGTGAGATCCTCAAACTCCTCATCAATAAAGTGATTCGTGAGATGGAGCGGCACAAGGCGACCTTCGTAGAAGATTGGTACCGTTGCGCCATCCTCAACTGCCTGATTAATTTTATATGTACTAATATAGTCGCCGAACACAAGACTCGTGTCGCGTGACTCGGTGCTAATTGGTGTTCCCGTAATACCCATAAATGATGCATTGGGAAGTGCCTCACGCACATTGCCAGCAAGTTTCGCGTACTGCGATCGGTGCGCTTCATCTGCAATCACGATAATGTTTTCAGCAGTTGAAAGACCGCCCTTGAGCGCGTCCTCTTCATCTTCAAATTTCTGAATGGTAGTGAAGACAACTCCGCTTGGAGTCATAAGTCGCCTGCGCAGATCCTCAATGCCCGGTGCTTGCCATGCATGAGGGTATCCCGTTCGTAGAAATGTCTTGTATAGCTGTCCGTCCAAGTCATTCCGATCAGTGAGAAAAACGAATGTGGGACTTTTGAGTTCTGGTAACACCTTCACTTTATTCACATAAAAAACCATAGAAAGCGACTTGCCAGATCCTTGCGTGTGCCAAAAGACACCGCCCTTGCCGTTCCCCGACGGCTTAATTGCTTTTGTGGTAGCGGCGACCGCTTTATTTACGCCGTAGTACTGGTGATATTGAGCAATTTTCTTCGTGTATTTTGGAGAATCGCCGTCACTGTCAGCTTCATATACTGTAAAATAGCGGAGGGTATCCAAAAACCGATCCTTGTGAAAAATACCTTTGACGAGCACTTCCAGTTCGGACATCCCCTTAATATCATCATTCTCGCTCTCAAGTCCTTTCCAAATGGCAAAACGATCCCACGCACTTCCGACCGTACCATATCGCGCTTTCACCAAGTCGCTTATGACGAGCAAGTGATTATATTTGAAAAGTTGCGCGATGTCTTTTTTGTACCCCTCAAGCTGAAGATAGGCGGATCTAATAGTGCCTGACTCGCTCGTTGGGCTCTTGAGTTCAAATACTGCAAGTGGAATACCATTCACATACACGACCACATCCGGCCGCCTTACCGAATCTGGCCCTTGTACAGCAAGCTGGTTCACAACGAGAAATTCGTTGTTCTGCGGATTCTCAAAATCAAAGAAACGCACGAGGAGAGTATTTTCTTCAAGGTCGTACTTTGCACCATCCGTGAGTAAGCGATACATCTGGCGGTTTTCTTCTTCAAGATTGGGATGCTCAATAAACGTGAGCTGTTCGATAATTTCTTCAGTTGAGGAGTCATTCAAAAATGGATTGATCCGAATGAGCGATCGCTTGAGGCGTGGCAAAAGCAGAACCTCGCGGAAATTCTCCCGCTCGGCGGTTACTTGCCCTGGCGCTAAATCCGGCCCCAGCTCGTAGTCATAGCCAAGTTCTTTGAGCCAGGAAATTACTGGCTGTTCTGTAAGCGAGTCTTCGTTGAGTGAATTTTTCATAATATTTAGAATGGGATATCATCCGGATTGATCTCCGGGGACTGCATAAACTGAACATCACTTTGCCGAAGCAAACCAGTCGTAAACTTCTCCTCAAACTTTCTCCAAATTTCATTTGGCAAATCTTCCAATTCTCTTTTTACAAATCCTCCTTCTCCTTCCACTAACTGCTTGAGCGGTATGGGAGTAAAAAATGATTGATAAATTTCATGATTGGCGATTGCACCCTCTATTAGTTTTCTGTAATCAGAGCTCGAAAACAAATTTTCATATTTTAATAATCTTTGTGCGTTTCCTCCTGCGTTCATAAAGCTCTTACTATCAATGAAATCTGCAATAGCATTTTCTTTAAGATTTTTTTCCTCTTCTTTCCGTATCTTTTCTTGCTCTTCGCTTGTTAGTTCGGGTATATCAGATAACCTTTTGCTATAGAGTATTTTTCCCCCCGTCAATTGTTTGAATTCATTTTGCAGCCATGGATCAAAAAAATTATCCCCCCATGCAGGTTTATCATTTGAAACAAAAATTAACTTAGGTTTGTCTGCTTTATATGGCCTTAAATATTCTAGCAGTGATTCCCAAATAAGAGCATCTCCTAATTTCCCAGCCTTTTCGTACGGTGGGTTACCCTTTCGTGACCTATGATCAGCCCTGGATAATACTTCCGCAGTTTCTTCTAGTAGTTTGGCTCTAGAAAATAGATTCGAAATCTTTTGATTTTGCTTGCTTTTTAAGCTCAAAAACTTCTTACTAATTTTTGTCTTTTCTTTCAGAAGTACATTTTTCTTCTTCGTAAATTCGCTTAAAAGTTTCTCCGAATTTTTATACTCAGCGTACCGCTTTGAGAACTCCTGTATTTCTCGATCAATCCGCTCAATTTTGGTATTAATATCTTTTTCCTCAGCCTCCGGCCATCCTCTCCAACGATTTCTCTCGACTTCATCTTTAGTTTGCTTTGGTATTAAAAGCTGAATATGTTCTTGATCTGACAGTCTCAGCAACAAATCATAAACCTCTTTAGAGAAGCCTTCGGAGGCAGAGTATATATGCCTATACTGGTTTGAATCTATAAAAATGTATTTCATACTCGTATTTCTCCACTCATCAATCGCGGCAAAAGCAGGTCGCGCATGGCGGCAAGTTTTTGGTTTTCCTCAAGTGCGATTTTGATTTTCTCGAACATAGGACTGATTATCTTGTGGAAATTTTCCACAAGATCCTCCGATGGAACAATGGCCGGTATTTTCTCAAACACTCCTTTACTAATAATCGGGGCTGCCGTACCGCCCGATGCGTATGACTGCATACTTGTCTTCATCCTTCGCAGAAGCAAGAACAGGAATGTCTGCAATTCTTGAGAGCTCGGCAAGACACTATTGATTTGCTGGTTAGTAAAACTATTTTGCGTCGTAATACCAACTAAGCCAACCGTAGCGATACAACTCACACAAATTGCACCTGCTGGAAGTTTTGATACACGCATACTCTCACCCCCCTGCTCAGACAAGAAACGCTCCGTGCTCATAACAAACATTCCATTCTGCAAATCAGGAATCGTAACGAATGGATAAATATTCCCGAAGTTATCTTTATCCTTTGTACTTGGTGTCTTACCTGTAACTATCTTTCCAAGATCGCCCAGTCTTTTCACCTCCCACCCCTTCGGAATCCGACCGAGTTCGGAATCAACAAACTCTACTTTTTCGTATCCGGGGAAATGGAATTTCACGAACCACTCCTTGAAAATCGCCTGCGCCATTTCCTCAAGCGTCTTGATAATACGATTGTTATTCTCAATCTTGTCGTCAAATGCAGACAGTATTTCCGCAGTGCGAGTTTGTTCTTGTATATCTGATGGCACCAAGAATTCAATTCTCCGCAATTCTGCCTGACGAATACCCTGTGCCGCCGTTCCACTTATCCTTCGCATTAACTGATGCTGACCTTTTGATGACTTTAAGTAGTAATAGAGATAGCTTGGATTTAGGACTGTAGGGTTTGCTCGTAATGCAAAAAGTCGCTGACTCAGACAATAATCTGACTTCTCGTTCAAGAAATACACTTCTCCAAGTGGAGCCTCGGAAGTAAGAAGAATATCACCTTGCTCCAGTTTTTCTGGCATCCATTTTTCGTACAGTTTTTGATCAACATATCGAATATCCGCCTGACTCAAAATCTGCCCGTTTTTTATATTTTTTGCCGAAAGGGCAGGGACGCCCGTACTGCTCCAATTCCCGCCGAGTTTTTTTGGTGTGATACCCCTATGATCAATAATTAGAGAGAGTCCGTCTTCCTCATCTAACCTTACCGTCCGCCAAGTTGTTTTGGTTATTGTAGTCATGATTGATGTTTTCGGTATTCCCGTTCTGCAAGTTGATCAGCCGTTTTCGCTAGAGCTGAATTACGGCCATGATGAAAATACTCAACATTCGTGAACCTCCTCTCTAACTTTTTTGCTTCGTCGTAGAGCGGTTTCATATTGTCCGATTTGATACCATAATCTCCATTCATTTGTTTGACGACAAATTCACTATCCAGCCATACCTCAATAACCCCACGACAAATACTTGCTGCTTTATCTAGAGCTCGGATCATCGTGGTATATTCTGCCTGTGGCGGTGTCATATCGCCGAGATAAACTCCAAATTCGCTAACTACCATACCATCCTCGTCAAGAAAAATAATCCCACCTGCCGATTTACCCTTACCAATAAAACCTAGGTGTGCATTCGGCTTATGGCAACACGCATCGCATACAATTTTTAGTTTTTTATATTTGGCCATGTTTTCCTTGTGTTTTCACCCTGTGGACAACTTTATTTTGGATATGCTATACTGACTTTGTAGGAGCAATCCTACTAATCACGCGGTCCCGCCAAAAGCGGGATTTTCGCTTTCTAGGTATGTCCTTTTGCCAGTATAAAATCTGCCGAAATCGATATACTTGTCTTTAATGCCGTGTAATTCTCCCGCTACTTTCCCGCGAACGCCCACAACCCCGACTTTCTTACCCTTGACCTTGAGTCGCTCGAGCGGTCCCAAGAGATCAGAGTCCCCAGAGAAAAGCATAATCGCGGTCAGTTTGTCTGCGTCATCGAGTATGTCCATTGCCATCTCGACATCAAAATTGCACTTTGGTTCTTCGATAACTATTCCTGTCTTGTGAAGCTCATCTATCAGCTCGTTGATCTTCCGCTTAACCTCACCATCAAATAATGTGAGCGTTTTTCGCTGGAAGAACATTCCTTCATCAATATCCTTCACTAAAAACTTCATCGGTTTCGTTTTGAGAATTGCTCCTGCCTTTTTGATGCGGTTGTGGAACGCTTCGGAGTTCTTCTTATCACGTTCGTTGAGTCCGTAATACACCTTCACCTCTTTCATGTTGGGGAAGCTAAGAAGTTGGCCTACTGTATCCTCAATTCTGAATTTCCAGCCAAGCGTATCTTGCCAATGGAACATATTGGTTAAATCCAGATACGCAAATACGGATGTCTCTGCCTTGATCCATTCAAGATAATCCTCTCGCACAATAAACTTATTCAATATGTCTTGTGGAATTTCCATAGCTAATCATTTATTTTTTGCAGATTTTTCAAGATGTGCGCCTCAAGCTCGTCGCCTTTTTTGAAAGCGTCCTTGAGCTCCACCGAGAGTTTTTGCATCTTCTCTTCAAACGGCACGCCATCATCCACTTCGTCAGCTAGACCGACATACCGACCCGGAGTAAGTACAAAACCTGCTTTTTCAATTTCCTCTTTCTTCACCGCTTTGCAGAAGCCGGGGATGTCTTCATATTTCGGCGCGCCTTTCTCGCCACGCCACGCTCGGACGGTATCTGTAATTTTTTGAATATGCCCGTCGGTAAAGACAACTTGCTTGCGAGAGATTTGCTCAAACTGCTCGCGTGCGTCAATGAAAAGCGTATCTCCTTGGCGATTTCGGAAACGGTCGCCTTTTTTATTCTTAGCCGCAAACCAAAGTGAAACCGGAAGCGCCACATTATAAAAAAGTTTCGGAGGACACGCGACGATAACATCAATAAAGTCGGCTTCAATAATCTTCTTGCGAATCTCACCTTCGCGTCCGGAAACAGCAAGCGCGCCATTTGCCATAACGAACCCGGCCATACCGTTTGGCGCAAGATGATGAATAAAGTGCTGAATCCACATGAAGTTGGCGCTCCCTATGGGTGGCGTACCGTATTTGAGACGCGGATCATTCTCGCTTAAGCGATTCGGCTCCCACTCTGCGTTGAAGGGCGGATTTGCCAGCACAAAATCCGCGCGCAAGTCAGAGAATTTGTCATCGTAATAAGAATTTCCGACTTCTATCTGCCCGAAGATGCCGCGAATAGCGAGGTTCATCTTACAGAGTCGCCATGTTGTTGTGTTGCTCTCTTGGCCGAATACTGCAAGATGAGCCGCGTCTTTACCGTGCGCCTTGAGGTACGAACTTGCCTGCACAAACATACCCCCGCTCCCCGCAGCCGGATCAAAAATTCGCGCGTTCTCATAGGGCTCAAGTATTTCAACAATGAGCCGGACTATGGAGCGTGGCGTAAAAAATTCCCCTCCACGTTTTCCTTCTGCGGAAGCAAATTGTCCGAGGAAATACTCATACACACGCCCGAGCATATCTTTCTCGTGATCAATATCGTGATTGAACTTAATGCGCGAGAAAATGTTCACGAGCTCGCCGAGCACATTGCTCTCAAGTGGCGTGCGGGTAAAAATCTTCGGAAGCACTCCCTTCAGTTGTTTTATATTCTCCTCTTCAATGGCCGCCATTGCCTCATCGATGTATTTGCCGATATCGTGGTGCATCGCGTGTTCACGCAAATGCTCCCAGCGCGATTTCTCGGGGATATAAAAAACGCCTGCACTGCGATAGGAGTCTCGATTCTCAAGAATTATCGCGCGAGACTTTTCATCGGCAATATACTGCTCTTTGTCTTTCGGATCAGCAAGACGCTTTTCCAATTCTGCGCGGCGCATATAAAACGCGTCAGACACATACTTCAAGAAGAGAAGTCCGAGGACAACATGCTTGTACTCCCCGGCGTCTATATTGCCGCGCAATCTATCCGCCGCATTCCAGAGTTCTTTTTCAAAATCAATGTCTTTGTGTTTCTGCGTACCGGCACGAATTACACTATCTGCCGCCTCTTTCTGTGTTGAATGGATTCGCTCCTGCATCTCACTAGGTAGTGATTCAATTTCGTACAAAAAGCCCGCTCCAACCTTCTTGATACGAAGTCCTTCCTTGCCCTTTATCATTTTTTGGACTGCCTGTCGGGTAACGCCAAAAGTCCGTGCGAGGTCAGTTATTGAAATATGCCCTTTTATTGCCATACAGACATGCTATGCTATCTATATCTGGTTGTCAACTAGCAACCGGCAATCCAGACCTCGCCACATCGCCCATACAAACCAAAAATATGACTAAATACTTTCTCTACGCTCGCAAAAGCACCGATGTTGAAGACAAACAAGTCCGGTCTATTGATGACCAACTTGCTGTCTTGCGCGCGTTAGCCAAAGAGCGGGGACTAACTATCATTGAGGAGTTTGTTGAAAAGCAATCGGCAAAAATGCCCGGCCGCCCCATCTTCAACGAGATGATGGAACGGATAGAGAAGGGCGAAGCGCGGGGTATTGTTTGTTGGAAACTTGACCGCTTGGCACGTAATCCGGTGGATGGCGGGCAGATTAGCTGGATGCTCCAACGCGGTATAATTCAACACATCCAAACGCACGACAGAAGCTATCGCCCCAACGACAATGTTTTGATGATGAGCGTGGAGTTCGGGATGGCCAATCAATATATTCTTGATTTAAGCACAAACACCAAGCGCGGCCTCTACGAGAAAGTGAAGCGCGGCGAGTATCCGAATATCGCGCCCATCGGCTATATCAACGATGTGCGTATCAAACAAATTGTCGTTGATCGCAAGAAAGCGAAAATCGTGAAAGAG
>Ga0209211_10008984_pt1 | contig 13475 bp, 13 predicted proteins | sample RifGroA2_FD_183992 | JGI IMG/M metagenome (GOLD analysis project Ga0209211, IMG submission 183992) | Groundwater microbial communities from Rifle, Colorado, USA - Groundwater A2 (SPAdes) (version 2) | ecosystem: Environmental > Aquatic > Deep subsurface > Groundwater | place: Rifle, Colorado...
CGGCCGCACGCTACCCTACGTCATGCCCATCATGCACGCGGGCAAAGCGCTGGCCGCCACGCTGGCGGGCCAGCCGACTCCGGTGCAGTTTCCGCTGATGCCGGTGGCCATCAAGACCCCGGCCTTGCCGCTGGTGGTGGCGCCGGCTGCGCCTGGCACGGCGGGCCAGTGGGCGCAAAGTGAACCCGGTGTCTGGTTGTTTACCGATACCGATCACGCCGTGAAAGGCTTTGCGTTGAGCGGCCCGCAAACCACTCGCCGCGCCGAGCTGGCCAAACAAGTCGTGTGAGCTGGGCCGCAGCCCGATGCAAAAGTAAAAACTGCTGCGCCCGCATGGCGAGCAACGCTTCAGCTATGGCTGATGTGTCAAGGCATACAATTTCTCTCCTGTGCAAACGCAAGCCCCGCCCCTGTTGGGCCGGTTCATATAAACAGGAGACCCCATGACGCAAGCCGCACCCGCCACCGCCGAAGACAAACGCGCCGAATTGCGCCGCGCCGCGCTGGAGTACCACCAATACCCCATCCCGGGCAAGATTGCCATTGCGGCGACCAAGCAGTTGGTCAATCAGCATGACCTGGCGCTGGCCTATTCACCCGGTGTGGCCATTCCCTGTGAGGAAATCGTCAAAGACCCCAACAATGCCTACAAGTACACCAGTCGGGGCAACCTGGTGGGGGTGGTGACCAACGGTACCGCGGTGCTGGGTCTGGGCGACATCGGGCCGCTGGCGGGCAAACCGGTGATGGAAGGCAAGGCCGTGTTGTTCAAGAAATTCGCCGGCATTGATGTCTTTGACATCGAGATCGACGAAAAGCACGACCTTGACAAGCTGGTGGACATCATTGCCTCGCTGGAGCCGACCTTTGGCGGCATCAACCTGGAAGACATCAAGGCGCCCGACTGCTTTTACGTTGAGCGCAAATTGCGTGAGCGCATGAAGATCCCGGTCTTTCACGACGACCAGCACGGCACCGCCATCACGGTGGGCGCGGCCATTCTGAACGGTCTCAAGGTGGCAGGCAAAGAGCCCAAAGACGTGAAACTGGTTACGTCAGGTGCGGGTGCGGCAGCGCTGGCCTGCGTGGGCTTGCTGGTCAAGCTGGGCATCCCCCGCGAAAACGTCTGGGTGACCGACCTCGCCGGTGTGGTGTATGAAGGTCGGCTTGAATTGATGGACCCGGACAAAGCCATTTATGCGCAAAAAACAGATGCCCGCAAGCTGGGCGAAGTGATCGACAACGCGGACGTTTTTTTGGGCTTGTCGGCCGGTGGTGTGCTGAAGGCGGACATGGTCAAACGCATGGCCGCCAACCCGATCATTTTTGCGCTGGCCAACCCCACGCCCGAGATCACGCCCGAGGAGGTTAAGACCGTGCGTGACGATGCCATCATTGGCACCGGGCGCTCTGATTACCCGAACCAGATCAACAACATTCTGTGCTTCCCGTACATTTTTCGCGGTGCGCTGGATGCCGGCGCTTCGACCATCACGGTCGAAATGGAAATGGCCGCGGTACATGCCATCGCCGAACTGGCCCAGGCCGAGCAAAGCGAAGTAGTGGCCGCGGCCTATGCCGGTGAACCGTTGGCCTTTGGTCGCGAGTACCTGATTCCCAAGCCCTTTGACCCGCGTCTGATGATGAAGGTGGCGCCCGCGGTGGCACAAGCCGCTTTTGACAGCGGCGTGGCGCTGCGCCCCATCACCGACATGGACGCCTACCGGGAAAAGCTGCAAAGCTTTGTTTATGCCTCGGGCACGGTGATGAAACCGATCTTTACCGCGGCCAAAAAAGCGCTCAAAAAGCGCGTGGCTTTTGCCGAGGGCGAAGAAGAACGCGTGCTGCGCGCGGCGCAAATTGTGGTTGATGAAGGCCTGGCCATGCCCACCCTGATTGGCCGCCCCAAAGTCATTGCCGAACGCATTGACAAGTTTGGCTTGCGGCTCAAGGAAGGCATCGATTACGCGGTGGTCAATGTCGAGCTTGATGAGCGCTACCGCGACTTCTGGCAAAGCTACCACCGCATGACCGAGCGCAAGGGCATCACAGCCCAGGTAGCCAAGATTGAAATGCGCCGCCGCCTGACGCTGATCGGCAGCATGTTGCTGCACAAGGGCTATGTCGATGGCCTGATTTGCGGCACCTGGGGAACCACTTCGGTGCACCTGCAATACATTGATCAGGTGGTGGGTCGGCGTGCAGGCGTCAACACATATGCCTGCATGAACGGTCTGATGCTGCCCGGTCGGCAAGTGTTTTTGGTCGATACCCATGTCAACTACGACCCCACTGCCGAACAGCTGGCCGAAATCACGGTGATGGCTGCCGAGGAAATGATGCGTTTTGGTATTCCGCCCAAAGCCGCCTTGCTGTCGCATTCGAGTTTTGGCAGCAGCAACCAGCCCAGCGCCATCAAGATGCGTGACACCCTGGCGCTGTTGCGCGCGCAGGCGCCGTGGCTGGACGTAGACGGAGAAATGCACGGCGATGTGGCGCTGGATGGCGCATTACGGGCCAATTTGATGCCTAACAGCACATTAAACGGTGACGCCAACTTGCTGGTGCTGCCCAATATTGACGCTGCCAACATTGCCTACAACTTGCTCAAAACGGCTGCCGGTGGCAACATTGCCGTGGGTCCGGTGCTGCTGGGTGCGGCCAAGCCAGTGCATATTCTGACGGCCAGCACCACCGTGCGCCGCATTGTCAACATGACCGCCCTGACGGTCGCTGACGCCAACGCCACCCGTTAACACAAGACGGTTTATTGGCTCAAATGGGCTAAGCCGGCCAGCGCTTAGCCCTTATTTCCTTACCCCGAATTGCCCATGAATTAGGCAGTGGCTTGCTTTTTTTTGTTGGATCAGCGACACTACCCCCTTGAATGTTCGGGTTTACCCGAATTTTTTATTGGGAATTGAAGCAATGTTGTGGTTCAACCGTTTTAAGTTGGTGCTGACTGGCTTGACGCTTTCCGCAGCCTTGCTCACTGGTGGGGTACAGGCCAAGGCACCCCCGTCAGCGGGTCTGCAAAGCACGATCAATTTGGCTGAGCTGCCAAGTCCTGGTGTAGAAATTTACAGGCGCATCCATCAGGGTGGCCCGTTTGTCAGTGAAAAAGATGGTTCTGTTTTTGGTAACCGGGAGCGTTTGCTACCTGCTCAAAAACGTGGTTTTTACCGTGAATACACCGTCCCGACACCCGGCTTGAAGCATCGGGGCGTCAAGCGAATTGTGTGTGGTGGTCAAGCCAAAACGCCAGAGGTGTGTTATTTCACTGCTGATCACTACGCCAGTTTTCGTCGGATTGCACCCTGAATTTGAATTGTCAGTTTATAAATTGTGAAAAGAGAAGCAAACATGTCACCTAGTCAAACCATCGCTGAGCCCCAACTCAAAACCGTCTCCGAGACGATTTTGAAGGGTGTTCGCCCCAACATCGTGCAGTCGATCCGGGCTTTTCGGGTGCAAGACCTGCAGGACGCGGCGCGGGCCATGGGTCAACACTTTCTGTATGCCAACATTGCCAACGCTCAAAGCAAGCAGGATGTGCTTGACATGATTGGTCAGCAGTTCATGCTGGCTGTTGCAGTGGGTAAAAACTTTGATTCGCTCTACGACAGCATGACTGACCCGGTGCACAAATCGGGACCGCAGCCTGGTTTTATCGTGGTGCTGGAGCATATTCCGGCGCATGCCAAGTTTGACAAGGAAGCGCGCGAACAACTGCTTGATATTTTCCGTGACACCGCAGATTACTGGGGTGACCGCAAGATTCCGTTCCGTTGTTTCTATTCCTTCTCTGTGGCCCGGGCCGCGTTTGCGGCCAAAGGCGACCACGCCCAAGTGGTCGGCAACCCGCCGACCTCGGGCATTGAATTGCTCACGGAAAGCGGCGAAAAAATGCCGACCGACAAGCTGCTCGACATTTCACCGCAGGCGCTGCGTATGAGCAGCCCGTTCAACGCGGGTTACTGGACCACCGCCTGATCTGAGACCTGCGCGCTGGCCACGGCCAGAGCCAGCCGCAGGTACTCGGCCACCGGCACCTCTTCGGCACGCCGCTGCACATCAAATTCCCCAGCAAAATTTTTCGCCTGCAACCAGGCGCCAAGGGTGTGGCGCAGCAATTTGCGCCGTTGGCTGAAAGCCACCTGCACCAGTTCGCTCAAAGCCTGCTCGTTCAGCGCCGCCGCATCCGGGAGCGGCAGCATGCGCACCACGGCGCTGTCCACGCGCGGCGGCGGATCAAAGCTCTCGGGCGGCACAAACAGCACGTTTTCCATGGCGTAGCGCCACTGCAACATCACGCTCAAGCGGCCATAAGCCGCCGTTGACGGCCTCGCCACCATGCGGTCAATCACTTCTTTTTGCAGCATGAAGTGCTGGTCTTCGATGATGTCCACATACTGCAGCAAATGAAACAGGATGGGCGTGGAAATGTTGTAGGGCAGGTTGCCCACCACCCTGAGTTTGGGTGCGGCTTGCGCCTGCGCCAATTGGGCAAAGTCAACCTTCAGCACATCGGATTCAATCACCCGCAACTGGCCATGACTGCGCAGGCGTTGCGCCAGATCACGGTCGAGTTCGATCACGGTCAAGGCGCCCAGGCGCTCGACCAGCGGCTGCGTGAGTGCCGCCAGTCCGGGGCCAATTTCAACCATGGCCTGACCCGGCTGCGGGTTAATGGCGTCCACAATGGCTTCAATGATGCCGCCGTCGGCCAGAAAATGCTGGCCAAATCGTTTGCGCGCAATGTGCTTGCCGTGTTTCAAGTCGGTGTCCTTAGAGCGGCGCGTCACGCAGCTCGACATAGGCCCGGCCGCGCATCTCTTGCGTCCAGGTTTGCAAGGCTTCAGCGAGTTTTTTCTCGCGCAGCAGCGCCCGCACCGACTCGCGTTGCTCAGCCTGGCTTAATTTGGCCTGGCGCCGCTCCAGCAACTGGACCAGATGCAGGCCAAAGCGCGACAGCAGCGGCTCGCTGACTTCACCCGGTGCCAATTGGTTCATGACGCTTTCAAACTCGGGCACAAACATACCCGGGCTGGCCCAGCCCAGGTCGCCGCCCTGCGCAGCGCTGCCGTCTTGCGAATGTTCGCGCGCCAGCGCAGCAAAATCTGCCTGCCCGGCCTGCAGTTGCTTTTTGAAATCGAGCAAACGTGCACGGGCTTGAGCTTCGCTGAGTTGGGCCGACGGCCGCAACAAAATATGCCGGGTATGACTTTGTGTCACGGTCATGGCGGGCAGACCGATGTTGACTTTTTCCACCACTTTCAAAATATGAAAACCTGCCAGGGAACGCACCAGGTTGGCCACCTCGCCCGGCGCCAACTGCCGGGTGGCTTCAACAAATGAGTCCGGGTAGCGGTCGGCGCTACGCAAACCCAGTTGACCGCCATTGGCTTGCGCCGTGGGGTCGGAAAAGTCGCGAATCAAGGCGGCAAAGTCATCGCCTGCGCGCGCCCGTTCCAGCACCTTGCGCGCCTTTTCTTGCAAGGCTTGCACCTGCTCGCCAGTGGCGGACTCAGGCACTGCAATCAGCACCTGTGCCAGATTGATGTCCAGTTTACTCAAGTCCTGTGTGTTCTGTTGCGCTTGCAAATAGGCATCAATGTCCAAATCTGTCACCCGCACCCGTGGCTCCAGATCGCGTTCGCGCAAGCGCTGCAGCAAGATTTGATCGCGCAACTGGGCCCGGAACTGCCCCGTGCTCATGCCGTCAGCCTCAACCTGCTGGTACAGCTGGGCCAGCGTCAGCTGGTTTTGAGCGGCGATCGACTGTGCAGCCTGGTCAACGGCGGCGTCTTCTAACTTGATGCCCGTGTCGCGGGCAAATTGAAGCAGGACTTTTTGATTGATCAGGCGCTCCAGTACCTCCGCCGTCAGGCGCGCAAGCTCGGGAGCCGGGCGGCGCTGCGCGGCAAACTGTTGCTGCACACGTAACACTTCACGTTGAACCTCGGCATTGGTGACCGGTGCGGAGTTGACCACCGCCACAATAAAGTCCGAGGTGGCGGTGGCCGCACTTGCCGCGCCCGCCGTGGGTGCCAGACGCAAACCCTGGGCCTGCGCGGGTGCGCCCAGCAAACAGGCCAGCACGGCCCCGGATAAAAATTTAAAGCTGAAAGTCATGGTGTTTTCAATCGTAATTGCTAAAACGGCTCGGCATGCCAACGGGCTCACGCAGGTTCTGGTAGCCGGGGATATTGTCCTTGAGTGACTTGAGCGGGTTCACGCCAAGCCGGGTAAAGCCGACAAATTCGAGCTGGAACATGATGCGCTGGGTGGCCGTGATGCTGCTGGTTTGCAGCCGCTCCAGCACAATGCGCCCAAGCCAACAGTCTGCATCGTACTCAAAACCCAGCACCGAATTGACCAGCTTGCGCTCATTCATGCTGTAGTTGAGCCGCCCCACACTGTACCAACGGCCTGCACCCTGGCCCTGGCCCGGTGCCAGACTTTGACCCCGGTCCCCCCACAGGTCGTTGAGTGGCCATTGCCAGCCAAAATCAAGCTGCTCGCTTGAATCACGCTGGTAGCGGTAGGCCGCCGTGAGTGTGCGGTAAGGGCCGGGTCGGTAGTTGGCGCTCAGGGTGGAGCGCACCGATTGCTCGGTTTTGGGGTTGAACTGCACCGTGCCGTCAAAGCTCCAGTGCGGGTCCCAGTGGACGGAGCCCCCCAGCAGCAAGTCACTGACCCGGTCTTGTGCTGGCAAGCCGCCGGGCAAGGTGACGTTTTGGTCCGAGAAACGCAGGCGTTGGGCGACGCCTAAACGCGCCGTCTCCGCGCCGCTGGCGGGGTCAAGCCAGCGCGTGGTTACGCCGAGTGTGAGCAAATTGCTGTCCGAGATGCGGTCATTGCCGACAAAGGCGTTTTCTGTGTAGATGGTGGCCAGATTAAAGTCGTTGGCGCCGGAATCGTAATTGGGCAAAAAACGCTGGTCACGGTAGGGCGTGTTGACATAAAAAGCCCGGGGTTCGAGCGTCTGGCGCAAGTTGCGGCCAAACAGTTGGGTGTCACGCTCAAACACCAGGCCACTGTCCAGGCTCAAGGTGGGTACCACCCGGCTGGCGGAGGTGTCGCCATTGGTCAGCGCCGTGTCAAACTGGTACTGGCTGGCATGTAATTGCAACTTGGGCGTTAAAAAACCGCCTGCGGCTGTGAGCGGGTAACTGGCCTGCACCAGGCCAAACGTGCGCTGGCCGTTGGTTTGGCCGGTGCGCGTCATGTCGGATTGAAAGCGGGTGTAGTCGGCACTGAGCCCATAGCTGAAACCCGCCGGATGGACACGGGTGTAGTTGGTGCGCAGCTGCGGCAGCAGGTCGTAGGGTGGCACGATCGGGGCCGTGACATCTTGCAGGGTTTGCCATTTGAGTGTGCGCACACTGCTGACCCAAGCGCCATTGCTCCAGCCCAGGGTGGCATCGTTGGCCAGCAGGCGTTGGGTCAGCGAGCTGTTGGTGCGGGTGAAATCGCGCCAGTAATTGTCATCACTGACCCGGTTCAGATTCAGGTTCAAGGTGGCACCGCCATCGGTCCAGGCGCTGGCGATGCGCGCCTGATGGCCGAAGTTCAGACCCCAGCGATTGGCATTGCGCAGTTGGTCAGCAGGCATCCAGTCAAGGTGAACATTGCCCGCATAGTCTTCTTCGAGGTAGCGGAACTCGGCGTCCAGGTTGACCCCGCGCTTGCTCATCAGGGTCGGGGTGATGGTGGCGTCCCGGTTGGGCGCAATGTTCCAGTAATAGGGCACCGACACTTCGGAGCCGTTCACGTTGTCTAACCCAATCGTGGGCGGCAGCACGCCGGACTTGCGCTTGTCGCTGAGCGGAAAAGTAATGTAAGGCACCGGCAGCAGCGGCACCCCCTTGAAGCTGAGCAAGGCCCCGCTGGCGCTGCCTACTTCCTCTTCGTTGTCCAGGCTGATGGTGCTGGCCTTCAAAATCCAGTCGGGCATCCAGCTTGGGCCCGGCACACGTTGGCAGGTGGTAAACGTGGCGTTGTGGATCACCGCCCGCTGCTCGTCCAAAAAGTCCACCCGGTCGGCCTGGCCGTGGGCGTTGTTGCGCAAAAAATGGTAAGTTGGTTCGTTGAAGAAACCCTCAAAGGCATCCACCCGCAGCTCCATCAGCGGGCCTTCGTAGACGTTGCCGGCACGGTTGATCAACACATGGCCCCGGGCCTTGGCTAAATCGGTGGGCTGGTTGTATTCAAGCCGGTCCGCCTTGATCACGATGTCGCCACGGCGCAGCATGGCGTTGCCCTCGATCACCGTTTCCAGGTCGGTGCGGCCGGTGATCTGCTGGCCCGAGACAAAGCTGGGCAAACTGCTGCGTACCTCGGTGGCAATCTGATCCTGCAACAGCGGACTGGTTTTCAGGATCAGGGGTTCAGCCGGGGACGGCTGGGCCACCACCAGTGCGGACTGCAGCAGCGTGACCAGAACGCTCAAGTGCAGCGGGTGCCTGGGGCCGCGCGCGCTGGACACAGGTGTGTCGAGCATCAGGTAACGCATTTGAAAAACGCGCATGGATCAAAAGCGGTAGCGGGCATGAAGTGGGCGCGGTAGAGGTCTGGTCAGATTTGTAGAATGGATTATCCATGAGCCACGCACCTACCCCCCAATCCCTTGTCAGCCCCGCCATCGCCTGGAGCGATCCCGCCCGCGCTGATCAATTCAAACGCTGGCTGGCAGATGCCACCGCCCAGCACGGTTTGCAGCCTGACAGCCTGCGCCTGGCCTCGGCCGATGCCAGTTTTCGGCGTTATTTCCGCATCGACGCTCAGGACGGCAGCCGCATCATCATGGACGCGCCGCCCGACAAGGAAAACAGCGCGCCTTTTGTCAAGGTGGCCGCCCTGATGCACGCCGCCGGCGTCCATGCACCGCAAGTGCTGGCCTGGGACGAGCCGCTGGGCTTCATGCTGCTGACCGACCTGGGCGCGCAGACCATGATGCAGGTCATCAACCGCGATGAGCCCCAGGCTAATTTGCCGCTGTATCTGCAGGCGGTGGACGCGCTCATTGCCTGGCAACTGAGCTCCAAACCCGGCGTGCTGCCACCCTATGACGACGCGCTGCTGCGCCGCGAGCTGGCGCTGTTTCCCGACTGGTACATCACCCGGCACAAGGGCGTGGTCATCGACGAGGCCATGCGCCAGACGCTCGACAAGACCTTTGACCAGATCATCGGCCACAACCTGAGCTGGCCCAGCGTCTTTGTGCACCGCGACTTTATGCCCCGAAACCTGATGGCGGGGAAAATGGCTGCTGACCATCTTGGTGTGCTCGACTTCCAGGACGCGGTTTACGGCCCCATCACCTACGACATTGCCAGCCTGATGCGTGATGCCTTTTTGAGCTGGGACGAAGACTTTTGCCTTGACGTCACCATCCGTTATTGGGAAAAAGCGCGCAAGGCCGGCTTGCCGGTGGGCGACGACTTTGGCGAGTTTTACCGCGCCGTGGAGTGGATGGGCTTACAACGCCACCTGAAAGTGGCCGGCATCTTTGCCCGCCTGACGTTGCGCGACGGCAAACCCCAGTACCTGGCCGACACGCCGCGCTTTATTGCCTACATCCGCACCACCTGCGCGCGCTACCGCGAACTCAAACCGCTGCTGCGGCTGGTGGAAAAAGTGGAAGGCATTGAGGTGCCCAATGTGTTTGGTTTTGGGCGGCAATAAGCCAAACCAGCCCCTTGTCTTTCAAGCGTAAACTGCTTTCAAAATCAAAAGGACAGGGATGACGCCAGAGCAACAGGCCAGACAAAACATCGACACGCTGTTGCAGCAAGCGGGCTGGCATGTGTGCGACATGGCCAATGCCAACATTCACGCATCGCGCGGCGTGGCATTGCGCGAGTTCCCCCTCAACCCTGGCCACGGTTTTGCCGACTACCTGCTCTATATCGACGGCAAGGCCGCAGGGGTGATCGAGGCCAAGAAAGAAGGCGCCACGCTTACGGGCGTGGAGGTGCAGTCGGCCCGCTACGCCCAGGGCTTGCCCGCGTCGCTGATCGTCGACTATCGCTGATTCGAGGGATCGAGTCTGAAGTTGATGCCAACCTCAAACGCGCGCAGGCCTTGCGACAGTCAACCCTATCCAAGGCTTTTTCGACATGATTTCCGTCGATGAAAGCATCAGACTTGTCAGGGAAACTAGGGGTAACCCTCAGCTTCATGTCAGCCAGAAGTGTTAACCTATGCCTAAACAAAGTTTCTTTTTAACTGAAATCAGGGTGGATGACTTTGAGCAGGGTGTTTTGCCAGCGCAGGGCCGATTCAAGGTGGTGTCACGGTGCAGTGACTCAAAGGAGCGGAGTTCTGCAGTGGTGTTTGAGGCAGTCAACAGCATGGAGAAAAACGATCAGCGCCAGGTTTTTGCCGGGCTCAAATACCTGCTCAAGCTGGCGCAACTGGGCAAGCCGTTTAACCAGCTATTGGACAAGAAGAGCGTGCACGAGGCGTTCGAGCCGTTTTATTGCGAACTGACCAAGCGCAACGAAACAGTCTGGCGGTACCGGCATGGCGATATTCGGATTTTGTTTTATTACGCCATGGATAAGGTGGTTTTGCTGACGCACACCTTGCCCAAACGCACCGATAGTTTGTCTGCAAAAGAGAAGAATATTGCCAGGCAAGCGGTGATTGACTTTTTGACAGCCTCCCGGTCTGAAGCCGGTATTCAGTGGGTTCAATGAAGTGAGATGACTATGGAACACAAACCTCTTTTTGGTGACTTGATTGCTGCGCATGACGGGTTGGCTGAAGAGCTGAAATCTGTCGATGTGGCGGCTGACTTGGTGCTGCTGCTGCACCACGCTGGCAAGTCGCGTGCCGAGCTTGCCCGTTCCCTGGGCTGGAGCCGCGCGCGTGTAACGCAAGTGTTGTCGGGCCGTGAGAACCTGACGGTGCAGACCATTGCAGCCATTACGCGGGCGCTGGGCTACACCTTTGACACGGTGTTTCGCAAGTGGGCCGAGTCTGCAACCGCGCAGCCTTGGGAGACACAGGCAACGCTGACGCTGGAAATGCGTGATGAACCGAACCTGGCTCAGTGGATGAGCCGCAAAACCATGAAGCCGATGGCAAGCCAGTTCAACGGTGCCCAGGAGGTCTTGTTGATTGGTGCGAAGTTGGACTCATCGAACCACGAGTACATGTACCAGGAGATGGCCTGTGCAGCTTAGTCCTTTGCAACTTTTGGAATACACGTTTGACGGTGTTTCTGTTGTGCCGGTCGAAGGCTATATGGCAGACCCTGAGTTGTCTGCGGGCTTGGTGTTTTTCCCCGGAAAATTGGCACTGTCCGCCGATACGGGCCTGGCCGTGCTGGGTGAAGAAGCCAATTATTCGGATTACGGGGTCAGGCTGACGTTGCGTGTTGCGCCGAAGGAGGACAAACAGGCTCCCTATAACGTGCAAATTTCGGTTCGCGGCGTGGTTCGTATGCATCTGACGCAAGAGGTCAACCAAGCAGAAGAAAGACGCGTGCGTGCGCTGGTTAACGGCGTGTCCTTGCTATATGGCGTAGTGCGCGAGATGGTGAGCAGTATTACAAGTCGTTCCGCTCACGGGGCCATGCTGCTGCCATCTTTGAGTTTTTCGGATTTGGCGATACAAAAACCATCCGACGAGCCAGCTGCCGATGCGCCGAAATTGGGTACACCGGAAGTTAAACGCAAAGCTGCGGCGAAGCGAGTCCGGCCAAAGGCTTGATTCAGGTCGAACCTCGACTTTTACGTCTTCGCTGGAAATCTACCGCAACCCGTATTTGGCTGAGGCTTTGTTTAGCGTTTGTTAAACGCCTTGTTTAACAAGAAGTCATCACACGTGAATCCGGAAATTTCGAAAAGGTTCGTAAAAATCAAACATTTGCTATTACATGCGCCAACTCGACCTCTTCTCCGCCCTGCAGTCCAGCACCGAGGGCATCGACACCGAATTTAAGTCGGCGCGCGGCGGCATGCCCGGTAGTTTTTGGGAGTCCTATTCCGCCATGGCCAACATCCAAGGCGGCACCATCGTGCTGGGCGTGGCTGAAAAGCCCACCGGCTTGGTGTGGGAGGGCGTGCCAGATGCCGCGGAACTGCGCTATGGATTCAGAGCTTCATTTATGTACCCTTTCCTGCCATGATTGACCTCACAACCCTCGCCCGCTGGCTGGTCGCCCCGCCGAGCATGAACATTTTGAATTCAAGGAGGCCAAGCAGCAGTACGACACCAAGCTTTTGCGCTATCGCGCCCCGTGGGTCATCCGCTGGATTTTGAAGGCGCATACCTGATGCGTGCGGGTGAAGACCTGGTACCAATGACCCCTGACTACTTGCGACGTATTTTTGCTGAGGGCCAGCCCGACTGGTTTGTGCAGTCCGCTAAGGCAGACGCCAGCGCGGATGACGTCATAGCGCTGCTGGACACGCAAACTTACTTTGAGTTGCTGAAGATGCCCTACCCAACGACGCGCGATGCTGTATTGGCGCGTTTGCAGGCAGAAGCGTTGATTGTTCTCAGTGAGTCTGGGTGGGCTATTTCAAACATGACTGTCATTTTGTTGGCCAAACGGCTGGACGCGTTTCCGCCCGCGTTGGCGCGCAAGGCACCGCGAGTGATCATCTACGAGGGCACCAATAAGCTCAACACAAAAGACGATAAACCTGGGCTGCGCGGCTATGCGGTCGGGTTTGGTAGCTTGGTGGACTTTGTGCACTCGGCGGCACCGCAAAATCGGTTTGTCGAGCAGGCTGTGCGGGAAGAGGTCAAGATGTTCCCCAAGCAGGCACTGCGCGAGTTGATTGCCAATGCCTTGGTGCATCAGGACTTTTTGGCATCCGGTGCGTCCGTGATGATTGAGCTGTACTCAGACCGCGTGGAGATTTCTAACCCCGGAACGCCACCCATCAAAGTGGAGCGGTTCATTGACGAATATCGCTAACGCAACGAGCGGCTGGCTGACCTCATGCGTAGATTGGGCATTTGCGAGGAAAAGGGTAGCGGGGTGGATAAAGTGATTCATGCCGCCGAGATTTACCAGCTCCCGGCACCTGACTTCCGGGTGGGTGAGATGCGCACTACGGCACTGCTGTTTGCGCATCAGGATTTTGCGGACATGAGCAAGGTTGACCGTGTTCGCGCCTGTTATCAGCATTGCTGCTTGATGTATGTGACCAATCAGCGCATGTCCAACCAGTCCCTGCGGCTGTGGTTTGGACTGGGTGAGGACAAAACGGTGGTCACCTCTCAGGTGATTGGCGCGGCAAAAGAGGCTGGTCTGATCAAAGCCGATGAATCGGAGACGACCTCGACCCGCTATGCGCGGTATTTGCCATTTTGGGCCTAATGGGAATGGCACTTACATAAGCGGCATGACGTTGAGGTCACGGGCGTAAACACTTGAATTTGAATGCAAAAGGAGGTGACTGACCCGTGGATTGATAGGATGGTTGTTACTACGCAGCCAAACCATCTTT
>Ga0209211_10008985_pt1 | contig 13475 bp, 9 predicted proteins | sample RifGroA2_FD_183992 | JGI IMG/M metagenome (GOLD analysis project Ga0209211, IMG submission 183992) | Groundwater microbial communities from Rifle, Colorado, USA - Groundwater A2 (SPAdes) (version 2) | ecosystem: Environmental > Aquatic > Deep subsurface > Groundwater | place: Rifle, Colorado...
CAACATTGACGAGATACTCGTCTCGCCGACCCCGCCCTGGCTCCTCGTCGCCGGCTTTGTGGCGGGCGGGGTGGTGCGCGGACTCATCACGGGCGTGCTCGTACTCCTCGTCGCGCTCTTTTTCACCCACCTCTCGGTCTTCAGTCTGCTCACCGTCACGAGCTTCCTCGTACTCACGAGCATCGTGTTCTCGCTCGCGGGGCTCGTGAACGGCGTCTACGCGACGTCGATCGACGGCATTAACATCATCCCGACCTTCGTGCTGACCCCGCTCGTCTACCTCGGCGGCGTGTTCTATTCAGTAGAGGCTCTGCCGGGCATCTGGAGCACGCTCACGCAGTTTGACCCCATCTTTTACGTGGTGAACGGCTTCCGCTACGGCTTCCTCGGCGTCGCCGACACCTCGCTCGCGCTCTCCTTCAGCGTCCTCGTCGCCTTTTCCGCCCTCTTCTTCGCTCTCGCATGGTACCTCATTCGCACCGGGCTGGGTCTCCGTCAGTGACACCAAACGTTTCTCATGGTATGTTGAAAACACCGGCCTCGCGGCCATTTTTAATTATGGAGATACGAAATATAGCAATCATCGCGCACGTGGACCACGGGAAGACGGCGCTCACGGACGCCATTCTGAAGCAGACGGGGGCGGCTGCAGAGGGCACCACGATGGACACGAACGCGCTCGAGCAGGAGCGCGGTATCACCATTTACTCCAAGAATGCGGCGGTCGAGTATCGCGGCACGAAGATAAATATCGTGGACACGCCCGGCCACGCAGACTTCGGTTCTGAAGTAGAGCGCGTCCTGCGCTCCATCGACTGCGTCCTCTTGGTCGTCGATGCACAGGAGGGGCCGATGCCGCAGACGCGGTTTGTCTTGAAGAAGTCCTTGGAGCTCGGCCTCCGGCCCATCGTCGTTTTGAATAAGATCGATAAGCCGGCCGCCGATCCGGCCCGTTCACACGATCAAGTGCTGGAACTCTTCATGGAGCTCGGCGCTACTGATGAACAATGCGATTTTCCGGTCGTGTACGCAATCGGGCGCGACGGCCGCGCCGCGCTCTCTCCTAACGAGCTCTTGATGGGTGAAGAGAAGGATCTCTCGCCGCTTCTGAATACTATTCTTGAAAAGGTCCCGGCCGCAAACATAAACGCATCCTCCGATGCGCCGCTCATGCTTCAACCATTCAATCTCGCGTACGACAACTTCATGGGCCGGCTCGCGGTCGGCCGCATCTACGAGGGGACGGTGCGCCCGAACCAGAACGTGTTCATTAAAAAGCCGGACGGCCTGACCGGCCAGGTCACGACGCGAGCCGGCCGCACGACGAAAGTCTTCACCTTCAAGGGGCTCGAGCGCGTCGAAGTAGACGCGGCTTCGGCAGGCGACATCGCACTCATCGCGGGCCTTCCCGACATCTATATCGGCGAGACGGTGACGACGAACGAGCAGGCGGCGCCCCTGCCGGCTATCGCGGTGGACGAGCCGACCATCGCGCTCAACTTCCTCGTCAATAACTCGCCCCTTGCAGGAAAAGAAGGGAAGTTTGTGACGAGCCGCCAGATACGCGACCGGCTCAAGAAAGAGCTCGAAGTGAATGTCGGACTCAAGGTTGATTTCAGTAGCGCAGAATCGTTTCTCGTATCCGGACGCGGCGAACTCCACATCGCGGTCTTGCTCGAGAACATGCGCCGCGAAGGGTACGAGCTCCAAGTCTCGCAGCCGCACGTCATTTTCCGTAAGGAAAATGGTGGCGAGGTATTCGAGCCATTCGAGGAGGTAATAGTAGACACGCCGTCCGAGTTCCAGGGCGCCATCATCGAGAAGCTGGGCCAGCGCGCCTTCGTGCTCCAGAACCTCGTTCAGCACGGCAACATCGTGCGCCTCACTTTGCTCGGCCCCACGCGCGGCCTCTTGGGCTACAAGAATATATTCATCATCGATACGAAGGGCGAGGGGATCCTCTCCTCGCGCTTCGTCGGCTTCAAGCCGTATGCGGGCGAGATAAAGAAGCGGCAGGTCGGCTCGATGATCTCGATGGCGACCGGCAAGGCGCTCGGCTATTCGCTCTGGTACTTACAAGAACGCGGCGTGCTTTATATTACGCCCGCGGCTGAAGTGTACGAGGGCCAGGTGATCGGCAATACCGCGAAGGGCGAGGAAATGATGGTGAATCCGACGAAAGGGAAGAACCAATCGAACGTGCGCGCCTCGGGAACCGACGAGGCCATCGTACTCTTCCCGGCCTTCGAGCTCTCTATCGAGCACGGGCTCGAGATCATGGCGGACGACGAGTATCTGGAAATAACGCCGAAGTCGGTGCGCCTGCGCAAACAGTACCCCACCGAAAACGACCGCGCCAAAGCGCGTCGAGGTTAACGGTTCACCCCGTGAGATGGCGGCTTCGCCTATCTCATGGGGCTGACGAAGGGATTGCCTTTGATATAAAAGCGCCAGAGGAGTTCGGTGCCGCTACTGATGCCGACTCGGGGCGACGTAGTGATGTTTGATTTTGGAATCTCTGGCGCATCATAGATCGCGAAGTCATCCGCGATAGGATTCTTGTTCTGTGAGCTCGTGATGCCGAATGCCTGGCAGAACTTCGCCGGGCCGGAGCAGAGGTTCCGCACAAGCGCCGTGCTGCGCCGGCGCTTCATAAGGGCGATACCCTCGAGGGGCTCGACCGCGCGGATAAGCACCGCGCCGATGCCGCCCTTGTCAGTCGTCACGTTCGCGCACCAGTGCATGCCGTAGGTGAAGTAGACGTACCAGTGGCCCCAAGTATCGCGCATCGACGCACTCCGTTTTGTGACACGATACGCATGCGAGGCCGGGTCGGTGCCGTATGCTTCGGTCTCGACGATAATGCCGACACAGGAGCCCTTTTTCACGATTTTGCCGAGCAGTTTCGGCGCGAGATCGACCGCGCTACCAGCGAACCACGAGCGGGACAGGGGCTTCATCAGGGCCAGCATACCTGAAATAAAAGACTACGCATCTATCCAGTGGAACGTCCCTATCAATAGCCGGTCGGTCAACAATAAGGACATTTGACCTCACTCGTAAAACGGACAAAGAAAAAAGCCCGCCGCAATGCAACACGCGGCGGGCGCCCTTTCGGTCATAGCTGTTCGCAAAACATTGTCCTCATGATTTCTGTCATTTCCTCCGCCACTTTTCCCATGTGAAGTATTCACAGAACAGAGTCGCCTCCACCGGAAATTCTTCAGTGAACGGAAACTTTTTCTGCCTTTCTTGCCACTCTTTTTGAATCAGGTCTTCTGACTTTGTCTTTGCTTCTTCCGGTGCTGACGCGTCGAACTGATGAAGGATCTCTTGTTCATCTCTACTCAAAATCAAGATGCATTTCATTTCGGCACCCTTTAAGAGAAACATGTAATTCCTTCCGGATTATCCGGTTAATTACAGGGCTACCCTACCTATAATCGCCCATAAAGTCAAAAGGAAGACTTTCTGTAAGGTCTCTCCTATTCGTTCGTCTTCTGTGTTTGGAGGCGTTAAAAAAAAGCGCCAAGATCCTCGAAATCATCAGCTATACACATCACCGACAGAAAGGAAATACCATCATGCGTACGCTTATCGCGGTACTCGCTTTCTTGTTGTCCGCAACATCCTCTTTCATCGCAAAGGCAGCTCCAGCGCTCAATAGTGCCGAGTTCACTACGGTCCAGCACCCTGTTGTCAAAGGGGAATCCCTTTTGCAGATCGCTTCAGACTTCGGTGTAACGATTGATCTCATTCTTTCGCCGACCTTCAATCCTGTTCTCGCGAAACGGAATAATCCCGATCTCATCTACGCCGGCGAAACGATAACGATACCGTTGCCGCTTCCTCAAGCGTCGGAAAGCACTGAAACGAAAGAACCAGCCGCGGTACGTGCGCAAACGAGCGTCAGCAATTCTTCTCAACCGATACAACTGGCTCTAGCAGCCGAGACTACCATGAAAGGAACAAGTGAAGCAGGAACGAGCAGCTTTCTTTTCTGGGGCAGCTCGATGTTAGCCGGTCTCTCCGTCTTTTTCTTGTCATGGGGCTTGCATTTCTACATGAGGAAGCCCGCCGCGGAAGCGAAGGAGAGAACCACTGTCCAACAGGAAAGCATAGCTACGCAGAAAGGAGCATCGTTCCACGATATGACGCCAGAAGAATTGATCGAGGCGCTCGGCAATGTGAAAGCCAGGACCTTGGTCCAGGCAATGAAAATGACGATAGCAGACGACGAAAGGAGGAATCAAGTTCTGCTTGGCAATGTCGTCCAATTCGTGCAGCACGAAAAGCGCTCGTGGCCTAATGATGTCCTCGTCAAAGACCTCAGTCGGACCTTGCAGGTGAAAGAAACGCCTATCACCAGAATCAAGCACGAAAGAAGGGAACGTAGGCTCGCAGCTGCGTAAGTCCTTGTAGGTGATGTGTGCGGTTGTTGGAGATATCACCCGGAGGAAGCCGCTACTTCAGTGTAGCCGCGGACGAAGGCTCGATATCAGGTACATGCGATGTAAGAATGCCCTGAGACGTCAGGGCATTTCATTTTTGCGTATCGGGTGGAAACTAATACATGACGTTAGAACCTATCTCTTGGTACCAGATGTATGCTTTGGTTTATCAATCGTTGAAGCGTGGTAGTGGTTTGAAGGGCTGTAGAGTCCTTTGAGGGACATGATACTGGATTAGAATGGGAAATACCATACTCTATAGAACCTTACCCTCTGGAGACATTAACTACGTTAACAATGTTCACTGGTAGTTTGTTATACTTTTCTCACAGCAAGCGCAACAAAGAAAAAAGAACCCTCTCAACTATGTTAAATATTAGAAAAATCGGTTTCTCATTCCTAATAATGGCGATGATCTCATCGAGTTTTGGAATACAAGCTTATGCTGCTAGTGACGCGGATGAGATCTCTACGTTGTTAAAATCTGAACTTAACCTCGTAGTAAGTGAGGATAAACTGAATAATCTTTCCTCTTCAAAACAAACAGAGATACAAAGTCTTCTTTCAATGGTTAAGAGAGGGCGTATGTTATTTTCAGGCGAAACTCCTGCGGAAAACACCCTTGGTGTCATTACCAAACTCATTGAGCTCGAGTTAGACAAAAACACATGGGACGTGGTTCTTGGTTCCATTTTAGAACTAACACGAACTCCAGTCTCAAAAGCAAAAGATTTAGCCGACAAGAGTACACAGGTTTTTCTAAGCGCATCTGCCATAGTCGCTATGCAAGCCATACCAAGAGAGCGGCTAGTTTTTGAATATATACAGAGTTATCGATTGGAAGGCCTGAGTGATGAGGAGGCATGGAAAAGTATGTTAAATAAATACAATTCGTCAGAAACAGAATTATCGTTGGTTTGTAATCCAAATGCTCTAATTACTGGAGACGGATATTGCGAAAGAGCAATCACAATACAACGCGGTGGTGAATCTTTACATGTCTATGCCCAACTTGCTTATGAGTCGTTCAATCTTGCTCAAAAATTAAGTGATAACCCACAGTATAAAGAAGCTTTAAAACAAAAAATACTTAGTGACATTGATGAGGCAAATAAAGCGGCTAAAGAAAAGCCAAACCTGCTTTCACGCATTTGGGAATTTGTAACTAGACCATTTGTATTTCTTGCAAATAAAGTGACAAGTCTATTTAGCAATACGGGCACAAACACAGAATTGACTGCCCAAATTAGTGATGCGACAAAAGAAGAATATCAAGAATGTCCAGCATATATCTTTGTAATAGCTGAGCAAACAAATGAGGAAACTAATCTAGCTGTCGTAAGAGACAATTTCAACTCTTTAGCTATAGGAGCTGTTGAAGTTAAGACGCTGGTTGGCAATGATGTTTTAATCAGTGTGAGAGGAGATGACACGCTTGCCCTTGAGGCTACACGTCAAAAAATAAGCCAAGCATTAAACCAACTCGGTTTACAGGAAACAAGAATGGATGGCACAGGCAGTTACCGAGCTAAGACCTGTATTAGCAATGAAGATTTCCTAAAAGGACAGAACCCTCTCCCGCCTGAAAAGAATTTTGGCGGAGATTGGAAGGCGGACTGGCAATCAATTGATAATCAATCGGGATATTCTGATATTAAGATTTATACTGTTCAACAGCTAACGGATAGCAAAGGGGTAGAGGGGATAATGCTCTCGGGCGAAGGTACTCAATACTTCGGAAATAAAATTACTACATTCAAAGTATCGGCGACAGTAATCGGCGAAGAAATAACCCTTTATCAATACTTCAATGAAATAAAAGATACTGTCACCTACAAAGGCACTATCAGCGTTGATAGAGGTAACGGCACTTGGACAAACACATTGGGAAGTTCCGGTACTTGGTCGATGATACGAAAGTAACTTGAAAATAAAGACTTAACCTGACGAACACACTTTGACTTAAGATGAAAGGATTTTCTATTCTTCCATATTATTCTATGTCTGTGGAAACTAAAGTCAGGTCGGCAATCCCTCCTGATAACGTTTGATCAACATCTCTTTCTTTTCGCGGCGCCATTTCTTTATTTGAATTTCGCGTTTCCTGGCTTCGGCTAAAGTCGTATGCTGCTCGAGAAAGACAATTCTAAATTTCGTATCTCGTTTCGTATATTGTGCACCGCGTTTTTCGTTATGATACTTCAAACGCTGCTCCGGGTCGTCGGTTATGCCGACGTACAAATCGCGGTACGAATTGCGAATCATGTATACAAAAAACATTAGAGAAATTATACTCCCTCGATAAAACTCGGGATAAACAGTCCCTCGACTATGCTCGGGACACTCGACTCGCGTATACACAAAACACCCTTTCGGAGTGTTTGCGCGCTTACTGCTTGAAGGTGGTTTACCACGAGCAGCCCTTCGACTTCGCTCAGGGCACTCGATTCGTAGAAGCAAATAACCTAGTCGGAAATTTTAGGTGGCTTGCCACGAGTGAGTCCCGAGTCCATCGAGGGACGAATCGAGTGGAGGTGCGGGGAATTGGACCCCGGTCCGAATCCGTCTATGAAAGCGTTTCTACGACGCATAGTCCCGATTAGTATTTAACAGTGAGTGCGAGGAATCAGAACGAAACCACTCCACCGCGAGTCCGCAGGTTCGAGCCTTGGCTGGACGGTCCAACGCTCTAGCTCACAGATGATTCCGCCCGCCCTCGCGCTGTGAGCGCCGGTAAAGGGAAGACGTCGCACTAGGCGAGGAATCGGGCGTTGTTAGCCGCGAGCCGTCGCGTAGGCGAACGCGATGTCGCCGACCTTACCGAAGTAAGGTGACTTTGTCGCGCTTGCAAGAGTGTTCTTGGCAAGTTTGGTGCCCGAGTGGATTTAGGTGGCTTCCGGGCATGCACCGCGCCGCACGTCTTTCAAAGTACAGACCGTCAAAGCCGGTCACCCCCCTAAAACATGCCTTTGGCATGTTCGGGCGAACATTTCGTCAGACGAAATGTTTTAGCCCTAAAACATCCAGTTATGTCCTGTGGCGAACATTTCGTCAGACGAAATGTTTTAGCCCTAAAACATCCTGTTAGCTCGGCATGTTCTTGATCCATTCTAGCAATATCTTCTTCTTTTTGCGCGCTCCCCAAAGACTTTTGAGAAAACGTTCACGATTGAAAGCCTCTGTTATTGATTCGAATTGTTCAGTATGGATTAAATCCAATGGTCTACGATTGACCGTTGCTTGTACCTGTCCACGCTGATGACGTTTCAATCGTTCAAAAATGTTGCTAGTGCATCCGACATACAACCTACGATCTTTCTTACTGCAAAGGATGTAGACCGTGTAAGCCATGCTTTAGGCGAGTGATTTCTTATCTGTTTTTCAATACCCGTGAAGCTTCACGCAGCGCGTCGCGTTTCTTCAAATCTTCGCGACGGTCCCGCTTGCCCTTGCCGCGGACGATCGCGATGCGTGCCTTCACGAATCTGTTGTTAGTATACACTTCGAGAGGGATAATTGTCAAGCCCTTTTTAGATTCGGCATCAGCGAGTATCGCGATTTCTTTTTTTGTCAGTAAGAGCCGCCGCGCGCGCTCGGGGTCGTAATGCTTCGGCGTATTCGCTGCCTGATACGACGGGATCGTCATACCAATGATAAACGCCTCGCCGCCACGTACCACCACACGCGCGCCATCAAGCGAGCCGAGCCTGTTCCGGAGCGCTTTCACTTCTGGGCCCAATAGTTCAAGACCAGCCGCGAAGTTTTCGAGCGGAGCATATTTCAAAAGCGCCTTCTTGTATTCGACGAGGGTCATATAACGAGTATAGCGAAAAAATAGGAAAATAAGGCATTTATTGTATACTCTCCGCATGGCAGCTACCGCACCAAAAAAGTCGAAAGGGAAGTCCGCCAGAGGCGAGAAGCCCACGCAAAAACAGCGCGGATGGCGCGCACTCTTCGGCGGCCCCTCCTTTTTCGGCAATCTCATCACGACGATCCTCATATTCCTGCTCCTTATGAGCGGGTACTCGCTTGTCTCTGACCTCTTCAAGCCGGTAAGCGACGTGCCGCTCTCGGTCGTGGCGGCCGATGTCGCCGTGGGGAAGATACGCTCAATCACGGTGAACGGCGATTCGCTCGAGCTCGTGTATGCTGACGAGTCTACGAAGAAGTCGCGCAAAGACCCTTCAGCCGGCCTCCCCGAAACCTTGGCGACCTATGGCGTTACGCCCGCAGAACTCAGTAAGGTTGCCATTACAATCCAAGGGCAATCGGGATTTCAATTCTGGTTCCTCACCCTCGCGCCTATCCTGCTTCCGCTATTTTTCATCCTTTTCATTTTTTGGTTCCTCTCGCGCCAGGTCAAGGGAGCAGGAATGCAAGCCTTCACCTTCGGCCAGTCAAAGGCGCGCGTTATCGATCCGGCCGACGCCACCCAGCGCGTGACCTTTGCCGACGTGGCAGGTGCGCGCGAAGCCAAGGAAGAGCTGCTTGAGATCGTGGATTTCCTCAAGAGCCCGAAGAAGTTCCTCGATATCGGTGCGCGCATCCCGAAGGGCATCCTCCTCATGGGCGCGCCCGGCACCGGAAAAACTTTGCTTGCACGTGCTGTGGCAGGTGAGAGTGAAGTGCCCTTCTTCTCGATTTCAGGAAGCGAGTTTGTTGAGATGTTCGTCGGTGTGGGGGCTTCGCGCGTGCGAGACCTCTTCCAGATGGCGAAGAAGGCCGCACCCGCGATTATCTTCGTTGATGAGATCGACGCGGTCGGGCGCGTGCGCGGCGCAGGCGTCGGCGGCGGCAACGACGAGCGCGAGCAGACCTTGAACCAGATCCTTGTCGAGATGGACGGCTTCGAGCCAACTGAAAAAGTCGTGGTGATGGCGGCGACGAACCGTCCGGACGTGCTCGACCCGGCACTCCTACGCCCCGGGCGCTTCGACCGGCGCGTGACCATCGACCTGCCGGATCGCCGCGACCGCGAAGAGATCCTCCAGATACACGCGCGCGAGAAGCCGCTTGGTCCCGACGTCGCGCTTCCTGTTATCGCTGAACGCACGCCCGGCTTCTCGGGCGCCGAGCTCTACTCGCTCATGAACGAGGGTGCGATCCTCGCCGCGCGTGAGAATCGCAAAGAGGTGACGCAATACGATCTCATCCGCTCGATCGAAAAAGTGATGCTCGGCCCGGAACGCAAGTCCCATCTGCTCACGAAGAAAGAAAAGGAGCTCACGGCGTACCATGAAGCGGGCCACGCCCTCGTCTCTTCGGTCTTGCCCGCTGCCGATCCGGTGCACAAGATCTCCATCATCAGCCGCGGGCGCGCGGCTGGCTATACGCTGAAGCTCCCATTTGAAGACAAGAAGATGCAGTCGCGCAAGCAATTTCTGGATGACATCGCGGCGACCTTGGGCGGATACGCCGCCGAAGAGCTGCTTTTTGACGACGTGACGACGGGGCCCTCTAACGACCTTGCGGTCATCACGGCGCTCGCGCGCGACATGGTCGCGCGCTACGGCATGAGCGAGAAGCTCGGGCCGATCGCATTCGGCGAGCGGGCGCTCGGAAACGAGCCGTATTCGGAACATGTTGCGGCACAAATTGACGCCGAGGTTTCTCGCATCATCGACGGAGCAAAGGCACGTGCGGCAAAAGTCATTAACGAGCATCGCGGTGCGCTCGACGCTATCGCTAAAGCACTTATCGAAAAAGAAACCATCGAACGCGCCGAATTCGAGACAATCCTCATCGCGAACGGCATCACGCCGAAGAAGCGCGAAGAAGAGGGCCTGCCCGGCCAGGGCATCACCATCGCGCCGATCGAGCCGGATACGATCATGTAGCTTTTTGTGCGCCCACCAGGACTCGAACCTGGAAACCGCCGAGGTATAAGCTCGGAGCTCTAACCAATTGAGCTATGGGCGCAGATAAACTTTAGCGCACTGTCATTCCAAATGCATCTTTTTGTCGGCGGTGAGAGCACGCGCGACGAGGGCAGGGTGATGCTGTAGCTCGGGGTCGCGGGCGACGAGCTCTGCAGCCTCGGTGCGGGCGGCTTCGACGAGCTTGATGTTCTTCAACGCCTCCATCGCGATGTCCGAGACGCCCCATTGTTTGCCGCCTGCGAGTTCGCCTGCGCCGCGGAGCGCGAGGTCGTATTCGGCGAGCTCAAAGCCATTCTTCGCGCTCGCAAACGCCTTCATCCGCTCGCGTGTATTCGGTCCCATTGTTTCGGGAAGCGCGAAGCAGTAGGACTGGTGCGTCGAGCGGAGCACGCGGCCGCGTAGCTGGTGGAGCTGGGCGAGTCCGAAGCGTTCGGCGCCCTCAATCAGGATGACGGTCGCGTTCGGGATGTTCACGCCCACCTCGACCACCGAGGTGGCGACCAGAATGTCAGTATCGCCGTTTTCGAATTTTTTCATTGCTGCTTCTTTTTCTATTGCCGTCATTTTGCTGTGGACGATGCCAATGGCAGCCTCGGGGAAAATATCTTTTTTAAGCCGTGCCGCCTCGGCCTTCACTGACTTCGCCTGGAGTGCAAGCTCTTTTTGAGGGTCTGGTTCGTCTATTCTTGGACAAATTACATATGCTTGATGCCCAGCAGAAAGTTCGGCACGCACGCACGTGTACGCAGCGTCACGCTTGTCCGGCGGGAGAATGTCGGTCATCACCGCCTTACGCCCTTTCGGCATCTCGTCGAGCAGCGTGAGATCGAGATCGCCATAGAGAGTGAGCGCGAGCGTGCGGGGGATAGGCGTCGCGGACATCGAGAGCAGGTGCGGCACGCACGCCTCTTTCGTCACCAATTTCTGTCGGTGCACGGTGCCGAAGCGATGCTGTTCGTCGATGATGGCATACGCCAGATGTTTGAACGAAAGCGACTTCTCGATGAGCGCGTGCGTGCCGATAACGATGGGTATCTCGCCGTTAGCTACCATTTTTTTGAAAGCGGCTTTGGAAAGCTTCGCCGATTCTTCATAGCGCACGCGCGACGGGAACTTGCGGCATTCGCTTCCGGTGATGAGGCCGATAGGAATCGGATGTTCTTTGAAATAGGAGATGAATGTCGAAAAATGCTGTTTCGCGAGTATCTCAGTAGGACACAGATACGCGACTTGGAGCGTGCCGCCTAGAACATCCCCATACTGGGATGTTCGGCCGAGCGGCCGCGAAGCGGCCGCTTTAGGCGGTATTGAGGTGGCTACCATATATGCAGTTGCCGCCGCAACCGCGGTTTTGCCGCTCCCCACGTCGCCTTCGAGCAGACGGAGCATCGGATGCGGTCGTTCGAAGTCTGCAACGATGGCGTCGATCGCGCGCATCTGTGCGGCGGTTGCAGGGAAGGGGAAGGAAGCGATGAAACCGGCAAGCGTCTTTCTGTCCACAGCGACGGGCAGGGCTTTTTCAGAGAGGAGGACGCGGCGGCGCTGCTGCATCACGACCTGGAGCGCTAACACTTCTTCAAAGGCGAATCGCTTGCGCGCCGCGGTCGCGTCCGAGCGCCGCCGTGGCGTATGCATAAAGACGAGCGCGGATGAGAGCGAGGGCAGTTTGTAGCGCGCAAGTATCTCCGGAGGTACGGGGTCTGCGAGATGTTCTTGTACACGCGTCCCGAATACTTTTTTCAGGGCATGCAGGAACCAAAGCGAGGAGATCCCTTGGCTCTCCGGATAGACCGGGAATAAGGTTGTAGGTTGTAGGTTGTAGGTTGTAGGTCGATTCGTTGCGAAGAGAGAGTCGTGAACCTCCTCCGGATTGATAGGCGACCGGTCAATAGCCGGATTCGCGAGATACATCTTCGTACCCGAACCTGCGACGCGTCCGCTCACTTTCACAACCATGCCGTCGTGGAGCGTCTTCGCAATGTACGGCTGGCTGAACCACAGCATCTTTATTTTTCCCGACGCATCTTCGAGCCACGCTTCGGCAATCGGCCGACGGCTCTTCCAAGTCTTCCTCACATCAGGCTTCCTCACCGTGCCATAAAGCGTCACTTCAGCGCCCGCAGTTACTCCGGCAATGTGGGCCGAAGATCCCGAGCTTTCATAACGCGAGGGGATGTGGTATAGCAAGTCGCGTATCGTCCGTATGCCGAGCTTCGCGAGCGCCCGTTTCTGCTCCGGCCGGAGCCGCGTAAAGATCGTTTCAATCAGAGTTGACGATTCCATAATTTAGCTGTATGGTATACCTTGGGAAGCCCTTTGCAATCACTATACCGCATAGGGCGAGCTCGCCCGAGCATTCGGGCAGTCAGTCGCTCCGACAGGAGCTAACGATAAGGAGATGGAAATGAAATGGACAGACATTCCTCATGGCACGATAACTGCCGCGGAACAACGTCTCTGGGTTGCCATCGGCGATAACGCTGACGTTGTCGCAACCCGCATCAACACCGACCCGGGCTTTGTGACGCGACTTGCTGGATTTGCGGTGAATCCGCCGTTTGCCGATAAATGGTGCACGAGTCTCAACGCACAATGGCTGCGCGCTCGCGAAATCATGGGGAAGAACTTCTTTGGTATTGAGGAAGCAGTACAAGACTTCGGAGTTCATCCCTCCGAAACGCAACTCGCTGCTCTCGCGCAAGTGCCGTTCACCGAGGAGGTGCTCCAGTCCCACAAGGACACGCACATTCTCGTGGCGGTATTCCCGCTCTCAATCCTTGATATCCGCGGCAAGGTTGACCGTAAGCTCTTCCGCTCCCACAAGGACGCCTGGTACAACAAACAGACGTTCGCGAAGGATAAAGGCGAAGTCGGCTGGCAGCTCGTCCGTAAGACGCCGGTCGCCAACTCCATCAACAAGACATGGGGCGATCAGCAGGTTGTGCTGGGCTCGGACGAGCAGGTGCCAAAGGCGCAGGTGATGGTCTACACCATCATCGGCCACTACAAGGCGACCAACGAGCGTCTGTTCGAGAAGGTCTGGGTGCGTTGCTCGGATCTTGACTCGGACGGCCATCGCGTCAACGTCGGCGACTTCGACGCCAGGGGTCTCAGCGTCAACAGCAGCTGGGACGACTTCCGC
>Ga0209211_10008987_pt1 | contig 13472 bp, 14 predicted proteins | sample RifGroA2_FD_183992 | JGI IMG/M metagenome (GOLD analysis project Ga0209211, IMG submission 183992) | Groundwater microbial communities from Rifle, Colorado, USA - Groundwater A2 (SPAdes) (version 2) | ecosystem: Environmental > Aquatic > Deep subsurface > Groundwater | place: Rifle, Colorado...
AAACCCTACCCGTGGTTAAAGGTTCCGCGTGCCATCGCTCGCCGGAAAATCAAGAAACATGGCCACGACTGGAAACCAAAGTAAGTGCCATTCCTGTTAAGCCAGCTTGCGCTGGCGTGCCAGTGTCATGGCGGTATCTTCAATCATGTCTTCCTGGCCGCCCACCATGCCGCGGCGGCCCATCTCGACCAGAATGTCGCGGGCGCTGACGCCATACTTTTTCTCGGCACGCTTGGCAAACAGCAAGAAACTGCCATAGACACCGGCATAACCCAGCGTCAAGGCGTCGCGGTCAATACGGATCGGGAAGTCCATGATCGGCACCACCAGGTCTTCGGCCACGTCCTGGATTTTGTACACGTCCACACCGGTGGCCACCCCCATCAAGTCGAGTACCGACACCAGCACTTCCATCGGCGTGTTACCGGCCCCGGCACCCAGGCCAGCGGCCGCCGCGTCAATGCGGGTGGCACCGACTTCCATCGCGGCGATCGAGTTGGCCACGCCCATGGCCAGGTTGTGGTGGCCGTGGAAACCGAGTTCGGTCTCGGGCTTGAGGGCGGCGCGCACTGCGCTCAGACGCGCCTTGACGCCCTCAGGCAACAAATGACCGGCTGAGTCGGTGACATAGATGCAGTTGGCCCCATAGCCTTCCATCAGTTTGGCCTGGCTCACCAGCTTTTCCGGGCTGGCCATGTGCGCCATCATCAAAAAACCCACGGTGTCGAGTCCCAGCGCACGCGCCTTGGTGATGTGCTGCTCACTCACATCGGCTTCGGTGCAATGGGTGGCGACACGGATGGTGGCTACGCCCAGGTCTTTGGCCATCAGCAGGTGGTCGACGGTGCCAATGCCGGGAATCAGCAGGGCTGACACTTTGGCTTGTTTCATCAGCGGGATGACCGCGCCCAGGTAGTCTTCGTCGGTATGGGCCGGAAAGCCATAGTTGACCGAGGAGCCGCCCAGGCCGTCGCCGTGGGTCACTTCGATCAGCGGGATGCCGGCCTCATCGAGCCCGCAGGCGATGCTTTTCATCTGCTCCAGCGTCATCAGGTGGCGCTTGGGGTGCATGCCGTCACGCAGGGTCATGTCATGCAGGGTGATTTTTCTGGTGTGTGTCATGGTGTTCTCCTTGAGGTTCAAGCCTGCGTGGTTTTGAGCGTGAGCCGCCCGGCGATGATTTCTTCGGCAAACATTTCTGCCGTGCGCGCGGCAGCGGCGGTCATGATGTCGAGGTTGCCGGCGTACTTGGGCAGGTAGTCACCCAGGCCCTCGACTTCCAGGAAGACAGACACACGCTTGCCGTCAAACACCGGGCCGTTGACCAGCTTGTAGCCGGGCACATATTTCTGCACCTCTTTGATCATGGCGTGGATCGATTCGGTGATCCTGGCTTGATCAGGCTCGGTTTCGGTCAGGCAGTGCACGGTGTCGCGCATGATGAGCGGCGGCTCGGCCGGGTTCAAAATGATGATGGCCTTGCCTTTTTTGGCGCCACCGACCTTTTCTACCGCGCTGGCGGTGGTGCGGGTGAATTCGTCGATGTTCTTGCGCGTGCCCGGACCGGCCGACTTGCTGGCCACGGTGGCCACAATTTCGCCGTAGGCCACGGGCTGCACGCGACTGATGGCGGCCACCATGGGAATAGTGGCCTGACCACCACAGGTGACCATGTTGACGTTCATCTCGCTCAAAAGGCCCCCACGCTCCCCCGCTACGCGTGGTCCGCTGCCCCCCGAGGGGGTTGGGCTGCCTTGGGAGCGGCCCGGCGGCAGCCCGCCCACATGTTCGATCAGGTTGACCGGCGGCACACAAAACGGGCCAATGGCGGCCGGGGTCAGGTCGATCATCAGCGCACCCAGCGCGTTGACCTTGCGGCTGTTGTCGGCGTGTACGTAGGCGCTGGTGGCGTCAAAGACAATTTGCACACCGTCAGCCAGCATGTGGGGCACCAGGCCGTCAACACCGTCCGAGGTGGTTTTGATGCCCATCTCGCGGGCGCGCTTGAGGCCGTCGGATTCGGGGTCGATGCCGACCATCCAGACGGGTTCGAGCACCGCACTGCGCTGCAGCTTGGCCAGCAGGTCGGTACCGATGTTGCCGGGGCCGATCAGGGCGCATTTGATTTTTTGAGACATGGTTTGTCCTGTTGATTAAATTGGCCAAGGAGGTTTCTGGTTTGACCAGAAGTAGAAGTCGGGTCAGTTTTCCCTGATTCCGGGCTTCAGTTTAGTTACCTAGGTCAAATTTTGTCAACTATTAAAAAGCACTTTCAACATGTGCAAATTAAAGCAGAAAATAGCAGTAATCGGGTCACGTGATCCCCGGATTGGCATCCGGGCCACGGCGTCATGTCTGGCAGAACACAATGGCCCTTAGATATTCATGCCCAGCTCGGCGCTGATTTTTGCGGCCACACCTTTGACCACAGGAATCAAGGTCTGCATGCGTTCGGTGTCCATGTACTCCAGCATGCTGGAGACGCTGATGGCGGCCACAATTTTGCGGCTGCCATCCCGCACCGGCGCGGCGACGCAGCGAATGGACTGGGCATCCTCGCCCAGGTCAAACGAATAACCGCCTTGTGCATAAGCACGCATCAATGCCAGCCATTGCGCTGGCGTCATTTTTTTCTGCAACAAGGCCTTGCTTCTGTGGTGCAGCGCAACCCATTCGTCTTCGCACCAGTCCAGGATCAGCGCCTTGCCCACGCCCGTGGACATCAGGGGTTTGCGGCCACCGATGCGCGAACTTATTTCTACCGACCGCTGGCTCGAAATCTTGTCCAGATAGATCACTGAATCCCCGTCAATGCGCGCCAGATGCACGGTGTCCAGGGTGTCCCGTGCCAGTTGTTCCAGAAAAGGATGGGCGACGCGTGTCAGCGTGGTTTGATGGAAAGCCTGAAAGCCGAGTTCGAGGACTTTTCGGCCCAGCGCGTAGCCTTTGGCGCCGTCAGGTTTCAGGTAATGGCGTTGCAGCAGCACCGAGACGATGCGGTGGGCCGTGCTGTAGGTGATGCCGGTCTTTTGGGCAATGTCGGAAATACTGAGCGCCTGGTTTGACACGGCTTCAATCACGTCCAGGCCGCGCAGCAAGGTCTGGCTGGTCAAGGCCTTTTTGGCATCTTCTTTTTCTGTGCTGTTTGTCAATCTGACACCTCTGGATCAGCTGGTTTTGGGGTCACCCGTGTCGGACGATGTCACCTCGACCCGCGTGAGAGCCAGATTCTATGAGCAGGCACGTCAGGGGCTTTGTGAGGTTCTTTGTAGGGTCTTTGTAGGGTCAACTTCAGTCGACCTGGCGGACTGAAGTCCGCCCTGCAACGCCCTACAGGTAAGTCCGACCTAGTACAACGTCAACGCAGCGTGGCTGTGTCATATCATTTGGGCAGCGCCCACTTCTCACATTTCACACACCATGTTTCGTTACCTCACCGTGCCCGTTACTGCCTTTGCACAAAATTGTTCTCTGGTCTGGTGTGACCAGACGCTTGAAGCGGCAGTCATCGACCCGGGTGGCGACCTCGATCGGCTGCTTGACGAAGTGGATCGGCTGGGTTTGAAACTGGGGCAAATCTGGCTCACCCATGCCCACATCGACCACGCCGGGGCTGCCGGTGAACTGGCCGAACGGCTGGGCCTGCCCATCGTCGGCCCGCATCCGGCCGACCAGTTCTGGATCGACGGCTTGCCCGGGCAAAGCAACATGTTCGGTTTTCCGCCTGCCCAAGCGTTCACCCCGACGCGATGGCTCAAGGACGGTGACACCGTGACCGTGGGCCAATGCACACTGGCGGTGCGGCATTGTCCGGGTCACACCCCGGGGCATGTGGTGTTTTACTCAAAAGAAGCGAAGCGAGCGTTTGTTGGTGATGTGCTGTTTGCCGGCTCGATCGGCCGCACCGATTTTCCGCAAGGCGACCATGACACGCTGATCGCCAGCATCAAACAACGCCTGTGGCCGATGGGCGACGACACGGTGTTTATTCCTGGCCATGGTCCCGAGAGCACGTTCGGCCGCGAGCGGCGCAGTAACCCGTATGTAGCGGATCCGAGATAAATCACGAGTGAAAATTGTGCTTTCGCACGAGGACATTGGTTCCGCGTCGGCGAGTTGCTACGCGATCACCATGGAAAATGTCACACACCCGGAGTTTGACGAGGTCGCATGAGCGCAGCTTGCTGTCCAGGCCCAAATCAAACAGCGCTAATTCCCTGGTGCGGTGCTCCAGTTGAAGCCATACCCGGATTGCCCGGGGCTTGTCAATTTGGGTCACCCCAGTTGACAGATTTCGTGACATTTGATATCTTCAAGATATCTTCCAATCAAGGATCCAAGAATGAAAGCCGCAGCAACCCAAATTGCCTTCCGCTACCGCCCCCAGGACAGCGCAACTGGCGTAAGCCGCACAACGGCCAAACGCTTGGCTGATGTTCTAGGCGTTGATGAAACGCAGGTGATTCACTTGGCCCTGCATGAGCTGGCCACAAAATTTCTGCCTCAATACGAGGCCGATGAAGGTGCTCTGACCAAAGCTCAGCTCAGTCAGGTCAAAAAATCAGCGCCAAAGGCTAATGGCGGGACCATCCGCAGCAGTCTGTTTGAAATGGAAAGTTCCTGATGCGTTGGTGGCCGGAACCCACGGCAGGCGACATCGTCTGGTGCCACTTCCCTGACAACATTCATCCCAAACTCAAACCACGCCCGGGCCTCATCGTTTCGACCAAGGAAGACGATGAGGGAGTGATCTTTGTGAGCGTGGCGTATGGGACAAGCCAAAAGACGGACCGGCTTTACAGCGGAGAATTTCGGATCGCCAAGAGCGAGCATCCTGCCGCCTATACCAGCGCTGGATTGAGCTACGACACCAAATTCGACCTGAGGAATGTTCGTGAACTGCCGTTCAACGACGCCTACTTCTCGGTTCCACCCCATGCGCCGCATGGCCAGATCCCCAAACTGGGAACTCTGCACCCGAGCATGGTCAGGATTGCGGCCACCGCTTTTGCTGCAGCAAGCAAGTAATTACAATTTGTTCAAGAGGGGGACGCCAACGTTTCTTGCGCCCATCGCCAAACCCAACCCGATGCGTAAAAAAGCCCGGCCAACGCCGGGCTTTTTGAGGAGCACATGGGCTCGGGCTACTTCATGCCCGGCAACCCTTATTTGCCAAAGATCATGTCGGGCAGGAACAGCGTGATTTGCGGGATGTAAGTGATGAGCACCAAAAACACCAGCAATACCATCAGCCAGGGCAGCGCCGCCCGCGTCACCTGCACCAAATTCATGCCCGTCACCCCACTCGTCACAAACAGGTTCAGCCCCACCGGTGGCGTCACCATGCCAATCTCCATGTTCACCACCATGATGATGCCCAGGTGAATCGGGTCAATGCCAAGCTGGGTGGCAATGGGGAAGAAGATCGGCGCCAGAATCAGAATGATGCCGGTGGGCTCCATGAAGTTGCCCGCGATCAGCAAAATGATGTTGACCACCAGCAAGAACATCCACGGCGTCATGCCCATGCCGACAATCTGCTCGGCAATGGTTTGCGGAATGCGCTCGGTGGTGAGCACGTGGGCAAACAGCAGCGCGTTGGCCACAATGAACATCAGCATCACGGTGGTGCGCGCGGCTTCCAGAAACACGTGCGGTATTTGTTTGGCCGACAGATCACGGTAAATGAATACCGCCACCACCAGCGCATAGACCGCCGACACGGCCGCCGCCTCGGTGGGTGTGAATATGCCGCCATAAATACCACCCATGATGATGACCAGCAGCGCCAGCCCCCACATCGAGTCTTTGAAGGCACGCAAGACTTCAGGCACGCTGGCCTTGGGCGGTGGCTTGACCTTGAGTTTGCCGGCACGCCACCAGACTGCCACCATCAGCATCAGCCCCAACAGCAGACCCGGGACAACACCCGCCATGAACATGCGCCCCACCGACACCTCGGTCACGGCGGCATACACCACCATCACGATCGACGGCGGAATCAAGATGCCCAGCGTGCCCGCGTTGCAGATGACACCGGCGGCAAACTCTTTCGGGTAGCCGTTCTTGACCATGCCGGCAATCACGATCGAGCCAATTGCCACCACCGTGGCCGGGCTCGAACCCGACACCGCCGCAAACAGCATACACGCCAGAATGGACGCAATGGCCAGCCCGCCACGTAAATGGCCCACCGCAGCAATGGCAAACACCACCATGCGCTTGGCCACGCCGCCAGTGCTCATCAAGGCGCCGGCCAGCACAAAGAACGGGATCGACATCAGCGTGTAGTGCTCGCTGGTCTCGAACATCTTGATCGACATCGAGGCCAGGGAATCCTGCGAGAAGAAAAAGATGGTCAGCAGGCTAGAGAGCCCCAGGCTCACGGCAATCGGCATGCCAATGGCCATGCAGAAAAACAAGGCGACAAAAAGCAATAAGGTGTTCATGATTGGGCCTCTTCAGATTTGAGTCGCATGGCTTCGGCAGCTTCATCAGCCAGATGCAGGCTGTCGGTTTTACCGGTGATCAGGCCGATCAGGATTTGCACAAAACGCCAACCAGTGAGCAAAAACCCAATGGGCATGATGATCAGCACCTGCCAGCGCTCGATCGGCATGTCTTCAAATTCAATGCCGACTTCTTGCATTTTCATCACATACGTGCTGGCACCGACAAGCACAAAACCCACGTACAACAGGCTGAGCAGCACCGCCAGAATCGAGACATTGCGCCGCGCGGTATGCCCCATCATCTTCACCAGCGCATCCACTCCGATGTGTGAACCCACACGCACCCCGTAAGAAATGCCGACAAAGATCATGAAGGCAAAAAACACGGTGGTGAGCTCAAGCGCCCAGGAAAAACCGCTGTTGAACACATAACGCATCACAACCTGCAAAAAGGTCAGAGCGGTCATGGCTGCCAGCATCAGCCCAATGATCCACTCTTCCAGGTGATCCAGAATTTTCATGAAATACCCCAAAAAAACCCCGGACTGGCCGGGGTGTTGGTGTCAGGTGAAGGCGGCGTTTTACTTGTTGGCCTTGAGAGCCGCGTCGATCAGGTCTTTGCCGATGTCGCCTTCAAACTTGGACCACACCGGTTTCATGGCGGCGCGCCATGCTGCGGTCTGCTCTTTGTTCATGGGCAATACTTTGGCCTTGTTGTCGTCGACTACTTTTTTGCGGAAGGCCATGTCTTCGTCAAACGCCACTTTGTTGCCGAATTTGATGGATTCGGTCATGGCTTCGGTCAGACCCTTCTGGATGTCAGGCGGCAGGCCGGCCCACCACTTGGCATTGCCGATCACCATGTAGTCCAGCACGCCGTGGTTGCTGTCCATGATGTACTTTTGCACTTCGTGGAACTTCTTGCTGTAGATGTTGGACCAGGGGTTCTCGGTGCCATCAACCACGCCGGTTTGCAGCGCTTGGTAGACCTCGGCAAAGGCCAGTTTTTGCGGGTTGCCACCGACGGCATTGAACTGGGCTTCGAGCACGTCAGACGGCTGAATACGGAACTTGAGGCCCTTGGCATCCGACGGCATGCCCAAAGGTTTGTTGGCCGAGAGTTGTTTCATGCCGTTGTGCAAAAAGCCGAAACCCTTGATGCCTTTTTTCTCCATGGAGTTCAGCAAGCCCTGACCTGCTGGGCTGGCCTGGAAGCGGTCCACTGCGTGAATGTCGTCAAACAGGAAGGGCAAATCAAAAATTTGGATCTGTTTGGTGTATTTGCCAAACTTGGCCAATGACGGGGCCAGAATTTGCACGTCGCCCAGCAGCAGGGCTTCCATTTCCTTGCCGTCACCAAACAGCTGGCTGTTGGGGAAGACCTGAATTTCGACCTTGCCCGGCAGTTTCTTTTCAGCTAGCTCCTTGAACTTCAAGGCGGCCTGGCCCTTGGGGGTCACGTCTGCCACCACGTGGCTGTATTTGATGATGAGTGGGGCGGCCTGGGCACCCAAACCGAAAGCCAATAAAACGCCAGCGGCAACCAGTTTCAATTTCATGAATGTCTCCTCGTGTAGTGAAATGTCTTGAACGACGGTTGAACTGTAAATGCCGGCCTTTGTGATGGCAACTGTGGCGTTCAACAGCTAGGGTTTACCCTGAAACCTGGGTCATGCCTGGCGCATGGCCTGTTCCAGATCTTTCATCCAGCGCGGCCCGATGCGGCTGGCCAGTTGGTGTTGCACAGGCTGGACAGCCTGGCGCAGGCGGGCGCGTTGACCTGTGTTGAGGCGGTGAATGCGCGTGGTGCCCGCTTGCCGCAAGGCTTGTAATGCCTGGTCATTTTGGGCGTCGGCAATCTGGTTGGCAAAGGTCAGCGCTTCCTGCAGCGCCTGGTTGATCAGGGCGCGGTCGGTGGCTTGCAGGTGGTGCCAGAAACGCTGGTTGGTCACCACGGCGTAGCCCAGGTAACCGTGCTCGGTCAGGCTCAAATCGCTTTGCACTTCGTGCATGGACTGGGTCCAGAAATTGGACACCGGGTTCTCGGTGCCATCAACCACGCCGGTGGCGAGCGCGCGGCGGGTTTCACTGAAGGCCAGCGTGACCGGGCGCGCACCTAAAGCGTGCATTTGCGCGGCAATCACGCGGGAGGCCTGCACCCGCATGCGCAGACCCACAAAATCTTTGGGCTCCAGCAGCGGCCTGCTTGCGCTCATCTGCTTGAAGCCGTTGTCAAAAAAACCCAGCCCCACCAGGCCCTGGCGCGGCAGGCCTTTCAGCAGCTTCTGGCCCAACGGCCCCAGCGTGATACGCCGCACCGCGTTCAAATCGTCAAACAGGAACGGCAGGTCAAAGAGCTCGAACTCGGGCAAGCCGATGCGGCCAAATTTGGACAGCGAGGGCGCCACCAGATCCACCGCGCCCAATTGCAGCGCCTGCATTTCGTCATGGTCGCCGTACAACTGGGCGTTGGGGTACACCTGTACGCCAATACGCCCGCCACTGCGCTGCTCGACCAGCACCTTAAAACGGTTGGCCGCCAGGCCCTTGGGGGTTTCCTCTGCCACCACATGCGAGAAGCGTAGCGTGATGTCAGGCTTTGGCGTGGCGCCAGTGACGCCGGGCAGGGCCGCGCTGCCTGCCAGAGTGGCAAGCCAGGTTCGGCGACTGATGGAGGCAGACCAGGCAGGGGTGTTCACGGGATGTGATTATGCGGGTGTAGTCCCTGGTTCGGCTGTTGCGCTTGGTTTGTTGACAGTGGCCTGTGCTGGGTCAGGCACCGCGTTGTTATGCAGGTGCAGCGTCTGGGTCGGGAAGGCAAACTCAATGCCGTGCTCGGCAAAGCTGCGTACCAGCTGCAGGTTGATGGCCTGCTGTACATCCATGAACACGTTGTAGTCGGGTTTGCGCACGTAGTAAACAGCCTCGAAGTCAAGCGAAAAGGCGCCAAAGCTCTTGAAGTGGGCGCGGTCAAAACGGGCATCGGCTTGCCCTGCCACAGCTTGCTCGATGAGCCTGGGGATGTGTTCAAGCTTGTCGGCGGGTGTGTCGTAGGTGACACCAATGGCAAACAAGGCCCGGCGCTCGTCCATGCGCTTGTAGTTGCGGATGCGGCTTTGCAGCAGGTCGTTGTTGGATAGCACAATTTGCTCGCCGCCCAGGCTGCGAATGCGCGTGGTCTTCAGGCCCACATGCTCCACGGTGCCCATCTCTTCGCCCAGAATGATGAAGTCGCCAATGACAAAAGGCTTGTCAATGGCAATGGTCAGTGAGGCAAACAGGTCACCCAGTATGTTCTGCGCCGCCAGGGCGATGGCAATGCCGCCAATGCCCAGGCTCGCCACCAGGGCCGTGACGTTGATGCCCAGGTTGTCCAGCATCGACAGCAGCACCAGCACCCAAATCACCACCCGGCCCAAAAAAGACAGCAGTGACAGCGTCATGGCACGTGCGCCTTCGTCCTCTTTCTCGCCTTGCGAGAAGTGGTTACGCAGCCAAAAAATCAGCCCGCGCGAGGCCCAGAAACCCAGCTGCAGGATCAGGGCGATGATGAAGATGCGGTCGACCCATTTTTCCAGTGACGCTGTCAGGGTCAAAAACTGGCTGCCCAGGTACAGACCAATGGCGGCTGTCAGCAGGATGCGGGTGGCTGACAGCACGTCGATGAGAAAGTCGTCAATGACGGTTTCGGTGCTTTGGGCGACCCGCTCAAGGCGGTGCAACAGCAGGCGCCGTGCCGTTTGCAACAGCAAGATGAAGGCGGCTGCTGTCAGCAAGGCATAGGCCCAGTCGTTGAGGGTATTGTTGTCGATGAGTTGTCGAAACATGGCGGTGCCGTTCAATGGGTTTGGGTGACCTTGTGCAGTGCGGGATGCACGTCAGGGTTGATGCCGCTGCGCTCCGCCAGCGTAGCGCAGGCAAGCTGCGCGATGTAGGCCAGCAGGGCGGTGCGCGCCCAGCGCATTTGCGGAAAAGGCAGCGGCAATTGTGCCTCACGGTGCTGGTTGCCCCCAAGGCAAATGAACGGCACAGCGCGCGCCAGCAAGGCCGCGGTGACCGCCTGTTTGCTCGCCATGGGCTCGTCGGCGCCCGAGAAAATCACCACCCGGTCGGCCGGGCTGGCCGCGGCAATGGGCCCGTGCAGGTATTCGGCCGTAGAAAAACCGAAGGCCGGTATACCCACACTTTCCTGCAACTTGAGCGCCGCGTCGAGTGCGCCGCCATAGGACGGACCGCGTGCCAGCCAGGTGACGGTGCGCGCACCGGCCAAAAATGTGGCGAGCTGCGCCGGAATGCCATCGGCATCGATTTGCAGCAGGCAGGCGGCGGTCTCTTCGGCGGCCTGCACGATGTCGTAACCCGCCAGGGCCGCAGCCACAAAAAGCTGTGCGATCACGCTTTTGGTGGCCGGCACCGCCTGCTCTGTGCCGCAGCCCAGGCGAATCAACTGGTGCGCCGGTTTGAGTAGATGTGCGTCGTACGACTCGGCTTCGGACACGGCCACCACCAGGGCGCCGCGCTCGCGCAACCACTCTGCACTGGCGGCGATGTCGGTGGACTCGCCGGAGTACGAAAACGCATAGGCCACTGCGTCCTGCCAGTCGGCTGCGGGCAAGTCCTGGGTGGTCAGCCAGGGCCGGAACTCAATCGGTTGGCGGCCGCTTTGCAAGGCAAACAGGTAGGACGCAAACGAGCACACATTGCCCGAACTGCCACGCCCGAGCAGCACCACGGTTTGGCGTCCGGCCACCAGGCCGCGGATGGTATTGGCCTCACGCTGCCAGCGCTGCGCCTGCGAGCGCAATATTTGTGGCGCTGATCGCGCCTCCTGGGCCATCAGACTATTCAACATGTCAATCCTCCTTGGGGGTGTAGGGGCCGGTGGGTTCGGCCTGCCAATAAAACTCGGTGGCAGCACCGCGGTATTGGTGGCCTGCAATGCGCCCGCGCATGCCGTCGTCGTCGCCAAACAAGGCGCTCACCTGGCTGGCGTAGTGCCGCAACAGGGCCATCTTGGCGTCCACATCCACCGGCAGGGCCAGGCGCCTGACCGGTGCCAACTGCAACCGGCCAAGGGCCTGCAGTGGGTTATCCTGGTCGCCGCGGCCAACCCGGGGGTCTGCCACGTAGGGGAAATCCTCGTAAAACAGCAACTCGGCGCCAGCGGCCGTGGCCGCAAGCCGCACTGCCACCTGGGCGGCGATCTGGTGGTCCACATGGTGGCCTATGCCCATCGGACTCAGCAGCAAAATCCGCCCCAGATCCAGGCATAGGCGGCGTAGCACCAGGTAGAGCTCCTCAATGTGGGCCATGTCGTCGATGCGCGGCGAGACCCAGCGCTCGTGGGCCTGGCGGTAAATCAGCTTATCCGTCAACGGGCTGCGGCGGAAGATGCCGTCGGCAAAGCTCAGGTGGACAAAGTCGGCATTGACCGAACGCATGGCAGCGATGTCTTCAAAGCGTCGGGTGCGTGCGTTCACATGACCATGGCGGCGCTCGATCTTGCGGCTGCCGTCGGTGCCCAGCCGACGCGAGGTGGCGCTGCTGATGCTCACCACCAGGGTCGAGATGCGGTCTCGCAGGGTGTGCAGCAGGGCGCCGCAGCTCAAGGCGGCATCGTCCAGGTGGGGCGACAAAATGACCACCCGCTCGAACTCGTCCCAGTCAAGGCGTTTCAACAAATCCTGCGTCTTCATGGCGCGGCCTCCAGCCAGCCCCCGTAGCGCGCACTGGCCTGGCTGAGCATGCGCGCCGCCAGTAAGGGTTTGCCAACCAGGGGGTTGGTCGCCAGTGCGGCCACCCGGGCCTGGCTGTCGCCGCCAGCGGCGGCTTTGGCCGTGAGGCGCTGGTAGCGCTCAAGCTGTTTCGCCAGGCCGTAAAAGGAGGTCGGCAGGCGCGGTGCCACCAGCCGTTCGATGCCGGCCCGTGAGACACGCACCCGCGTCTCGACCACGGTGTCGTGCGCAAAGGCCGTCGTGGCGCCCAGGTTGGGCAGGTTCAGCACCAGTTCATGCGGCGTGGCGGAGGCCAATGCCCGGATCACGGTCACCGCCAGATCGCCAAAACCGGCCGAGCCACGGAAAAATTTCAGCTGCGGCTGGGGCCGCTTGCCCTCGGCTTCGAAGTGGGCGTAATACCGGTCCAGCGAGGCCGCCACCACGTCGCTGCGCGGACCATGCTGCTCCGCGTGCGCCACAAAGGCCCGCGGAAACAGGTAGTAAGGCAGGTAGGAGTTGGGCCAGTAACCGGGGTGGTCCCGGGCCAGCGCGAGCGACAACGCAAAGCGCAGCTTGTGCTCGTCATCAAAATCATCGGGGGGTGCCAACGGACCGCTGTGCGCAGCCAGGGGCGCCCCGTCGATGAGGATGTCGCTGTACCAGGTGGCGTGGTTGAGGCCGTTGCAGCGAAACGTGTAGCGCGCCGGGCGCCCCAGCGCGTGGCACAGCGCCAGCAGGTCCTCGTCCGACTGGTCGCACAGGCCGATCACCTTGATGCCGCCGCGATCAATGAGTGCCTGCGTCACGATGTTGCTGGGGTTGGTGTAATTGAGCAGGATGGCATCGGGGGCCAGGTTTTGCATGGTGGCCGCCACGCGCAAAGCCTCGGGCACCGAGCGCAGGGCAAAGAAGAAGCCGCCCGGGCCCACGGTTTCCTGCCCCGGCAGGCCGAACTCAAGCGGCAGGGTCTCGTCAATTCGGCGCGCTGCCAGGCCGCCGGGCCGGGTCGAGTTGAGCACCAGGTCGGCGCCGACAATGGCGGCCTCCAGGGTGGGCGCCACCTCCACTTTGAAGGCACCGGCCTGCCGGGCCATGGCGCTGGTGAGGCGGGCGACGATGGCCAGGTGGTCGGCGTCAGTGTCGTACAGCCGCACGGTGGTCAGGGGCAGTTCGGCCGCATGGGCGATCAGGGCCTGCAGCAGGCCCGGGGTGTAGGCGCTGCCGCCGCCCAAAATGGTCAGGGTTTGCATAAGCTTTCAGAGGTTAGACCGGCCATCAGGGCGGGGTCGGTGACCAGGCCACC
>Ga0209211_10008989_pt1 | contig 13469 bp, 13 predicted proteins | sample RifGroA2_FD_183992 | JGI IMG/M metagenome (GOLD analysis project Ga0209211, IMG submission 183992) | Groundwater microbial communities from Rifle, Colorado, USA - Groundwater A2 (SPAdes) (version 2) | ecosystem: Environmental > Aquatic > Deep subsurface > Groundwater | place: Rifle, Colorado...
AAGAATTAAAAAACAAATTGATAAATTTGCATTAACTAATGATGATTTAAGAATTGTAACTAATTAATATAATGGTAATTATAAAAACGTTAGTCAGAATCCCCCCTATACCCGAACTATTAACTTCTCAAGCTAACGAAATACAACCTATCAAATTAATTATTATTTTCAAATTAAAAAAGAAAACCCGGAATTGTTAAAAGAATTAAAAAAAAAATCGATAAATTTGCATTAACTAATGAAGATTTAGGAATTGCAACTAATTAATTTACTGGTAATTATAAAAACGTTAGTCAGAATGCTAAAAAAACGACAAAATGGACAGACACGAATAAATTTTAACTTTGACGTTTCTTAACAGTCATTCACGGCTGATAAGAATGAAAAATAAAAAGTGGAGACCAGCGACCACTCAAAAAACGGGGCGACACCGAAAAGCCAGACGAGTAAGAAAACAAAAAATTAAATAAAATGAAAAAAAATCTACTTTCTATTTCCTTACTGGGTTTTACCGTTATACAGGCTTTTGCGCAAACCTATATTTCAGGCAATGTTTCAGGCACCTGGAATTTAGCCGGAAGTCCTTATGTTATTATTGCAAACGACACTGTACCCGATGGACAAACCCTGGTAATAGATGCCGGTGTAACCGTAAAATTTGCATTAGGTGTTAATATGTATGTAGCCGGAACACTTACCGCAAACGGAAATGCAACCGACAGCATACGCTTAACTACAGCCGAACCAAGCCCCACTCCTGGACAATGGGGAGCAATAAATTTCAGCAGCGATATCAATCGCCCCTTGTCAGTTCTTCAATATGTTATTCTGCAATATGGCGGGGCAAACTACAACCCTGTGCTTCAATCTTTCATGAATACCCACCTTGAGCATTCGCTTATTGAACACAATGCAACAGGCATTATTTTATACGCAGGAGGTGATGAATCAGAAATTGCCCTAAAACACTGCCTTATCAGGTATAACGATAATTATGGTCTCATAGGCAGATCCCTTACAGTTTACGATGTTGAGTTTATTTCTAATACTGGCTTATATGCCGGAATTGCAGGAAGTCACACCACTTTCCGAAATTGTTTGTTCTCTCAAAACTCCCCGATGGCTTACATTCTGTTCGACAGCAATACACATACAAGTTTTATAAACTGCCTTATCGAAAATAATACTGCAGGTGTAGGAAGTTGTTATGTTGACGATACACTCAATGTTGACAGTTGTATCATTCGCGGTAATAGCGGACCGGGTATTAATGGCAATGCCATATACAATAAAGGAACCTTGCTGGTAACGCACTGCGTAATTTATAATAATACCGGTGATGGAATTACAAATCCCGATCATGGTTCAGTAATCGAACGAAACACAATTGACGGAAACGCAGGCGGAATTACCAATATTGAAAGTAACTCTTCCATGATTTTGCGGAACAATATTATAAGCAACAATACGGGTTCAGGATTTCAGACCGTTGTTTCAACCGCTCCGCAGCTTAAATTTAATAACGTATATAATAACGTTCCCGATTTTTCAGGATTTTCAGTTTTTTATGGCGATACTACGCTTTCAACAAATAATAACGGTGTGCCCAGTGATTTGTATAAAAATATCAGGCGCAATCCCTGGTATGTAAATTCTTCCTCAGGTGATTATCATTTGCAAGTCAATTCACCCTGTATTGATGCAGGTGATTTAACGCTTTCAGATCCCGATGGAAGTATTTCTGACATCGGAGCTTTTTACTTTCCGCTACCGGTGCAGGTAAATGAAAATAATTCAGAAAACACATTCTCACTTTTTCCAAACCCTTTTTCTACCCAGACAATTTTGCAAACTGACAAAGTTTTTACAAACGCAATCTTGACACTTTATAACTCATTAGGACAACAGGTAAAACAAATAAAAAATATTTCTGGACAGACAATTACTCTATTCCGAGACAATCTCACAAGCGGATTGTATTTTCTTCGTTTAACACAAGACAACAAAGTAATAACAACAGACAAATTAATAATTTCAGACTGATAAAAAAGCACATGGCACTAACACACGGTTAAAATTTAGCAGGCTGTTATGGGCAACTTGACAGGAATAACAATATACAAACATTTTAGCTATTTGACAATGACTGCAAGTAAAAGCCTGCCAAATTCAACCGCTCAACGTTAATGCTTAATGAAACTTCAAACATATATCTTATGGAACTAAAACTAGAGATAAATAGCAACCTCTCAAACAAAAAGAGAGAATTAATTTCTTATTTAAAAGAAGAAAATTTACCAAATACATCTTTCCATGACATTATAAATAAGGGAGATGAATCAGATATGAGTGTTGTTATGGATAACATTATACAAATTCTTATAGCTTCTGCTCCAGTTACAGCTGCAATAATTGGTATACTAAATTGTATAAAAGCATATATTGAAGTTAATCCAAAAGACACGATTAAAATTAAGATTAGAGGTGTAGAAATTGAGATGACAAATAAAAATAATACTGAAATTGAAAGTACATTAGATAAAATTCTAAAAATTGAAGAAAAATACACTAATAAATGAATCTTTATCATACAATTGTGAGGATTCTAAAGTAATACTTGTCGGAACAAGCGAATATACTTCTGAGGAGATTAACAATCTTGATAATGTTAATGGAAATCTCAAAGCGCTTAAAGAAATTTTTTGTAATCCTGATTTATTTGGTTTCAACGAAGCTTCTGTTATTATTTTAAACAGTGTTCAATCAAGTGAATTTAGAAATACTTTGCATAAGATTGTAAAAAACACAAATGATACAATTTTTTTCTATTACTCAGGTCATGGAATATATTCAAATGATAAGCTTTATTTTACGTTTAAAGATACGGAGCCTGAATATTTAATTTCAACAGCAGTTGAATTCGAAGAAGTTGAAAAGATATTAAAAGATAATTATAACTTACAAAGAAAATTTGTAATTATAGATTCTTGCTTTAGTGGAAAAGTAACTGATATGATGGGTGATTATAATTCTTTGTTTAATGCAAATCTTAACCAATTAAAAGGTTCATACATATTAGCTTCTTCTCCATCTAACCGGCCATCTAAATCTTTGCCAGGGAAAGGAATTACAGAGTTTACTGAATCTCTAGTTTATGTTTTAAAAACAGGGGTGGATAAAAGATATAGATATATCTGGGACGAAGTATTGTTTAATGCGGTAGATATACATTTAAAAGAAAAAACAAATTATCAAAATGATATATATAGGCCAACGCAGAAAAAAAACTTTAATGGTAATTTCAATATCTCAAAAAATCCGCAATTTTCAATTGAACATGTTTATAATGCACTTACAAAAGAAGAAATTAAACCATCAATCGATTTTTTTTCACTTAGAAAGTTAGGAAATAGTTTAATTGATTTTATTAATAGTAAAAATGAAAGCAAAAAACTTAATGAACAATTAAAATTATATAAAGCGCAATATGAGGAAGCTCTTTACTATAGAAAAAACATTACTGATTCAATCTATTATGCATCTATTATTCAAAGAAGGTTATTTCCTGATGACAATTTACTTAAAACATATTTCAAAGATTGGTTTATTTATCTAAAACCCAGAGATATTGTCAGCGGCGATTTTTTTTGGTTTGCTGAACAAGATGAAAAAATAATTGTAGTTACCTCTGATTCAACTGGATATGGTGTTCCTGGAGCCTTTTTATCATTAATAGGTGTTAATTTACTTAATGAAATTTTAAGAAAAAATATTAATATTTCATCTGATAATATCTTAAATGAATTTAAAAGGCTTTTTTTGCTAAGTATGAAACAATCCCAAGACCAATATTACGATGGGTATGATATGTCTATTTGTGTAGTTAATAAAAAAAATAAAACAATTGAATTTTCTGGAGTATATAATCCACTTTACTATTTTCAGAATAATGACTTCTATGAAATTAAAGCTGATAGAATTAGCATAAATGGTAGAAATGAAGATTTACACATTGAATTTAAAAAAACGGTTATTAATTATTCAGACGGTGATACATTCTATCTATTCTCCGATGGTTATACTGATCAGTTTGGAGGCACTGAACTTAAAAAATTTAAGTCTTCTCGCTTCAAGGATATATTAATCGAAATTCAACCTAGTATTATGGATGAACAAAAAAGAATTATAGGTTCTATTCATGATAACTGGCGTAATGAAAATGAACAAAGTGATGATATACTGGTATTTGGTTTTAAGCTATAATAGGCATCATTGAAAAAGCACTAAACACAACAACAGCTCATACCCAATGCGGGTTTCAGAAGGTTTGCAAGTTCAGTGCCCGCATGCAAGTTTTGTACTATAGATACAGACGCAACCACGCAATCCTGCACTGGGCATAGCTGCGGACGTTAGGCACTAGTTTAATAAAAAACTTTAAAACAAAATAACAATGGAAGAATATAATTGGTTAAACCGCTTTCTCGAAATTGCTTCACAGGCGATTTTAAAAGCTCACTATGAATTTATTAATTGGTCAATTGGGCAGTCTGGAGTTAATTCAAAAGAAAGTGTTTTTAATAATAATGTGAGAGGAATAGAATTAGCAGATGAACCAACAATATGTTCTTTGATTACGATTGAGGCACTTAAATCTCCATTATTTTCAGGTGATTTTGACCCTAAAGATACGAATAAAAAACATCCTAAATATTATAGAATTAACAGAGAATTACAATACATAGAGAGTAAGAGAGTTGATATAGTAGTTCAAAGATTTGAGCCATCATCTTTGGACAATGTTGACAATACTTTCTCACCTGTTTATATTGAAGCTAAAAGAGCTGAACGTTATTCAATTAGCGACATTAGTAGCGGAAAAATAAAAGAAATAAAATGCTTAAATGAGGATATTGATGAAGATATTATAAAAATCAAAAAAGCACCTAATAATATTCATAAGTATATCTTAATATGGGGAATATATGAAAAAGATAAAATAGATTCTTCATCAAAAAATTACACACCGAATGAACTAATCAATGTCCTAAAAAATAAAAGTGAAATACAAAATTCCTTTATTAGATGGCTCCCTATTTCGTGGGAAAAATCTGACATTTCGACACCTTCAACAAATATAACAAAATGGATTTGGATTTTAATGTTAGAAATAAAACCAGTGCCTAACACCACCTACGATAACAAAGAGCAGTAATGGGCAACTTGACAATTATAACAAATTGTAAACATTTTAGCGGTTTGACACCGACTGCGGCTAAATGCCCAGCTTTTCCAAGCGCCAAACGTCAGACTGTCTAAAAACCCCCTTAATAACAAATTTAGACAAGTTATTAACAATTAGATAAATAGCCGTATTTTTATTTGGTGTTTGTTTGGCTTTCAATTATCTTTAATCATAAATAATACCGATACGGAATAATAGTCCAATGCGACTGCGTCTTTTGGACTATAACAGCTTCTCTATCGGCATTATACATCATATATTGTTGGACTAATTTATTACAAGTAATGGTATAAATTGATTTATGAAATACATATTTGGAGCCGACAAAAAAATAAATACTTGCATTTTTTATTTTGACTTTTGTTAAACCCATAAGCTCAAAAATAAGACATTTTATTTTTCGATTTATTTTACCAACGGTTACTAAAAATTATTTTTTTCTCTCGTTTAATCGCCTTATATTTGATTAAAATTTAAAAAAAAATGGGTTTTTAGACGGACTGCCGTTAGGCACAAGGATAAAAATCTTTAAACAGACAGAAAATAACGGAATCGACATATTCTCTTAAATGAATATATTTAACGTAATTTTAATAAATATTTTGTTTTTATAACGAATATATCTCTTATATTTGTAAAAATTTCTAATTATGCTAATAAGATTTGTTGTGTCAAACTTTCTTTCTTTCAATGAGGAAAGAGAATTTACAATGCTTTCAGGTAGTTTTAAAACACATAAACATCATGTTTATAATGCTGGGAAAGTTGATGTTTTAAAAGCCGCAGCAATATATGGTGCAAATGGTGCTGGGAAATCTAACTTAGTTAAAGCAATTGATTTCTTGCAAGAATTAGTTAAAGAAGGTTATGTTTTAAAGTCAGTGGACAGTAAAAAATTCAAGCTTAATACAATAAATTCTAAGCTTCCAATAAATTTAGAAATAGAATTCTCTATAAATAAAAAAATTTATTCTTATGGGATATCTATTGAGCATACGTCCATTGTGAAAGAATGGTTATATGAATCAGGTGTTACTACCGATGATAAACTTATTTTTGAACGTTCATTATCTAAATATGGTAAACCAGTAATTAAAATGTCTGAAAAATACGTAAAATCTCAAAAATCTAAATTGCTTATTGAATTACTGGAAGATAATTTATTAAAAAACAATGAATTATTGTTAAATAAAGTTGAAAACTTAAAAATTGATGATATCACAAAAGTTAGAAAATGGATTGTAAATAATTTAGTAGTTATTTATCCTCATAGTAAGTTTGCTGGATTAATTCAAATGTTAACTACTTCTGAACGATTTAAATCATTTGCTAACCAGTTGCTACTGACTTTTGATACTGGAATTAATCAATTAGCAACAGAAGTTGTTGACCTTGATAAATTTTTAGGAGATGAAGATGAATCTTTTAAAAAAGAATTGATAGAAGATATAACTAAAGGGTCAAACATTCTTTTTCATTCAGAAACAGGTGCTGTAATGTTAATGAAAGAAGGAGAAAAATTTGTTGCTAAAAAAGTTATTACATTTCATCATAACGATTTAGGAGATAATATACATTTTGAATTGGACGAAGAATCTGACGGCACTCAAAGATTATTAGATTTTATCCCAGCTTTTGATGTAATACTAAATCATGATATGACAGTTATAGTTGATGAGATAGACCATAGTTTACACCCTGTTTTGCTAAAAGCATTGGTTTCTAAAATAATGAATGATAATACTACACAAGGTCAATTGATATTTACAACTCACGAATCAAATTTACTTGATCTTAGTATTTTTCGTCAAGATGAAATTTGGTTTGCCGAAAAAGATAAAAAAACTCGTGGAACTCAGTTATATTCTTTAAGTGAATATAAACCACGTTACGATTTAGATATTCGTAAAGGATATTTAAAAGGACGTTTTAGAGCAATCCCATTTTTGGCACATTTGGAAGACTTAAAATGGCAATCATATGATGCATAAAAAAAGAGGCTATAAAAGAGACACCCCGATAGAACTTGTTAGAGATTACAAGCTTTTTGCTATTGCATGTGAGGGTAGTAAAAGAGAACCATGTTACTTTAATTTATTTCAATATATCTCATGTAAAATCAAAGTAGATGTAATTGAGGATAAAGTTAGTAATATTGAAATGCAACGAATATATGATACCAATTCTGCACCAAAGTGGGTTTTAGATAGGGCGGTTCGTTATATTGAGAAAGAAGGCTTATTAGATGAAGACGAATTATGGTTTGTCATGGATGTTGATCGATGGACAGAAAATCAATTGAGGGAGATTGCTCATTATTGTGAGCAAAAAACAAATTGGAACATTGTTCTTAGTAATCCATGTTTTGAAGTTTGGCTATATTTTCATAAAAAAGCAAATATTAGAAATTCAAAATCCTCTGACTGTAGCCAGTTTAAATTTGAAATATCCAAATTTGAAAAAGGAGGATATCATCCTTATAAATTTATCTATTATTTAAAAGATGCTATTAGTAATTCAAAGGCAGCAGACTCTCATCCAGAACATTTTATGCCTTCATTTAAAGAGACTAAAGTATATCAACTTGCAGAGGCTTTAATTACAACTATTGGTCAAAGGGACTTTGATGACTTTTTGAAAGTTAAACTTCCCATGCTTATAAAAACTGAAATTAAAAGTAAAAAAGCAAAAAAGAAATAATCCCTGTGCCTAACACACGTTTGGAAAAAATTGGGCGGGTGGTGCATTTTGACAATGACAACAAAGTACAAACATTCTAACGGTTTGACACTTCCTGCGGCTAAAAGCCCAACTTTTCCAAGCGCCGAATCGTTAGGGGCAATCCCCCTTATACCCAGAACTATTGACTTCTCAAGCTAACGAAATACAACATATCAAATTATTTATTTTTAGATAAAAAAAGAAAACTCGGAATTGTTAAAAGAATTAAAAAACAAATCGATAAATTTGCATTTACTAATGAAGATTTAGGAATTGTAACTAATTAATATAATGGTAATTATAAAAACGTTAGTCAGAAGCGGTAAAAAAGAAAAAAAGCATCACGACAAATTTCTCTGCAACTTGACAAATTAAAGACAGAAAACAAATATTAATAATAAAGCAAATGACACAAAATGAAAAACTAGATAAGATTCTGTTTGGACTTAAAACTGCTAAATTGAATACTGATGTGTTTGAGCAAACTAGTTCAGGTTATATGATGAGTTATGTATGTAAAGATATATTAAATCTTCCGTTAGAAAATGGAGAAGAAAAAATATTAGAAGGCATATTGCTAGCTAATGAACATATTGAATATATTAATCCTGAAGCAAAGATAATAGTAAATATTTCAAGTAAAGGAATAGATTTTATAAATAAAGGTGGGTACAAACAATTAGAAAAAGATAATATTATCAAACAAAAGAAAGAAGAATTGGAAATGAAATTAATTAATTCAAATATAACAATAAATAAATGGTCAAAATATGGAATATCAATTAGTATATTAATTTCAATTATTGCATTAGCTGTTTCAATTATATCGCTACTAAAAGACAATCATTAAACAAGTTAGTCTAATACACAATTTGGAAATGTTTTTTAAACGAAGACGACAAAACCGCCAGTGCATAACACACGTTTGGTAAAAACTGGGCAGTTATGGGCAACTTGACAATTTTAACAATTTGTAAACTTTTTAGCGGTTTGACACCGACTGCGGCTAAATGCCCAGCTTTTCCAAGCGCCAAACGTTATGGGCAAGTTTAAAAAATAAAAATATCGACAATTTAAAAATTAACCTTTCATGAAAAATACAAAAAGACTTTTATTTATTGTTATAATTATTAGCTTTTCATTGACAAACTGTAAAAAAGGTGAAGATGATCCATTTTTTTCATTTCGTTCCCGAAAAGCACGTATTACAGGTGAATGGGTATTAAAATCAGGAAATATTGTACAAAAAGATGCCAATTCTGAAATTGTACAGACATTTGATGGTAACTATAAATATATTTCTTCAGACACCATACCTTTTCAAGAAAAATGGACAATTAGTAAAAATGGCGATTTTGAAAAAATTGTAATTACAAGTGTTACAAGCACAACAACTGGGACTTGGAGTTTTGGTAATAAGGACAAGGCAAAAGATCTAAAGAACAAAGAATCATTAGTAGTTCGAATAACACGGTATCAAACAAATCAATGGTCTGGACCAATAGATATTTCATATTCTGGAACAACAGGCCCAATAGAAACATATATTATGAAAGAGTTAAGAAATAAAACTCTGACTATTAAGTATGAAGGAACAAGTACTGAAAACAATTTGACAGTTACTTATAGCGGAACAATGACTTATGAAAAGCAATAATAAATAAAACCAGCCCATAACACACGTTTGGTAAAAACTGGGCAGCTATGGGCAACTTGACAATTTTAACAAATTGTAAACTTTTTAGCGGTTTGACACCGACTGCTGCTAAATGCCCAGCTTTTCCAAGCGCCAAACGTTAGGGCACATAAAAACGAACGACACAGCATAAAATGAACATAGATTTTTTAAAAGTAGAACAAGAGACTGAGCATGAATTTAAATCAATTGCAGACAAGTTGTTAAATGATTTCGCGATACAGAATCATGAATCGATATACAGACTGATAGATATTGAGTTCTACTGGACATCGCCAAAACATAAGGATGATAGTACTTACGAGAGGAAACATGTTGAACCAAAGAATGGAGATTGGTTTTTTCATTATTCTGGAGTTGATATTGCTTTAAAGAATGAGAATATTGGTGGCTTTGGAGGTATTTTGATTCGTGGGATTTATAGTTTAAGGGAGAATAGGATTTATAAAGGGCCAATGGTATGTGCGATGAAGCTTTTCAGTGGTACAAACGCCTTTAGCGATTCGATTAAAACAAAGATTGTGGAGTATAATTTTGAGAAAGGGCAAGTTAAAAATTCACCAAGAGTTGGTTTAGGGAGAAATGCAGTCGATAGTGGAACAGACAAACTAAATTACCGATTTACAATTAATCCAAATGATAAGTGATTTTGAGACAAATACTATTTATTTTTCTGAGCGGATTAAGACGGATAATCGGTTTAAAAGTACTTTTAACCAAGTCATATCAATTCTTAATTCTTTTGGAGTAAAGCCAGAACTGATATCTAAAACAAACGATATTTGGGCTAGAGATTACATGCCAATTCAAGTCAACGAGACTAAATATATCGAGTACCGATACGACCCAGATTATTTACAAGGTCATTGGAAAGGATGTCGTGATTCAAAAACCTACCCTGACATTGTTTGTGCTTCCCTAAAACTCAAAACTGAGAAATCCGACTTGATAATGGATGGTGGTAATCTAGTTAAAACTTCTGATTGCATTATCCTTACTGACAAGATTGTCAAAGAGAACAGATTTTCATACACTAAGAATGAATTGATTAGAAAACTTCGGGAAACCTTTAAGGTTGATAAAGTGATTCTAATCCCTTGGTTTAGAAAAGAAAAGTATGGACATTCTGATGGAGTGCTTCGGTTCATAGATAATGAAACAGTTTTGATAAGTCATTACTATAAAAAGGATAGTGTAATGCTTTACCGATTAAAATCTGGAGGATTAAAAACAGAGTTTATTGATTTTAAGGTAAAAAAGAGAGATAAAAGAAACTGGGCATACATAAATTTCCTTCAAACGAAAGACTTGATTCTTCTTCCCAAATTCGGGATTGATGAAGATAAACAAGCTATCGAACAGATTGAGAATTTCTATCATGATTACAAAGGGCGAATTGCACAAGTTGACATGACAGATATTGTTAAATTTGGAGGAGCATTAAACTGCATTACGTGGACAACAAAGGAATGACATTCAGTAATTTACGTGCCCTAACACATGGTATAGTGCATGCGGGTTTCAGAGGTTTTCGAGCGTTTGTGGCTCGTAAAAAAAGGTCGGTGTAAACTGATAAGTTTTCGCCTCGTAATCCCGCACGACACCATACCATCAACCGTTAGCAACAAGGCGTGAGAAAAGGCAAACTTGACAAATATTACAAACTTGATAACAAAGTACATTAAATAATGGAAAAAATATTATTTATTATAGGAACAATTATTACATTCAACTGTTCTGCTCAATGGTTGCAAACAAGTCTTGATAGCACAAATGTAAATTGTATAACATTGAGCGGAAATAATATATACATTGGAACTGATGGTAATGGTGTTTATTATTCTTCAAACGACGGAAATAATTGGTTTTCGGCAAGTACAGGACTTGCAAATTTATATATTAAAGCATTAGCCATCAACGGAAACAATATTTTTGCAGGAACAAACACTGGAGTTTATTTATCTTCTAACTATGGAAATAGTTGGAATGCTGTAAATACAGGGTTAACTTATACAAATATCAACACATTAGCAATTATTGGAAATAATATTTTTGCTGGCACAAATATTGGAGTTTTCTTATCTACGAACTATGGCAATAACTGGATTGCTGTGAATACAGGCTTAACTTCTATATTTATAACTTCATTAACAGTGTGTGGAAATAATCTATTTGCAGGGACTACAAATGGATTGTTTTTCACTTCAAACAATGGCACAACTTGGTCTTCAGCAGGATTACAAAATAATTGGATTACAAAATTAACTTCAAACAGTAATATTGTATATGCTGTAAATAACCACAATAATGTATCTGTTTCATCAAATAATGGAAATAGTTGGGCTCAGTATAGTACTAATTTTGGAGCTATTTATTCATTAGTAGCTGATAGTAATATAATTTTAGCATCAACATTGCATGAAGTTTATATAAGTTTAAACAATGGAAGTAGCTGGATCAATGCGAATAATGGAATACCTTTAAATTATTATGTTAAAGCAATAGCAAAAAAAGGGAATAGCATCTATATTGGCTCGCAAGATTCAGGAGTTCTTAAGCGTTCTTTAATCATTAATGTAAACAATAAAACCATATGTGCTGGTTCATCAACAACATTAACAGTAACACAAATACTAGGAAATGAAAGTGGCACATCTTTCTTATGGAGTAATGGTTTAACCGGTAGTACCATTACAGTTAGCCCAATTGTTACAACTACCTATTCAGTAACTGGAAATACAAATGATAGTTTGTTTGATATTGCACAATCTATTGTAACTGTAATTCCATCTCCATCAGTTGAGGCTGGGAATAATCAAACTGTTTGCAATGGTACAAGCATTAAGTTATATGCTAATGGAAGTGGTTCAATAGAATGGGATAATGAAATTGTTCAAAATGTTTCATTTATACCGGACACAAGTTCAATTTACATTGCTACAGCAACTTTATCTAATGGTTGTAAAGCAACTGATAGTGTCTTTGTGACCGTAAATCCAATTCCACCAACTCCAGCGATACATATAAATGGCGATTCTTTGACTTCAAATGCAACAGATGGTATTCAATGGTATAAAAATGATTCACCTATTCCATTTGCACATGGACAATCCTATAAAGCTACAACCAGAGGAAACTATTATGTAATTGTAACTCAAGAAAATTGTCCTTCAGATACTTCAAATAATATATACTATTTTGATTACATTGCCCTTTTTCCTAGTTTTATTACTAATTATTTTACAATTGAAACTCCACTACAATCTGAAATGGATATTTTTAATTTACAAGGCATTTTAATTAAAAGTTTTAAAAATAATGATTTTCAGACCACTATTGACATCTCTAATTTTGCACAAGGATTGTATTTCATTAGAGTTACAACTCCAAAAAGAACTGAAGTTAAAAAGTTTGTAAAAGAATAATTAAATTTGTAATTCTATGACAATAACAATACGCCCAGTTGCTAACACCACCTACGATAACAACGAGCAGTAATGGGCAACTTGACACATTTAACATTAAATAAAATTCTTAGCGGTTTGACACCGACTGCAAGCAAATGCTCGTCGTTCCGTAGCTTAAAACGTCAGACTGTCTAAAAACCCCCTTATAAACAATTTTCAATAAGTTATTAACAATTAGATAAATAACCGTATTTTTATTTGGTATTTGTTTGACTTTCAATTATCTTTATTGCATAATAAAAATTAATTATTATGAAATTTATTATTGGAGAAAACAGGAGTCAGCTATCAATTTTTCCGGTTTCGTTGGATGAGTCAATTGAAAAAGACAACGAGGTTA
>Ga0209211_10008992_pt1 | contig 13463 bp, 12 predicted proteins | sample RifGroA2_FD_183992 | JGI IMG/M metagenome (GOLD analysis project Ga0209211, IMG submission 183992) | Groundwater microbial communities from Rifle, Colorado, USA - Groundwater A2 (SPAdes) (version 2) | ecosystem: Environmental > Aquatic > Deep subsurface > Groundwater | place: Rifle, Colorado...
ACAGACTCTGATAATCTTTCACTTGATTCTCCTAACTTTTGATCAAGTCAGTAGAGTCAGGCTGACCGTAGCGCTCGGTCAAACCTTGTGAGTCCCCCGGCTAAGCCGGGGGATTACCTTATTTATTTACAGAATGAGGATTGAGGGGTACGTTACAGACTGTAATGATTCCAATGAAATGACGTCAACAGATCGCATGGAGAACATTTATGCATCGCACATACACCAGAATCCCGGCGCATTTCTTCCGCATCAGCCTGCACTCTGGAATAGACCAGATGACACTGGCGCTCGTCCCCGATCAGGAACATGCACACCTGATCGCGCACCTCCTGACCGAAAACTACGGTCTGCGCAAAGGCGAAAATATCGTCGTTCATCCTACCGTCATCCGCCCCATCGATTCGACTGAGTCGAATAAATCGACCGGCCTCGAGATTTCGCTTAGATGACGCCTGCCCGCCGTCAAACCGGACGAATCGACCGCCCCAGTCAGGTGTTTCTCAAGTCAGGTGTGGTACTTCAAAAATGAATCCGGGCATGGCAATTCTCCGATGAGGTACGGTTGAATTACGGCAGTGCATGCCATAAATTGCCATGCATGAATAAATAGCACCCGGATTTATTTGCTCGGACAGAAATGAAAAAAGGCTTGTTCCCTTAAGGAATAAGCCTTTATGAATATGGTGCGCCCGAAGAGATTCGAACTCCTGACCCCTTGGTTCGTAGCCAAGTACTCTATCCAGCTGAGCTACGGGCGCGTGTAAAACTTTACTTCTGAAACCTGAGCGAAGACGAAAAGTATACCCGTCGAAACTGCTTTTGGCTCCATAGCCCCTTTGCAGGGTGCCTGATGAAAACGGGCTAGATCATTTCTGATCTAACCCGTGTAATTATTGGTGCGCCCGAAGAGATTCGAACTCCTGACCCCTTGGTTCGTAGCCAAGTACTCTATCCAGCTGAGCTACGGGCGCATCTAAAACAACTACTACTGTTACCTTGGCGGAGAAGGAGGGATTCGAACCCTCGATACAAGTTTAAGCTCGTATGCGCCCTTAGCAGGGGCGTGCCTTCGACCACTCGGCCACCTCTCCGAAGGCCGCGCATATTAATGTAAACGTCCGGAAAGGTCAAACTGATTATGCGTGTTATGCGTCTTCCTGATCTAGATCGAAAGCCTTGTGCAGCACACGCACGGCCAACTCCAGATATTTCTCGTCGATGACCACGGAAATCTTGATCTCGGAGGTGGAAATCATCTGGATGTTGATGCCCTCTTCCGCCAGCGTGCGGAACATCTTGCTGGCGATGCCGACGTGCGAACGCATGCCGACGCCGACCACGGAGACCTTCGCCGCCTTGCTGTCACCGACCACTTCGCGCGCGCCGATATGCGGCTGGACCTGGTTCTTCAGGATGTCCATCGCCTTGACGAACTCGTTGCGATGCACGGTGAACGAAAAGTCGGTGGTGCCGTCTTCGCTGACGTTCTGGATAATCATGTCCACGTCGATGTTGGCGTCGGAGACCGGCCCCAGGATCTGGTAGGCGATGCCGGGCTTGTCGGGCACGCCCAGCACAGTGATCTTGGCTTCGTCGCGATTGAACGCGATTCCGGAAATGATTGCTTGTTCCATTTTGTCGTCATCCTCAAAAGTAATCAGCGTGCCTTCGCCCTCTTCCGCGAAGCTGGAAAGCACGCGCAGCTTGACCTTGTATTTGCCGGCGAATTCCACCGAGCGTATCTGCAGCACCTTGGAGCCGAGGCTGGCCATCTCCAGCATTTCTTCGAAGGTGATGGTCTTCAGGCGGCGCGCCTCGGGCACGACGCGCGGGTCGGTGGTGTAAACGCCGTCCACATCGGTGTAGATCTGGCATTCGTCGGCGCGCAGCGCGGCGGCAATCGCCACGCCGGTCGTATCCGAACCGCCGCGACCCAGCGTGGTGATGTTGCCATCTTCGTCCATGCCCTGGAATCCGGCGACCACGACCACATGGTCGCTCTCCAGATCGGAGCGGATGTTCTGCTCGTCGATGCTGACGATGCGCGCCTTGGTGAAGGCACTGTCGGTCATGATCTTGACCTGCCCACCGGTATAGCTCTTGGCCTTCAGGCCGAGTTCCTTCAGCGCCATCGCCAGCAGGCCGATGGTGACTTGCTCGCCGGTGGAGATAATCACATCCAGCTCGCGCGGATCGGGGTGTTTCTGAATCTCATGGGCAAGGCCGATCAGGCGATTGGTCTCGCCGCTCATCGCGGAGAGAACCACCACAACCTGATGCCCTTGCGCCTTGAATTTCGCGACGCGCCGCGCCACGTTTTTGATGCGATCGGGATTGCCGACCGAGGTGCCGCCGTACTTCTGAACGATCAATGCCACGATTTTTCCATGCCAGACTGGTTTTAAAGTGGGCGCAATTCTAGCTTAATTGCCATAAAAAAACGAGGAGACCAATAGCCGGGTTTTGCTACACTCCTCCGGGATCTAACACCGGCATTCCCCACCATGACAGCAATCTCCCTGCGCGCAGCCAGCGAGTCCGCGACACAAAACCTGATCGCCAGCGGCTATCCGCAAGCACTGGCACGCATCTTCGCCGCACGCGGGATCAGCGACGGTAGCCAGATGGACACCACTTTCGCCGCGCTGCTGCCGTTCGACCGGATGAAGGGAATCCGCGAGATGGCGCGCCTGCTGGCCGACGCCATCGCCGCGCAGAAGCGGCTGCTGGTCATCGCCGACTACGACGCCGACGGCGCGACCGCCTGCACGGTGGCCGTGCGCGGCCTGCGCAGCCTGGGCGCACGCATCGAATTCATCGTGCCGAACCGTTTCGAATACGGCTACGGCCTGACACCGGAGATTGTCCGCCTCGCTGCCGAACTGAAACCGGATATCCTGCTGACCGTGGACAACGGCATCGCCAGCGTAGACGGCGTCGCCGAGGCGAACCGGCTGGGCATGCAGGTGCTGGTCACCGACCACCACCTGCCCGGCGACCAACTGCCGAGTGCTGCCTGCATCGTCAACCCGAACCAGCCCGGCTGCGACTTTCCCAGCAAGAACCTGGCGGGCGTCGGCGTGATGTTCTACGTGCTGCTGGCGCTGCGCGCCGAACTGCGCCAGCGCGGCGCGTTCGAGAAATCCCCCCCAGCCCCCCTTTTGCAAAGGGGGGAGTCCGCCCAATCGGGAGGGCCGAATTTAGCCAACCTGCTCGACCTCGTCGCGCTGGGCACGGTCGCCGACGTAGTGAAGCTGGACCAGAACAACCGCATCCTCGTGCAGCAAGGATTGCAGCGCATCCGCGCCGGTCGCGCCTGCGCCGGCATCAACGCGCTGCTGCGCATCGCCAAACGCGAACCGGCCAAGACCTCCAGCCTCGACCTCGGCTTCGCCGTCGGCCCGCGCCTGAATGCGGCGGGGCGTCTTGACGACATGAGCCTGGGCATCGCCTGCCTGCTGACCGACGACGTAGCCGAGGCGGAACAGATTGCGAAAGAGCTCGACGCGCTGAACCGCGAGCGCCGCAGCATCGAGGCCGACATGCAGGGCAGCGCGCTGGCAACCCTGGAAAACATCGATCCGCAGGAAGGCTACACGTTGACGCTGTTCGACGAGGGCTGGCATCAAGGCGTGATCGGCATCCTCGCCTCGCGCCTCAAGGACAAGTTCCACCGCCCGACCATCGCCTTCGCCCGCGCCAACAACGGCGAGATCAAGGGTTCGGGCCGCTCCATCCCCGGCCTGCACCTGCGCGACGCGCTGGATTTAGTCAGCAAAAGACACCCTGCGCTCATCAAGAAATTCGGCGGCCACGCCGCGGCGGCAGGATTGAGCATCGCTGAGGCCGACTTCCCCGCATTCGTGTCCGCCTTCGAACAGGTTGCCGGTGAATTACTCGACGAGAACGACCTGATCCGCCGTATCGAGACCGACGGCGCGCTGGAGCATGCAGACATGACGCTGGAGATCGCCCGCTTGCTGGATCAGCAAGTCTGGGGGCAAGGCTTCCCCGCGCCACAGTTCGACGACGAATTCGCGGTCGCGAACCAAAGAGTGGTCGGCGAGAAACATCTCAAACTGAGGCTGGAGAAACAGGGGCGTATCGTCGACGCGATCCTGTTCAACCAGGCTGACCCGCTGCCGGATCGGGTGCGCCTCGTGTACAGCCTGGATGTCAACGAATACAATGAAAAACAGAGTTTGCAACTGATTGTGCGGCACTGGCAGGAAGAGTAATGGTGCATTTGTAGGAGCGACTTCAGTCGCGATTGCTACGTTATCTTTGATGCTGCGAATATCGCGGCTGAAGCCGCTCCCACAAGAACACTGCACCATTAAGCTGCCCGACGAATTTCTCCGATTAGCTATTGGAGACAGGAGAAATGATGGACTTCGCTCTGATACAAGGTAACGGCGTGGAAGCGCTGCCGCAGTTCCTCACCAGCCTCGCCATCGGCCTGCTGATCGGGCTGGAGCGCGAGCGCAATCCGTCGGCCAAGGCCGGGCTGCGCACCTTCGCGCTGGTCGCGGTGTTCGGCACACTGGCCGCGCTGCTGTCCGACAAATTGGGCACACCGTGGATGCTGGTCGCCGGTTTGATCGCGGTCGCCGGCATGATCGTCGCCGCCTATATCAATTCGCCTACGGAAGAGAACGACCCCGGCACCACCACGGTGATCGCGTTGCTGCTGTGCTACGGATTGGGCGCGATGATCTGGTTCGGTCTCGCCAAACTCGCCGTGATGATCGCGATAGGCATCACCGCCCTGCTCTATTTCAAACCTGAGTTGCGCGGAATCTCGCAACGACTGCAACGCCGCGATCTGGTCGCCGTGCTGCAATTTTCGGTGCTGACCTTCATCATCCTGCCCATCCTGCCGAACCAGAACTACGGCCCCTATAACGCATTCAACCCGCACCAGGCCTGGCTGATGGTGGTGCTGATCTCGGGCTTGAGCCTGACGGGCTATACCGCGCTGCAAATGGTGGGCACGCGCTACGGCGCGCCGCTGCTGGGCGTGTTCGGCGGGCTCGCCTCCAGCACCGCCACCACGCTGATCTACTCCAAGCACGGCAAGAGCAATCAGGCGATGCAAAGCCTCGCCGCGTCGGTGATTGTCATCGCCAGCATGGTGGTGCTGGTGCGATTATTCGTGGTCAGTTCGGTGCTGGCCTACGGCAGCCTGCCCGCGCTGATCCCGCTGTTCGCCGGCGGCCTGTTCGCCGGACTGATCGTCGCCCTGTACAACTGGCGCAAGATGGACCGCGCGACCGAACTCTTCATTCCGGAGACCTCCAACCCCGCCGAACTGCACGCCGCCATCGGCTTCGGCCTGCTGTACGTCGTCGTCCTGCTGTTCACCGCATGGATGGCCGACGTCGCCGGCAGCCAGGGCTTGTACGCCGTCGCATTCGCCTCCGGCCTAACCGATGTGGATGCCATCGTGCTGTCCAGCCTGCGCCTGCTCAACCTCGGCCAACTGAGCGAACAACAGGCCGTCATCGCCATCGCCATCGGCTTCCTGTCCAACCTCGTGTTCAAGTTCGGCATGGTCATCGCCATCGGCGGCTGGGGACTCGCTCGCCAGGTCGCCGTCGGCTTCGCCGCGATCAGCCTCGGCGTGCTGGCCGGTTTGCTCGCCCTCTGATCGCACCATCGGCGGGTTACGCTACGCTAACCCGCCCTACAGCGCTATAATCGCGCCCCTTTCCGTTTCAGCAAGCGACAACATCATGGAAGCCGAACAACTCAACGCCATCTCCAACCAGTTGCAGGACTTGAGTCTGCGCAGCGCCGAACTACGGAGGTATCTTTGACTTCGATACCAAACAGGATCGTTTAGTCGAAGTCTGCCAACTCGCCGAAGACCCCGCCATCTGGCAGGACGCCAAGCGCGCCCAAGAACTAGGCCGCGAGCGCAAGTCGCTGGAAGCCGTGGTGCTCGGCCTGACGCAGATCCAGCAGAACCTCGCCGACTCCGGCGAACTGTTCGAGATGGCGCGCGAGGAAAACGACGAGGACAGCCTGCTCAGCATCGCCGACGATGTTAAGGACATCGAGAAGCGCGTCGCGGAACTGGAATTTCGTCGCATGTTCTCCAACCCGGCCGATCCGAACAACTGCTTCATCGACATCCAGGCCGGTGCCGGCGGCACCGAGGCTTGCGACTGGGCCTCGATGCTGCTGCGCCAATATCTCAGGTACTGCGAACGCAAAGGCTTCAAGGTCGAGGTGCTGGAAGAAACCGACGGCGACGTCGCCGGCATCCGCAGCGCCTCGCTGAAAGTCGAAGGCGAATACGCCTACGGCCTCTTGCGCACCGAGACCGGCGTACACCGCCTCGTGCGCAAGTCGCCGTTCGACTCCTCGGGCGGTCGCCACACTTCATTCGCCAGCCTGTTCGTTTATCCCGAAGTGGACGATTCCATCGAGATCGACATCAACCCGGCCGACCTGCGCGTGGACACCTACCGCGCATCCGGCGCGGGAGGCCAGCACATCAACAAGACCGACTCGGCGATCCGCATCACCCACATCCCGACCGGCATCGTGGTGCAGTGCCAGAACGACCGCTCGCAGCACAAGAACCGCGCCGAAGCCATGTCGATGCTGAAATCACGCATGTACGAGGAAGAGCTGCGCAAACGCCAAGCCGAACAGCAGAAGCTGGAAGACACCAAGTCCGATGTCGGCTGGGGGCACCAGATCCGCAGCTATGTGCTCGACAATTCGCGCATCAAAGACCTGCGCACCAACGTTGAAATCGCCAACACGCAGAAGGTGCTCGACGGCGACCTCGACGTCTTCATCGAGGCCAGCCTGAAACAAGGCGTTTAATTCCCTGAAGCAAGGCATTTAATTCAAAGAGAACCATCATGACCACCGAACAGACCACCATCCATCAGGACGATAATCAAATTATTGCGGAACGCCGCGCCAAGCTGAACGCCATCCGCGCGCAAGGCGTCGCCTTCCCCAACGACTTCGATCGCAAGCATATGGCGGGCGAATTACATGCCGAGTTCGGCGAGAAGACGCACGACGAACTGGAAGCCCTGCAAATCCACGTTGCAGTCGCCGGACGCATGATGCTGAAGCGGGTGATGGGCAAGGCCAGTTTCGCGACGGTGCAGGACACCAGCGGCCGCATCCAGTTATTCATCACCAACGATGCCATCGGCGAAGAAGCCCATGCCGCGTTCAAGCATTACGACCTCGGCGATATCCTCGGTGCGGTTGGCGTGCTGTTCAAGACCAAGACCGGCGAGCTGTCGGTGCGCGTGACGCAGGTTCGTCTGTTGACCAAGTCGCTGCGTCCGCTGCCGGAGAAGTTCCACGGCCTGACCGATCAGGAGCAGAAATACCGCCAGCGCTACCTCGACCTGATCACCAACGAGGACGCGCGCAAGGTATTTTTGACCCGCACCAAGATCATTCAGGCGATCCGCGATTTCTTCGTGCGCCACGACTATCTGGAAGTCGAGACACCGATGCTGCATCCGATTCCCGGCGGAGCGGCGGCCAAGCCGTTCATCACCCACCACAACGCGCTGGACATGCAGATGTATCTGCGCATCGCGCCCGAGCTGTACCTGAAGCGTCTGGTCGTGGGCGGCTTCGAGAAGGTGTTCGAGATCAACCGCAACTTCCGTAACGAGGGGCTGTCGACGCGCCACAACCCCGAGTTCACGATGCTGGAGTTCTACGAGGCATATCGCGATTACAAGTACCTGATGGACTTCAGCGAGAGCCTGTTCCGCGAGGTCGCGCAGAAGGTGCTGGGCACTACGCTGATCTCCTATCAAGGCAAAGAGCTCGACCTGGGCAAGCCGTTCCACCGTCTGACAATGGTGCAGGCGATCCAGAAATATCACCCGCAGTTCACCGACGCGCAGCTGAACGACCGCGACTTCGTGGTCAACGAACTGGAAGACCTGAAGGCGAAACACAAGCCGGAAGACGGCATCGGCGGCCTGCAACTGTCGCTGTTCGAGGAACTGGCCGAAGGCCATCTGTTCGAACCGACCTTCATCGTCGACTACCCGGTGGAAGTCTCGCCGCTGGCGCGCAGCAGCGACAAGAACCCGCAGATCACCGAACGCTTCGAGCTGTTCATCGTCGGTCGCGAAATCGCTAACGGCTTCTCCGAGCTGAACGACGCAGAAGACCAGGAAGCGCGCTTCGACGCGCAGGTCGCAGCGAAGGATGCGGGCGACGAGGAAGCGATGTTCAAGGACAGCGACTACGTCCGCGCGCTGGAATACGGCCTGCCGCCGACCGCCGGCCAAGGCATCGGCATCGACCGTCTGGTGATGCTGCTGACCGACGCGGCGAGCATCCGCGACGTGATCCTGTTCCCGCACATGCGGCCGGAGTAACGGCCCCCATCCATGCTGAGCGGCGACTCCAGAGAACTACTGTTGCAGCATTACCCCATGCTGAACGAACTGCGTTCCGCAGAGCTGGATGCACTGCTGTCCGCCGCGCATGTGATGGACATCCCGGCCGGCACGGTGATCTTCGACGAGAACCAGCCCTGCCAGGGATTCCCGCTGGTGATCTCCGGCAGCGTGCGTGTCAGCAAGAGTTCGCCGAACGGGCGCGAGCTGCAGCTGTATCGCGTCGGCCCCGGCGAGAGCTGCATCCTCACCAGCAGCTGTTTGCTGGGACATTCGCCCTACCACGCGCGCGGACTGGCGGAGCGCGACGTACGCATGGCGGTGCTCTCCCCGGCGACATTCAAGACGCTGATCGCCACATACGAACCGTTCCGCGACTACATCTTCGCGCTGTTCTCCGAACGCCTCACCGACCTGATGCAACTGGTCTCGGCGGTCGCGTTCCAGAAGCTGGACCAGCGCCTCGCCGCCTTGCTGGTCGCCAAGCCCAGCCCGATCAACACCACCCATCAGGCGCTGGCCGACGAGCTGGGCAGCGTGCGCGAGATCGTCAGCCGCCTGCTGAAAAACTTCGCCGAACAGGGCTGGATCAGACTGGGTCGTGAACAGATCGAAGTGCTCGACATTGCTGCATTGCAAAGATACTCGGCGCTTTAAGCCTGCCCCCTTGGACTGTCATTCCGGCGGAGGCCGGAATCCAGACTTCATAAACATGTCGCGAAGCGGACAAACCTAGGCTGTTGCCCCACTTACGTGGGGATTTGTTAATAGCTGGATTCCGGCCTTCGCCGGAATGACGTTTCTTTTGCCAATGAACTTTTCTGGCTCCAAAGTTCCCTGACCGCTCTGTGACTTTCCTCACAGACACACCCCGCCACCCCGCCTAACATCCGGCCTCGATCAAATTCGGTCGTTATCGGACAAGCCCCATGAAACTGAGTAAGCTGGCATTGTTTTCCCTCGCCCTCTGGGTCGCCACCGTTGCGGTCTTCGGCTGGTTCTTCGTGCGCGGCAACACCGCCGCCGGCACCGACAACCGCACCGCCGTTGTGCTGCAACCCGTCGAACGCGATCTGGTGCTGAGCGAGATGCGCGGCCTGCTGACGGCGACGCACGGCATACTGCAGGGCATCAACGCCAACGACATGAAACAGGTCGCCGCAGCGGCGCGCTCCGGCGGCATGAATGCCGCGGCCGACGTCAATCCGGTGCTGATGGCGAAACTGCCGCTGCCATTCAAGGAATTGGGCATGGGCGTCCACCATCGCATGGACGACATCGCCGTTGCGGCGGAAAACGGCAAGCATGCACCCGAGATCATGGGCATGCTGACCGACACGCTGTCCAGCTGCGTCGCCTGCCATGCCTCGTGGCAGCTGCAGTCAAATTGAACGTAATGCCTAATTATTAATCACAAGCAACATCAACCACAGGAGATCATCATGAAATTAAACGTAGGCGGTTTCGACCGCATCGCACGCATCGTCGCAGGTCTGGTATTGATCGGTTTGGCTGCATCCGGCATGGTCGGCGTGTGGGGTTATATCGGCATCGTACCGCTGGCGACCGGCGTCTTCAAGTTCTGTCCGGGCTATGCGATGTTCGGCATGAGCACCTGCCCGATGGGCAAGAAGTAAACTTTTCTTCCCCTTGCGCCCGATCCTCCCCGTCGGGCGTTTTTTTACCTACAGGAGATACACATGAAAAAACATTTCGCCCTCGCCTCGCTGCTGGCCCTTTCCTCCAATGTCGCATTCGCTGCCGACAATCTCGCCCAATACCAGGATGAAAGCCGCGCCATCATCGGCCCCTTCGTCCAGAAACTGATCGCCGAAAACAAGAAGGCAGTCATGGAAGGCGGCCCGGAATCCGCGATCAAGGTTTGCAAAGACATCGCCCCAGCCATGGCCGGCGAGGTCTCCCGCTTGAACGGCCTGCGCCTGACCCGCGTCTCGCTGAAGGTGCGCAACCCGCTGCTCGGCACCGCCGACGCATGGGAACAGAAGAAGCTGAAAGAATTCGAGCAGCGCGCCGCGAAGGGCGAAAAGACCGACGCGATGGAAGTCGCCGAGATCGTCAAGGAGCCGAACGGCAAGTACTTCCGCTACATGAAGGCGATCGCGTTGCAGCAGGGCTGCGTCGCCTGCCACGGCAAGCCTGGCGACATCAACGAAAACGTGAAGGCCCGCCTCGCAGAAGACTACCCGCACGATCAGGCGACCGGCTACGAAGCCGGCCAGATCCGCGGCGCGGTCAGCATCAAACGTCCTCTGTAAATCGTGCTACATTCGGCGTGACATGGAAACCAGAGCCGATCACGCCGAACTGCAAATCACCGGGATGCGTTGCGCCTCATGCTCGGCGCGCCTGGAAAAAAATCTCAACCAGCTGCCTGATGTGAATGCCGTGGTCAACATCGCCACGGAAAAGGCCAGCCTCAGTTTCAACCCCTCCACAACCAACGTCGAAACCATCATCGAGGCCGTCCGCCGCGCCGGGTTCGATGCGCATCCGATGCGCGACTTCGCCGCCGAGAAGCAAATGCGCGTAGCGATGCTGCGCCGCGAGCGCAACCTGTTCCTGATATCCGCGCTGCTGACCGCCCCGCTGCTGATCGAAATGGCGCTGATGCTGTTCGGCATCCACTTCATGATGCCGGTGTGGGCCCAATGGATGCTCGCGACGCCGGTGCAGTTCTGGGCCGGCGCGCGCTTCTATACCGGCGCATGGAGCAGCCTGCGCAGCGGCGGCAGCAACATGGACGTGCTGGTCGCACTCGGCACCAGCGCGGCGTATTTCCTCAGCGTCGCAGTGTGGCTGCTGGGTCTCGACCAGCCGGTGTATTTCGAGGCGAGCGCCGTGCTGATCACGCTGGTGCTGCTCGGCAAACTGCTGGAGGCGAACGCCAAGGGCAAGGCTTCCGCCGCGCTGGAGGCGCTGATCAACCTGCAACCCAAGATCGCCCATGTCGAGCGCAACGGCCAGCTGCTCGATGTCTCCGCCGGCTCGCTGCGCCCCGAGGACATCTTCGTCGTGCGCCCCGGCGAGAGCGTGCCGGTGGACGGCGTCGTGCTGGAAGGCAGTTCCAGCGTGGACGAGGCGATGCTGACCGGCGAGAGCCTGCCGCAAGTGAAACAGCCCGACGCCAAGATCTACGCCGCCACGCTGAACCAGCAGGGCCTGCTGCGCTGCCGTGCGCTGGCGGTCGGCTCGCGCACCCAGCTCGCCGCGATCATCCATCTGGTGGAACAGGCGCAGGGCTCCAAGGCCGCGATCCAGAAACTCGCCGACCAGATCTCCGCGATATTCGTGCCGACGGTGCTGGTGATCGCGCTGCTGACCTTCACCGGCTGGTTTCTGGCCGACGCCGGCTTCGCGACCGCGCTGATCAATGCAGTCGCGGTGCTGGTGATCGCCTGCCCCTGCGCGCTGGGTCTCGCCACCCCGACAGCGGTGGTCGTCGCCACCGGCCGCGCCGCGCATGCCGGCATATTGATCAAGGACGCTGCCGCACTCGAACGCGCCCACCAACTCGCGGTGCTGGTCGTAGACAAGACCGGCACGCTGACCGAAGGCAAACCCAGCGTCACCGACCTGCTGCCCGCCGGAGGCATCGCAACAGATGAGTTGCTGCGCATCGCCGCCGCGCTGGCGCAACACTCCGGCCACCCGCTATCGCGCGCACTGCTCGATCATGCCGGCCAGATCGCTCTGCCCGAGGCGACGAACCTGCGCGAGCAGGCCGGCCTAGGACTGAGCGCCGACATCGACGGCGCAACCTGCTCGCTAGGCTCGCCCGCGTTCGCCGCGCAACAAGGCATCGCACTCGACGATGCACAACTGCTCGCACTGCAAAGCCAAGGAAAATCGGTCATCGCGGTCACATGCGGCGGCGCACTGTTCGGCCTGATCGCCTTCGCCGACCGCCTGCGCCCCAGCAGCCGCGACGCGGTCGCAAGACTGCATGACATGGGCGTGCGCGTCGTGATGCTGAGCGGCGACAACCAGGCGACCGCCGCCGCCATCGCCGCGCAGGTCGGCATAACAGAATTTCGCGCCGAGGTGCTGCCGCAGGACAAAGCCGCGCTGGTCGAGTCCTACAAACAGCCGGGCAAGCTGGTCGGCATGGCAGGCGACGGCATCAACGACGCCCCCGCGCTGGCCGCCGCCGACGTCGGCTTCGCCATGAAGAGCGGCAGCGACATCGCCCTCGAAGCCGCCGACATCACCCTGATGCGCAACGACCTCGCCAGCGTCGTCGACGCAATCTCGCTGTCGCGTGCGACCTTGCGCAAGATACGCCAGAACCTGTTCTTCGCCTTCGGCTACAACGTCCTCGGCATCCCCCTCGCCGCCGCCGGCATGCTGAACCCGATGATCGCCGGTGCGGCGATGGCGCTGAGCTCGGTATCGGTCGTCAGCAACGCCCTGCTGCTGAAACGCTGGCGCAGCCCGCTGTAACTGGATATATAGATATTTCGGTCTATTGTTCCTTGCGGATGCAAAGAGTATGGTGGCGCGAGTTGCCTTTCACGACGATTCTTCGAGTATCTACTATTTGTTGGAGGTTCCGCATGCGCATATGGCAGCGATTACGGTATTGGTGGGACGCTAGGGCAGATGAGCCAGGGCATTCATTACCGCGCTCCCCTATCTACGAGTTTTACGCCGGTGACTACCGCAGGTACGGTGTTGTTCGTTTGCTTCACGGAATTGGTAGCTTTTACCTTCGCCACTGGCAGTGGCTTTGGGGCATCGTGATTGCAATCATCCTCAGTGTATATTTTGAGCATTGAAACCGAGCACCGTAGGGCGGATTACGCTACGCTAATCCGCCCTACAACTGCCGACCATGACGTAGGGGCACGGCGCACCGTGCCCCTACGAATATCCCGGACCTCTCCTCGCCCTTACCCTGAACGTCGCCGCTGAATTAAGTTACCCCCGGCAAAGCCGGGGGTTTATCTCTATTAGCCCCTCAAAGGGGCAAAAACGTGATGCGCCTAAAGGCGCTGGCTCACATGCCTAATTTGAGCTGATCATAACGGGCATCTTCTT
>Ga0209211_10008993_pt1 | contig 13463 bp, 15 predicted proteins | sample RifGroA2_FD_183992 | JGI IMG/M metagenome (GOLD analysis project Ga0209211, IMG submission 183992) | Groundwater microbial communities from Rifle, Colorado, USA - Groundwater A2 (SPAdes) (version 2) | ecosystem: Environmental > Aquatic > Deep subsurface > Groundwater | place: Rifle, Colorado...
TCTCCATCCCGATCTCCTTCACGTCGCGAAAACCTCTGTCGCCCGTCACGAACTTGTCGCATTTTGCAGCCATTGCAGTCGCTATATGTATGCAGTCAAAGTATGTCAGCTTTTTCGGGATTTTTTTCGCATAGTGCGCCCTTATCATGCCGGCTGTTTTTGCTATCTCGTCGTCAACAGGAACAATTTCGAGATTCGGCAGCGACTTTATATAAAGAAGAATTTCTGCCGCCTTTTCCCTGCCTCGTTTCCGGCGGATGTGAAAAGCGAGCTCTGCGAAGAGAATAGAGGAGACGGCACATTTCTGTTCTTTCATTTTTTCCAGGTAGACTTTTGCCTTTGCGGCATCAGCCTCGCCTGAAAGTATGTCCATGAAGACGAACGTGTCCAGATATACTTTTTCAGATTTTTCAGTTGCCATGATAAAATTCACCTAAGGATGGTAAGACCTTGGGAAGGATATCCCTTCCTCGGTGTTATTCTTCCTTTATGTGCCTTCTGATATTTTTCATCGCGATGCGCTGGCCTGCGTCTATCAGTCCCTTCACAGGATCCTCCGGCTTCGGGATCAGAATAAGCTTGTTTTCGACCTTTGTAATCAGCAGCGCACTGCCGGGCTTCAGGCCCAGCGCGTCGCGCAAATATTTCGGTATGACAATCTGTCCTTTTGACGAGATTGTTGTTTCCTCCATATTTGTCACCTTGCAATATTTTTCTTTGCGAAAGAAAAGGGTTAGTATAAAGCGGAAAAGGGGGTGTGGACGCGAACTGGAGTTGCTTCGCAACTCCAGTCGTCTGCTTTTCCGCCTTCTTTCCTTATGTCTTACTTTCATATATAAAGTTTTATTTTCTCTCTAAAAGTAAATTTTTAACATTTATAATTCTTACTTCTATTCCAACTACTACCAAAAATTACCGCTAAAAACGCTATTAAATCTCGTTTTCTGAGCTATCCAAATGCTTATATTGTGGTTAAAAGATCGAAAGAGTTGTGAAGAAAATGCAAAATAACCAAATGCAAATGCGCAAAGGTGTTAAACATGAGAAAATTGAGATGCAGAGATTACCTGAACCACGCGAATACGAAGGAGAATCTCTACACATACACAGGACACCTATTCGGGGCGCACAGGCGGAATCTTCCTAAAGTGGTAAAGCTCATCCACTTGTCAACTTCTTCCAGCTTCAACCAGCAGGCATACCAGGAAGTGTGCTCATTGGCCGAACAGGTTGAAAGCAATTATAGGAGAACGAGGCGATAGATATGGCATACACGTCTCAATCTGCTCAGAGAGGTCGCTCAGCCAGATCCAATTATGGCGATAGCCTTGTAAGCTGGCTAGAAGGCGAGGGCTTCGGCAATAACAGGTATCTGAAAAGCGTGTTTCAATCCAACGCTGACGATCAGACGAAATATCTGTCTGCAATGGCATTTTATGACGGCTTGGGCGGTAAAAACGGAGGACAGAAGGCTAATCCAGAAGATGAAGTAGTCCATCTAATACCACATGAAACCAGCGACGGCAGCTTCCAGTACGTGAACAGAATGACAGGAAAAGTAGAGGTCAGCGTAGGCCGGATGCCGAGTGGCCTATTCACCTACTACGGACCTGTAAAATGGATAACAAGGCTCGGAGGAAGGGGCGAGCTGAGCGGGCTAAGGGATAGCATGGCAGACGGCAAGTACTTCAACAAAGGCTAGCCGGACTTTTTCTCTTTTTTATTTATGTTACCTTTAAGTAGTGAAAAACTATATATAGGGGGGTGACCATATATATAGCAGGTGAAATAAAATGGCAATCTTCAATAAAAAAGGTGAAAGCCCAAACCCTGTCATTCCTAGCAAAGATGCAATAAAAGACGGCAGAGTGCTGCAGCCAATAGAAATACCAATCAGCCGCCGCTACAATCATATTCTAAACATATTAGACAGAGCGGGTGGCTGGATTGTAACAAATGGGCCGTACAAAGAAAGACCTGAAGAAGACCACGGCGGACACAGACCTCCTCCGCCTCCTGGAGACGCAGCACAGAGATATTCACGTAATTTCATAGATTCTGAGATAGAAGCACTTACCAGAGATTATGCGGGCATTGCAAGGGGCTACGCAAACAGCGCAAGGGACATAAATAGAAAAGGCTGGAATTTATTGAGGCTTCCGAGAGGAAAAATGACATACGATCCGGACGGCTGGGAAACAGGCGACGACATATTTGAAAATGAAAACCTGTATGGTCTGGATGGCCTAAGGGTAAGAAGCCATGAAATAATGGGCAAAGGACTGAGATCATATGGCTTTGACCATGACGATAGGGCTGACAGGGCGATAAGGCCCCTTGAAGAGCCGATGGCGTTTGCTTACATGATGGACGAAAAAAACGTTGCAGACAGGTTCACGAGACTCGCAATGGATGCTCTTAGAAACTGATTTTCCGCATTACCTTTTTATTCAACCTAGCACCATAGTTTACCTATGGCGCTGGAAGATATCGGATACATGATTTTCGGGCAATTCCTGGGCATGACGCAATACCCCGGGGCGCCTTTCACGGGAAATATCTACAGAGACCTGATAATGTTCCTTCTTGTGCCAACGATCTTCATAATAATGGTCCTTTATATAATGTCGGGGCGCATCATACCAAACAGGAACTTCCGCATAATGCTGGGTGTCGGCGCATATTTGTTCATAATCGCAGGCGGCTATTATTCCTTCTTCGCGCTGCTGGCCGGGCCCTACTTCATCTTCCTGATATTCATTTTGGGCGTACTCGGCTATCTTGCAAGGCATTTCAGGCCCGGTGGTGGAGGCGGGCCTTATTCAAGGGGCGGCGGATATTCACGGGGTGAGCACAGATCTCATGTGGATGATGACGAGATAGACGGCGGCAATAAAAAACTCAGGAACCTTATTGGCGTACCAAGAACTATTAGCCCCGCAGACAGAAAATGGCTGAAAGATGAACTAAGAAACATTGACAAGCGGATTACAAGCACGGAAAAGAACATAGAAAGGGCTCATGACAAGCCAGGCACAGGGGATATAGGGCGGCTAAATGAAACGCTTGAGAGACTAATCAGAGAGCGTCAGAGACTAGAGGACAGGCTTGATTAAAACCGGTAATATTCATGGCAATAACACTCATCGACCCGACCGTCGTTCCGTACGTCTCGACATTCCTCTTCGTTTTCGCTCTGATATTCGGGCTGCTCTCCTACAGCAAGGTCGGCGACTTCAACAAGCGCGTCAATGCGATGCTCGCGCTTGCCATAGCCGGATTCTCCGTGCTCTATGAGCCGCTTGTACTGACGCTCAGCCAGTACATACCAATCGCCGCGGGCGTCCTCATAATCGTGTTTTTCCTCGCGCTCGTGAAGAAAATATTCGAGGGGAAGGAAGGCTCGAAGAAAGACTACTTCCCACTGATAGTCGTGATAGCGATACTATTCCTGCTTTTGATAGCTCTCGCTGACGTGTTCCTCGCATTCCTCCCCGGCAATTTTGACCCTTCGGTCGTGCTCTGGGGAATCGGGCTTGTTTTTGTGATTTTGTTTTTCTGGCTCATCTACAAATCAGGGGACGCATAGTGATTCTTTCGTAATTGTGCTGCGCAGGAAGAAACGTATATATACCACCCCTGACAAATATAGTTCTACAAGGGAACAGAAAAATATATTATTTCCTTGCGAACTATAAGTGAGGCAAATGATAATATTTTCGGTTGTTTGCTTCACTATAAAATAAGGTTGAAAATAATGGCGTTCTCGCTTAACCCAGCATCCATACTCGGCCCGGAATTCTACGGATTCCTTCTGCCCTGGCTTTTCACTTTCGCAATCGTTTACGGGTTGCTTTCCACAAGAGACATGTTCGGGAAGAAGTCTGACAAGATAAATCTTGCACTGGCTTTTGTCATAGCATTCTTTGTCACGGGAGCGGCAGGACCGCAGCTTGCTGCATTTTTCATCAACCTCTTCGGAGGGGCATCCGTGTACCTGGCAGGGATACTCGTGATAATTTTGTTCCTGTCACTTATAGGATATGACATGACAAAATTGGGCAAGGGTCCCATATATGTGCTTGTAGTCATTATCATAGGAATAATGTTGTTCCTTGGATCAACTGGAACGTTTGTTGGCCAGATATATCTCGATTCCAGCGTGGCTGCACTTGCCTTCTGGCTCGTAATAATCGTGATCGCCGTGTACCTAATAACAAAGCCGGACGGGGCAGTTGGCGGCGGAGACCACCATTAATCTGAGTGGCATGATCACAGACTATCGGACAAAGGTTCTTTTTCTTCTTTTCGTCTTATTCGTTATATTTCTTGGCACGTTCGGGACTCTAATCACGATTCCTGTATTGTTGCTGGTTATTGTAGTCTTATCAACATTTGCCACGACATTCTACGGCTCTGGATGGACTCCAAGCAGTAGACAAAGCATTGAACGCATCCTGAAGGAAATCAGACCAAAAAAGGGTGACATAATATATGACTTGGGCTCGGGGGACGGTCGGTTCGTTATTGCCGCAGCCAAGCAGACAAACGCAAAAATAATCGGCCTGGAAATCGACTTCTTTAAGTGGCTGATGAGCTCCCTGGCAATAAAAATAAAAGGGCTTGGCAACGCGAAAATCATCAGAAAGAATTTTTTCACTTATAATTTTCACGATGCGGACATAATTTTTATATACCTGCCACAGCCGACCGTTGACCGTCTTCAGGAAAGATTGAAAAAACTTCGGAAGGGGACCCTGATTGTTACGAACAAAATAAAATGCAAATCCCTGAAACTGACAAAAGAACTTAAACCAGAGAAGATATACATATATTCAACCAAATAGGTGTATCAAATGGCAGACCCGTTCTCAATTTTAGTCGCTAACCTCAATGCCCTTGGCTTTTTCGGATTCCTGCTCCCCTGGATATTCATGTTTGCCGTCGTCTTTGGACTGCTTACAAAGGCCAAGTTCTTCGAGGACACCAAAATAACTGGCGTGCTGTCACTTGTGATGGCTTTCTTCGTTGTGGGCTTCGGAGGGCCGTGGCTGGCGAGCTTTTTTGTCAACCTGTTCGGCTACGCGGCCGTCATAATCGCCGGCATACTTGTCATAGTCCTCTTCATCACGATGTCCGGAGCTTCTGTCGGCAAGTTCTTCGACAACAAAGGAGTCGCAGCCATGCTCGCAGGCATAGGGATAATAGTCTTCTTCATCGCGATGGGCGGCTTTAGCGTCGTAGTAAGCGACGCGGTGATAGGCATAATCTTCATAATAATCGTGATGGCGCTGGCTGTCTACTTCATAGCCGGCAACGGAAAATCATAAGTCTTTGTATAATACTATGGGCTAAAGGATTATTGCAATGTGACTCGCTAACGCTTGCAAATTGGCTGTGCTGCAATACCCGAAAACCAATATAAACCCTGAAAATCAATATTAGAGAAGTGATAAAATGGGTCTGTTCCACAAAAAGCCGAAAGACGAGAAGCTCGTTCCCATAGAGGAAGTCCAGAAGATGACCAAGAGGGGCATGAGCGACAAGGACATAATAAAACATCTCAAGTCAAAGGGCTATTCCTACGAGTCCATAGAGAGCGCGATGCTTAGGGCGGTCAAGGAAGGCGTCGGTGACGAGCCCCCGAAGCAGATGGAGATGCAATCGCCTGCCATGGACAACATATTCGAGCTGCCACAGGAATTCCCGGCTGCTGCTGAGCCTGAATTCGGGACCGGGGAGATAGAGCAGCCGGAAGTCATGCTTGAAGAGCTCATTGAAGGCATCGTGGAGGACAAGTGGAGAAAGTTTGACGACCGCCTGAAGAAGATAGACGACAACTTCGATCGCATGAGGGCGGAGATAAAGCAGTTCGAGGCGAAGCTGGACCAAACCAAGAGGGAAAGCCCGACGCACGAGCTGGACTCAAGGATGGCGGACATTTCTGAGCAGCTGGAGGACCTTGAAGCGCGCGTGGGTGGATTGGAGAAAGCGTTCAAGCAGTTTTTGCCTTCATTGACCCGCAATATAGAATCCCTTTCTCACATGATACATGAGATGAAGGACAAGCAGGCAATGCACGAGGAAGAAATATAATTAGCCCACTGCCTTGATTTCTACTGTTCTACGGTATATGCGTAATTTTTCAACAGGTATACTATAAGCTGATGCCACTTCGTCGCGCCTGGTTGTTGCACTTAACATGCTTTCACAATATACTCTCCACATATTCTTTATTTCCCACAATTCATTGAAAAACACAGAATCCTGTGACAGCGTTGGCATGTCTTCCTTTCCAAACCTGTGCCTTTCGGCATACTCCCAAAAATCGTTGTTATCAAGTGTTATATGATAAGTCAGGGATTTCATAGAAAACGTATAACCAAAAACCTTTTAATCGAACCGAAATTTTTTCCTTGCCCTAGTGCTGTGCCGACTTCAATTCCTCTTCCAGCTGGTCTTTCGTAACGAATTCCTGCTTCAGCGGGCTTATCAGGTCCAGCATGCGCTCAATCTCCTTAAGATCCTGTTTTCTTGCGAACTTGTTCACCTGCTTGTTGATCTTTTCCAGGCCGCCATTCACTTTCATGAGCTCTTCTGTCAGTGTCTTTATGGAAAGATCCATCTCGGCGAATTTCAGGTTGACCTTCTTATTTCTGTCAAGGCTGCTGTTCTCGAAATTGTTTATCCTGTTCTCTATGGCGTCAAGCCGCTGCTCGAGCCCACGTAGCCGGCGGCTGTCTTCATTGGACCGCCGGACCAGTTCCTGCATGATGACATTGACATTCGTAGGGTCGGGCATATTCCTATAATGTCCCGGTGGCTATTTTAAGATTTGGCGGCTATTCTCAAACCAATTAATATTCCTGCGCACATTACTACTCATGGTCTATGAGTACGACTACGACGAAGAGACGCAAAAGATGCGCATCAATTGCCTGGGCGGCCTCTACGGCGATTCTATTGAAGACTATAGCGCGTGCATGGCGACGACCATCGACAAGCTTATGGAGCTGAAGAAGGTCGTGCGCATCGTATTTGCCGGGGTGCGGGAATATGAATACGACTTCTCTGAATCGAAAATGCTGCTCGAAATTGCCCTGGCCATAGAGAGGATGATGAAAGACAGGCTAATCTCGCTAAAAAACGTCGTCATCGCGGGATGCGAGAACGATTCCCAAGAACGCTACAGGTTCCTGCAGAGGCTGCTTAATGATCTTCGCTTCGATCCTATAGACGCTTACAGGAACCTGACAAGGGAGATAAGGAAGGTCAAGACCAAGATCGAGCGTGAGACAGGAATAAAGAGGGACTGTTATTCGCATTATCTCAGCAATTCACTAATTCCCATAGCAGCCGTGCTTGACAATTGCAGGCTAATACAACTGGCAAAGCCGAACATAACCGAGCACAAGGATCGCTCGCTCTACAGGAGAATATTTCACCCGACCATAAGGCCGAATTTCATTTACACCCGGTACATATCGCTGCCGCCGGCGAACGCGGAGCTTCTGGAAAGGTATATGGTTGGCGAGACAGAGATAGAGATATACAACATACCGGGACAGGTGAGGCGGCTGTACCACATAATCCCGCCGGAATTTCGCCTGAACGAAATCGAATACAACCTGCTTGACACTGCCAGGCGCTACTTAGGCCACCACGAGCCAAGGGAGAGCGACCTGGAAGAGCCCGAGAGGATAAGGGAGAATTTGTTTCGCATAGGCCTGGACATGATACGCGACCTGGCTGCGGATCATGACATACCTGAAAAACGGCTGGAGGAGCTGGCGAACATACTGGCACGATATACCGCCGGGCTCGGAATCCTGGATTTAATGCTTCAGGACGAAAACATTCAGGACATAGAAATAAATTCTCCGATAGGCGCGTCGCCTGTCTTCCTGTTCCACGGCATATACCAGGAGTGTGAGACGAACATCGTGCCAAGCCGGGAAGACGGCGAGTCGTGGGCAACCAGATTCAGGCTGAAGTCCGGCAGGCCTCTTGACGAGGCGAACCCTGTGCTTGACACGGAAATAGAAGTCCCTGGCGGACGTGCAAGAGTCGCGGCGATAACCCGCACGCTGTCGCCGGACGGCCTTGGCTTCGCGTTCCGCCGCCACAGGGACAAGCCATGGACGCTTCCCCTTTTCATAAACAACAGGATGATCGATCCGTTCTCGGCCGGGCTGCTTTGGTTTCTCATAGACGGCTCGAGGACCATGCTGATTGCCGGCACGCGAAGCAGCGGAAAATCCTCGCTGCTCGGCGCGCTGATGGTCCAGATAATGCCGAAGCTGAGAATTATCAGTGTTGAAGACAGCGTGACAGGAGATTGCCAGATAGTTTATGAAAGAAATGGAAAAATTGAGAAAGGCACCGTAGGCGGACTTATAGATGGCACAATAGAAAGGCATGGATGCGACTATGATTTTGGCAGGGAAATTCTAAGGAAAAACCCCGAAAATATACGGGTTTTCTCAATGGACAAGAATGGCAAATTCAAGCTATCTAGCGTCAGATCATTCATACGTCATAAGACTACCAAAGACATTTATGAAATAATTACCCGGACTGGCAAGAAAATCAAGGTTACAGGAGACCATTCGCTGTTCACATTGGGCAAGGATGGAAAAATCATTCCTGCGAAGGTCCGAAAGCTCGAGATAGACGACTATCTTGCGACGCCCAGGACGCTGCCTTTCGAAACCTCTGAAAAAAAATCCATAGACATACTGGAATATGTCCAGTCAATAGAGAAAGGATTTTTTACAGGGTCCGGGATTAAAAAATGCATAAACGACAACTGGGAGTGCATAAAGAAAAAAGAAGAAAACAGGTCGCAAAGATGCCGGTGGAGAAGGCTAGGCATACTTCCAGCAAGATTCGTCAAGGAATTCGCAAAAAACGTGTATAAGTTTGATCAGGATATTTTCTATAAGTCCGGAGCAACAGCAATTCCCAGATTTATTCCACTCACAAATGAATTCATGGAATTTCTGGGCCTATGGCTTGCCGATGGTTGTTACGATAAAAAGTCGGTCATAATATCAGTCGTAGACGAGCAATCCAGAGCCTGCGTAAGAAGCGTCGCCGAAAGGTTTGGTGCAAATGTCAAAATGCATAGCGACGGCATTTCACTAATGGTTAATTCGTCTTCGTTAAGGCAAATTATGAGAGCTTTGGGATTTGCGGGCAATGCCTATACAAAAAACATACCTTCATGGATCTATGAATTGGATAAAGGAAAGGTTGCCGCCATTTTGAGAGGGCTATTCAGTGGCGATGGCCATGCATCTAAAAGCGAAGTCACGATAACGCTTTGTTCAAAGGAATTGATTAAAGACATCCAGACCCTGCTCCTTTCGTTCGGCATAATATCAAGGGTCGGGAGCTTCAGGGAAAGCGACAAAACCTATCCGTGCCGAATAAGCGCGTTATCTTCTTTGCAAGATTTCAGGAAAATAGGATTCTTGCAGGATGAAAAAAAGGCAAGACTAGAAACACTGTGCAATAAAAAATCAACGCACGATAGCAGCGACGTTATTCCGCTCTCGCTTGAGACCAAAAATGTGATTAGTGACAATCATGACGGCTTCAGCTATTACGACTACATAAAACGGGACAATAACATAGGTCGACAAAAGTTATCCTTAATTTCTAGCCGGATCAAAAACAGCGAAATTGCCTCAAACATGGAAATACTTGCCAAATCTGATATATTTTGGGACCAGATAAGGGAAATTAGAAGGTTGGAAAGCATGGAGGAATTTGTATATGACTTTTCTGTCCCTGAAAATGAGAACTTCGTCTGCGAGAACATTCTGGCCCATAACACGCTTGAGCTCCCAACAAACCAGCTTCGCGAACTGGGTTATAACATCCAGAGCATGAAATCGCGGAGCGTGATAACGAATGTCGACACGGAACTGCCTGCGGAAGAGGCACTCAGGACAGCATTGAGGCTGGGGGACAGCTGCCTGATAATCGGCGAGGTGCGAAGCAGGGAAGCCCTTGCCTTGTACGAAGCCATGCGCATAGGAGCGCTGGCAAATCTCGTGGCGGGCACGATCCATGGCGATTCTGCTTACGGCGTATTCGACCGTGTCGTAAATGATCTGGGCGTGCCGCCGACAAGCTTCAAGGCTACTGACATTATTTTAATTGCGAATATGCTGAAATCGCCTGATGGCTTGCGTTCCTTCAGGCGATGCGTCGAGCTGACAGAAGTCAGGAAGCACTGGAAAACAGACCCGGCAGAAGAGGGTGGATTTGTGAACCTTCTTGATTATTCAGCCAAGGATGATATTCTCAAGCCGTCAAAGACACTGCTCATGGGCGAGTCTGCAATTCTCAACGACATAGCGCAGCGCGTCCGGGAATGGAAGGGGAACTGGGATGCTGTATGGAACAACATAAAGCTGCGCGGCAAGATCATGCAGACAATCGTCGACTATGCCAACGTGAATAACCGTCCTGACCTTCTCGAGGCGAACAGCATAATGGCCTCGAACTCGCACTTCCATATCATAAGCAGCGAGGTTAAGGAAGAATTGGGGGCGCTGGACAGCACGCTCATCTACGACCGCTGGCTGCAGTGGCTTAGGAAGAACTATTAACCCTTTTCTTTTGAAAAAAGAAAAGCCTTAGTGGAAAAGAAAACATTTTACAAAATGTGGCTCACTGGCGTTCGTGAAAAGCTGCGTGATTTTATCCTGTATCTCAAAGTGCGCGTTTGCGGAAATCTTTTCTGCCTTTATATCCCATCTTTTTAATCCGGTAGTCTATTGCGCTCCCAACAACTCCAAGTTCACCAGCAGCTTTAGAAAAACTACCATGCTGTCTAATTGCCCTCATTAATTCATCGTCAGTTATACGAGACCTTCTTCCTTGATGTTTTGTTTTTGTGGCAGGTTCTGCTAGCATAGTAGGTTTGTATTCAATTTTCATGCCGCCGATCATTTGCTCCAGGCTCTCGTATCCTAAATCCCTGGATATTTCTTCCGAAGACACTTTATCCATGAGCCTTTTTGCGGCTACAAACAAATTTCCGCCAGACGACTCGAACAGTTCTCTCATATAATTCAAGGCAAATCTTCTTTTAGATTCTGTATAACCCAAGCCAGTTACCTGCGCGGCAGTCACGTCTTTTCCATGCGTAATATGTCTTTTCTGCTCTTGCAATATTCTTTGCACAACTTCTGGATTTATTGTTCTCTCCGGACTTTCGACACAGGCACGCTCCAGTATATTCTGAAGCTCCCTGACATTGCCTGGATAATCATATTCCGTCAACAATCTTAAACCATGGGAATTCAGAGTCTTTTCAGGTCCATTTCTTTCGTTCCAACGACGTAGAAAACTATTCACTATGGGAGTTATGTCATCCATGCGTTCGCGCAATGGAGGTATTTCTATCACAGCCACGGAAAGCCTGTACAAAAGATCGTTCCTAAAATTCGCCGCGTTATAGATATCAGGATTATTCGTGGCTGATATTATTCTCACGTTTGCCTGGCGGTCAATTACACCACCAATCCTCCTAAATACACCTTCATCTAAAATTCTCAGCAACTTCACCTGAGTTTCCGGCGGCATATTTCCTATTTCGTCGAGGAACAGAGTTCCGTTGTCAGCAAGCTCGTAATAACCAACTTTTCTACTTGTTGCGCCTGTGAAAGCCCCTTGTTCGTATCCAAAAAGTTCGGATTCAACAAGTTCTCGCGGCAACGCGCCTGTATTCAAAGCCTCAAACCTGTATTCTTTTCTACCGGATCTGGCATGAATTTCCCTAGAAACAAGCTCTTTTCCGGTTCCGGTTTCCCCCAAAATAAGGACATAGGTATCCAACGGTGCATACAAATCTATTTTTCTCTGCACTTCAGCCATGGCTTGGGAAACAGCTACCATGCCGCTATAACTGCCGTTCATTTCGATCAAAAGTAACTATAATAGGTAAGTTTAAAAGGAGTTTAATTAAAAGTTGCCGTAATGTTGGAAAATCACATTGTAATCACTGAATTATCTTTTCTTTCTTGAGGAAATCCCTTACCATCTCAAAAATCATTTCGTGGCCCTTGGAATTCGGATGATCTCCGTCCTCCAGAAGCTTCAGGTATTTTGTTTTCTTGAAATTCTTGAATATCTCTATGAACGGCACTATTTCCATGCGACAAACGGATCTTATCATCTCGTCATATTTTTCTATGTAAATATTCCTTGCCGAGAACTGGGGTGCCCACTCAACGGGACCCATTTTTGACTCGTCAACAGGCGTTAACCCGACGAAAAATACCTTGTCGGAGAATTTTCTTGCGGATTTTATAAGGTTCTTTATATTCTTTTCAAATACCTTCCGGTCCACATTCATCTTGCCTGTCTTGTTCAGGCGCAGGCAGTCATTTGTGCCGATCGAGAATATGATCACTGTATCTTCTTCGTAGCCGACCCTTGCGCCCGTCTCTTTCTCGAATCTTTCCAGGACGTTGCTCGTCGTGTCCCCGGAAACTCCGCAATTATAGACAAGAGTATCTTTTTCATGCTTCGGAGAATTATTTTCTATATAAGTACGCAGCCGCTGGACCCACCCGCCTTTCCCGTCCCAGGCTCCGTAAGCTATGCTGTCTCCGAAAATGAGTATGTGCATACCAATAATTGAAAACATCTTTTAAGAATCTATTTTTAAGCCGGGCAGCAAGTAATATATGGTAGCATGCCGTCGAAGAGAAAACGCGAAGAGCAGATCAAGAAGCTGATTTCCCGCGAATACAAGCTTTATCAGGAGGAAGAGGCCTTTGCCTCGATGCCCAAGTCACTCTACGAGCGAGCATGCAGGTTCGCTGAAAGAACGCTGCACATCGAGCCTGACAAGAAAAGCCGGCCGAAAATCCAGGAGACCATAGAATTTGCGCACCTGAAGGTGACGCCAGGCGGCACGACATCCGCGACAATCTTTTTTCTTTTGATAACGCTGATCCCGACAATGGTCCTCATGACGCTTCCTCTTCTTAATCTTCCGGGCCTTCCTTTCGGGTACGGCGTAATGACACTGATGCTTGCGTTGTTCTTCACGTTTTACGTGCACACGTATCCCAAACGCCTCCGGCGCAAATACGAGGCTGATGCAGGCTCGGAAATAGTCACGCTTGTCCTTTACATAGCGATGTACATGAGAAACGTCCCGAACCTCGAGGCGGCGGTGAAGTTCGCAGCTGAGAACCTGGGCGGGTCCATGGGCTACGAGATGAAGAAGCTTCTGTGGGACGTGGAGATCGGAAATTATCTCACTATGCAGGAAGCTCTCATTGACTTCACGGGCCGCTGGTCAAAGAACAGGCCGTTCGTAGAATCGGTTGAGCTGCTCATCACTTCGCTCAAGCAGGTCGGCGACAAGCGCATAGTTCTGCTGGACGAGGCAGTCGACATAGTGCTGGAGGGAAGCAGGGAGCAGGCGAAGCACT
>Ga0209211_10008996_pt1 | contig 13459 bp, 18 predicted proteins | sample RifGroA2_FD_183992 | JGI IMG/M metagenome (GOLD analysis project Ga0209211, IMG submission 183992) | Groundwater microbial communities from Rifle, Colorado, USA - Groundwater A2 (SPAdes) (version 2) | ecosystem: Environmental > Aquatic > Deep subsurface > Groundwater | place: Rifle, Colorado...
GGTGCAGGCTTGTCCTGCAGGAAGAAGTTTCCGACCATCCATGCAATAAGCAGGAGAAGGCCGGCCGCCAGCAGTGTCTTGAGGCGCATAGGCCCCTCCTTTCTGTGTGGTTATGTGAAGAACGCAACCCGTGTATTGTATACTATAATGCGTATCTTGTCAAGCCCTATCGCAAACGTGGTAAAATATTGTGCGACGTATGGCAAGCAACGACCTCAAACACCTCAAGACCGCGTTTCTGGAATATCTGGAGATAGAGAAGGGCCGGAGCGTAAAGACGGTGGAAAACTATGACCGCTACCTCACGCGGTTCCTCGCCTTTTCCAAAATCACCGCACCCGGCAACATTACCGAGCAGTCGGTGCGCGAGTTCCGCCTGCATCTTAATAGACAGGCGGGCACCAGCGGCATGATGAAGCACAAAACGCAGAACTATTACATGATTTCCCTGCGCGCGTTTTTAAAGTTTTTGCGCAAGCGCGATATCGAAAGTCTGAACCCGGAACGGATAGAGTTGGCCAAGGTCGGCCAGCGCGACCTCGACCTTATTACCTCCGACGAGCTCAACCGCCTGATTGACGGCCCTAAAGGCGACTCCTCGCTTGCTGGCTTGCGCGACCGCGCGATTTTGGAATTATTTTTTTCTACCGGATTGCGCGTCTCGGAGCTCTGCGCGCTCAACCGCGACATCGACCTCTCGCGCGACGAGTTTTCAGTGCGGGGGAAAGGAGAAAAGGTGCGGGTAGTTTTTTTGTCGGCAGCGGCAAAACAAGCAATACGGGAGTATGAGAAAAAAAGAGGAGACGTGGACGAAGCGCTGTTTATCCAAGTGGGCCGCGCGTCAAAAAATGCCGACGAATTAAGACTGACTCCCCGCTCGATAGAGCGGATTGTAAAAGGCTACGCCATCAAAGCCGGCATCACGCGCAAAGTAACGCCGCACGTAATTAGACATAGTTTCGCCACTGATTTATTGGAAAACGGCGCCGACCTGCGCAGCGTGCAGGCGCTCTTGGGCCACCAAAACATAGCAACGACGCAGGTCTATACCCACGTCACCGACAAACACCTGCGCGAGGTGCATAAAAAGTTTCATGGGCAGCGTCGCAAATAAAAACCCCGCCTAAGTGGCGGGGGTGCTTAAGATTTGGAGGCAGTGGAGGCAGAGTTGCCCCACTTTCTCCCCCGGTAGCTTAGCGTGCAGTCTGGGTACAGTCATACCACAGATTTCTATTTTTTTTGATGAAGTTAGGGGCTCGTGCCGTTGATGATGCCTTGGCAAAAGGCGATGACGAGCGGCGGGAGTTTGCCGGTGCGGCAAAAATCCTTGAACTTAGGCTTGTACTCGCCCAAGTATGCCCGGACAAATACATCGCGGTCGAGCTCAAACTCGCTCCGGCTCTTTTGCAGAGCCGCATCGAGCAGCTCGCGGTGCGTCAGGTCGACGGGGCCCGAAATGACGAGTGCCATTGCTCTCTCCTTATGGTAGGTGCATCTGCTCCCTATAACTGTGTTGCTTTGCTATAGTTGCAGGATGCGACTCGCCAGCTGGAATGTTAACGGTATACGCGCCGTGGTCAAGAAGGGCACTTTTCAGGCTTTTGTTAAGGAGTACAAGCCCGATGTTTTGTGTCTGCAGGAAACCAAGGCCGAGCGCGGGCAGGCGGAGGTTGATTTGGCCGGGTACGAGGAGTATTGGAACAGTGCGGTTAAAAAGGGCTACTCGGGTACTGCGGTGTTTATAAAAAAGGATATAGCCGTGCACGAGGTGCTGCTCGGACTTCCGGAGGTGTTGTGCAAAAAATATAAACTGCACGAAGACGGTTACGGCGACCCCAACACCGAGGGGCGCGTCATTGCGGTGGAGCTGGACGACTTTTTTGTCGTTACCTCCTACACGCCCAACTCCAAGCCCGACCTCTCACGGCTCAAGCTGCGCCACAAACAATGGGACCCGGCGTTTTTGGAATACATGCAGCAGTTGGAAGAGAAAAAACCGGTCCTCTTTTGCGGCGACCTCAATGTCGCGCACACGCAGGACGACTTGGCCAACCCAAAAGCCAACGAGGGCGAGCACGGATTTACAAAAGAAGAGCGCGAAGGAATAGATAAGATAATAGAAGCGGGGTTTGTTGACAGCTTCAGAGTATTTACTAAAAAGGGGAACGGTTTTTATACGTGGTGGACGCACTGGCAGAACTCGCGCGAGCGCAACGTCGGCTGGCGCATCGACTATTGGTTCGTCTCCAAGCGTCTCCTCCCCCGCCTAAAGTCCGCCAAAATCCTACCCGAAGTCCTAGGCTCCGACCACTGCCCGGTGGTGATCGAAATTGCCTAGGTTTTTATACTTATGCATAGGTTTACATAGACTTCTTGCTTTTTGCATAGGGTTTGGTATTATAGCCATGTATGGTAAGAGAAAGTGGAAAAATGGTCCCAATAGGTGAGGCCGCCCGTCGCTTGGGAGTGTCGGTAGATACTCTCCGCCGGTGGGATGCCGATGGTTACTTAAAGCCTACCGTCAAGACGGCCGCGGGGTATCGTTTCTACTCAAGTACCAAACTGGATTTCTTTTTGAGCGACTTGGTCAGCGCCGGGATTGAGTGGGCAGAAAAGAACACCCCCATACAACCAAAAGCTTATTGCGAACGCTCCTCTACTTTTCAGGCGCGACTCGACAGATTTTCAAAGGAACTCTTTGAGATAAAAGAGCTGGCCGACATGGCGCCGCTTATCGTCGCGGTCTGCGGAGAGATAGGCAACAACTCTTTTGACCACAATTTGGGCAATTGGCCGGATGTACCCGGGGTTTATTTTGCGTACGATACCGCCAAGAGACTCGTCGTGCTTGCGGACCGCGGGCGCGGTATCCTTACTACCCTGCGACAGGTAAGGCCGGAACTCCAGACAGACGAAAAAGCGCTTGAAGTAGCCTTTACCGAGGTAGTATCCGGCCGCGCTCCCGAAGCGCGGGGAAACGGCCTTAAGTTTGTACGGAGAGTCTCTACGAAATATCCTATCCGTGTTGCCTTCCAGGGTGGTTCGGCAAAACTGGAGCTGGAAAAAGACGAGCGGGGCGTACACATTCTCCGGGCGGCCAATCCTATTCGAGGATGTTTTGCTATTATCAGGTTCTAAGTATATTTCTGTATGCGTATCTCACTAATAAAATTTGGATCAACACTTATGTCGCGGGATGCCGGCCGCGAAGCTTTTTTGTCGCTCCAGCCGGCTCTGCAGTCGGTCTCTGCTTCAGAACCGGTCGAAGTGGACTTTGCCGGAGTGCAAGTGTTCTCGCCCTCTTGGGGCGATGAGGTGTTGGGCGGTCTTGCAACGCTGTTTAAAGATCGCGTTGTCCTGCACCATACGGAAAACCTATCGGTAAAAGAATCCCTGTCTCTCCTGGAAAAAATTCACGGCCACAAGTTCAAACACGCCTAGTCTCCGACCACTGCCCGGTTGTTATTGAGTTGAAATAAAAAACGCCACAAGTTTTAATCCTTGTGGCGGCGGCGAAAATTTTCGCCCAAACCGAAGTAACGAATCTCTGAACCGATAGCGAAAGCGATAGCAAACACAACGATAAAGACCTCATAAGCGGACATTTGTTCCTCCTCTGTTATCGATAAACTCACGAACCATTCGCGAGCTTAATAGAGTCCTCGAATTTTCGCATCGAGGATTTGCGTCCCTTGCGGGAGTAGGCTTTCTTGCTACGCACAACGCGGTGGTGATAGCGCCGGTCGGCGAGCGCCCGGGCCGCATCGCTGCGGGGCTTCGGGACTATAATCACGATTTGCATCTCACTTCTCCTCTAGATGACGTCGCGTTCGGTAACGCGACGGTTGTTGTCAGTGCGGCGAGCGGCACGATTGGCGGCCTTTTTGAGGCGTGCACGTTCGCGAGCCGCACGACGGGTTGCGGGGCGACCCTTCCACGCGCGGCTGAAACCGCGAGTGACAGCATAGCCGGGCATTTATTCCTCCTCACCTTCAGTGCACCACCATTGATGCGCTGGAGAAAGGGAGCGAGCAACGAGTATTATGTGTTGCTCGCTCGTGTCCTAAGACAGTGGAACTTACTTGCCGCGCACAGCCACCACTGCGAGTGGTCGCCGCGCCGATGCGAACGGGAGTAGCAGTCACGGTCGGGTTCGCGGAGCGTTCCATCAGGCCTGACGACCCAATAGGCCGCTCGACCGCTCTGACCGCTGGTATGGACCCAGCCGCCGAAGAACGGAAGGCACTCGTCAGCACGACGCGCCTCAAGAGCATCGAGCGGCGGCAACAGCTTCTCCGCCTGCGTGATGCAGTACCGGGCGTGGTCAACACGTCCAGTTACCAGTAACCCAAGCTTCTCGAAGCGGTTAAGATCGAGCTTGACGGAACAAACAGTGTCCACCAGGGCCGAGTCTTCGTGATGGATGTGGATCCACCCCGCCCGCGCTTCCAGAACGCCAAGCGCCTGTAGAAGCCCGGGGACTGCCTCGCGTGCGACAAGTGCAGCGTGGATTTCCGCGACGTCCTTCTTGCTGACCTCGCGGTCGGCGACAAAGAACGCATTGCGATGGCGGGTTTCCGTCCAGCTCGAATACTTCGAACCGGAAGAATTCCCCCAATGAGAAAGAAGATGTTGTGGGTAAGGTTGCAACTTTTTCTGCCGCGCATCCCTTCAAGCTCAAAGAAATGGTAGACCAGCGGTATGGACAAGCAAAAGACGCAAAAGTAGCTGTTGAGGGAGTGCTGGGTAAATTGATCTCTGATTTTAATACCCGCTCCGGAGCGCCGGGCTTGAGAATTCTTGAGGGTGCAATGGGCGTGGCGGAACTATATGAGGATATCCTCAACGAACGGCAGCCAATAAAGCTTATTCGCTCGCCTGAGGACAGCCGCCATCCTGAACTTGCTGATATGGTGCACAAGCAAATAGAAGAACAGAAGAAGCTAGGCATACAGACGCAGGCGATTACGGCTTTGGCAGAAGGTACACCAGCAGAAATAATTGCCTTCGACAGTGAGCGTTTGGTTACCCGCCGCGTTGTACCAAGAGAAAAGCTGGCCGTTCCAGCACAAATAATTATTTATGCGAACAAAGTTGCTATCACTGCCTACGAGGACGCAATCATTACCACCATTATCGAAAACCCTGCTATACGAAAAACTTTCGAGATGGTTTTCGACTATCTATGGGGATCGGCGGAGCAAGATCATAGGCGCATACTCTCGACTATTAATAAAGATCAAAAAGACTAAACACCTTTTATTTTGGGTACGAATAACCCCCGCCATGGAGGTGCGGGGGTTGTGTGCAATTATCTTAGTTTATTTCCTAACATCAGCGGTCAGGCCTCTTTTATACAATTGATTGTCTAAGTGTGAAGGACAACCGCCTTGCGAGAAAGAAGTGAACTGAGAAGATTGCACGTGCTCGAGCAAAGCACATGAAAGAACATTTTTGTTATGTCGGTCGCGACAGGGTAGAACGCTTCCGCACAACATTGATCTAAAGTAAGAATACTCTCATCAAGGACAATGTAAAGGACACAGGTGTGGACAACTATTGTCCTTTAGTTTACGAAGTATTTTTTCTGTATGTCCTTTATCTCCGCTTCTTCGGCCAGGGCCTTGATCTCTTTAGCCTCCTCCCCTATGGTGCGGAGCTCTTTGTCCGGCATCAGGAGCAGCTCCCCCGTCCTGCCCTCCAGGTACTCCGCGGTGTTCTTAGCCGGGTCCTCCAGCACCTCCTCCAACAGCGCGTGCAAGGTCCAGCCGATGCGGGGGCCGGGCTTCTCGCCCAGTGCCATGACCTTGCGCCCGTCAATTGCCAGCATCCCGACCGAGATGGGGTCCCGCATAGCTTGCTCTATCATCGCTTGGTACTTGCGCAGGCGGAAGGGCTGCTCCTTGGGGCGCCCTGTCCCTATCCGGTCGCATATGCGCAGGTTTACGAGGTCCCAGATGTGCTCCTTGCCTACGTTGGCGACGATGCGGCGCACCGCAGAGAGCGTTACCACCGCCGGATCGCTAAAAAACATGTGCCAGCGCACCAGCGAGGTGGCTTTATCAATCGTTTCACGTGGAAACTTGAGGTTTTCCAGTATCTTTTTGGCCATACGGGTGCCCACTACCTCATGTCCGTGGAAGGTCCAGTCCTTTTTGTCATCCGACCAGCGGCGGGCCTTGGGCTTGCCCACGTCGTGGAAGAGCCCCGCCAGCCGGATGATAAATCCCCAGTCTTTGTCGGCCGCATGTTGGGCGGTACGGAGATTGTGCTCAAAAACATCAAAGCTGTGGGCTTGGTTTTGAGCGATGCCTATCCCCTCCTGGAGCTCCGGGGCGATGTATTGCAAAATACCCAGTTCGTGGCTCAAAATAAGGGCTTTTTTGATATTCGGCGAGAGGAGTATGCGGACAAATTCGTCCCGGATGCGCTCTTTGGAGATCTTGCCCAACTGTGCGGCCGAGTCGCGCATGGCGGCGCGGGTCCGCGGCTCCAGGGCAAAGTCCAGCTCGGCGCAGAGGCGCACCGCGCGCATAATCCGCAAAGCATCCTCCTCAAAACGCTCCTTCGGGTCCCCCACTGCGCGCACCAGGCGGGCGTCCATGTCCTTTATGCCGCCGTACAGGTCGAGCAGCCCCGCCTTGCCGGCGGGCAGGTGTCCTTTGGTTGGGCTATAGGCCAAAGCGTTGATGGTAAAGTCGCGCCGCTTGAGATCGTCCTCGATGTGCCGGCTAAACTGGACGCTGTCGGGGCGCCGGGCGTCGCTGTACTTCCCCTCCAAGCGGTACGGAGTTACCTCGATGACCTTAAGGCTCTCGTCTATCGCCTGCCCGCCAGCTGGCGGGTCATTGACCACGCCCACGGTCCCAAACTCATTGGTGTAGTAGGTGTGCGGAAAAGCCGCCTGGACTTCCTCCGGCGTGGCATTGGTGGTGACATCCCAGTCCTTGGGGGTGCGGCCTAAAAGCAGGTCGCGGACGCAGCCCCCCACTACCCAGGCCTCAAAGCCCGCTTTTTCTAGGCCTTCTGTTACCCGCACGACCTCCGGAGGGATTTGGCTGGGGCGTAATTGCATGTTGTTGACGGAGCTTGTCGAACGTGTGCGGATAGGGAGAATCGAACTCCCGTCTCGTCCTTGGCAAGGACGCATTCTACCACTAAACCATATCCGCCCTGCCCGCCTGCGGGCGGGTTCGTGAGTGAATATACCATGTTTATCTGTTAGGATAAACAGGCGCGCCCGTGGTGAAACGGATATCATCACTGCCTTCGAAGCAGTTGTTGGGGGTTCGAGTCCCTCCGGGCGCACCCGTTCGACAGGCTCAGGGTAAACCCGTTCGACAACAAATGTTCAAAGACATCCAGCGTGGGGATAACCCAAAGCCTTAAAAATAAGGGAAAATCCGGATTTCTGTGGATAACTGTGGGGATATGTGCACTAAAAGACATCAAAACCCTGTCCTTCACCCGCCTGCCGGCGGGCAGGTGGCTTTTTCACGTAAAACGCCAATTTATGTTTCATAAGTAACGTTCCACGTGAACCCAGCTAACCCATGCCAAGTCCTAAGCGCAAAATAGGCGATACAGGCGAAGAAGTGACAGTTTTGTACCTGGAATCAAAGGGATTTCGGATAGTTGAGCGTAATTACCTCCGTAAGTGGGGGGAGATCGACATTGTGGCCGAAAAAGGTGATTTGCTTAGATTTGTCGAGGTAAAGAGTGTTACACGTGAATCGTCTCTCCCTATGGAGAACATGCATTATCGCAAAGCACAGAGGCTCCGTAGGGCCATCCAGACCTATCTTTTGGACCGGAAGGTGCCGGAGGGTAAGCGGTGGCAGGTCGATGTGGCTTGTGTTTATTTGGATTTTTCGACCCGGCGGGCTACAGTAAAGCTGCTGGAGAATATTATTCTGTAAACCCGCCCGCAGGCGGGTAAAGGACATCATAAAAGACACGGGGCGTCGTATACCGGTAGTACGCTTGCTTTGGGAGCAAGATGACCCAGTCCGATTCTGGGCGCCCCGACAAAAGATATGGAAAAGATAACCCTCATCACCAAACCGTCAGCAGGATATGAGCTTGTAGACTCCGGCATGGAGGAAAAGCTTGAGCGCTTTGGCGGCGTGCTTTTGGTGCGCCCCGACCCGCAAGCATTGTGGCCCAAAAAACTAGGGACTAGGGACTGGGGACTAGCTACTAGCCACTACATCAGGAAGGGCAATGGGGGAGAGTGGGTGGGGAAGTCGGACTTCCCCAAAAGTTGGGAGGTGGAGTTCGGCGGGTTAAAGTTTTTTATCAAGCCGACAAGTTTTAAACACACCGGGTTGTTTCCCGAGCAACTTTCCAACTGGCAGTGGCTTGCCCTGAGCGTAGTCGAAAGGGGGAGAGACATATCTGTGCTTAATATTTTCGGCTACACCGGCGGGGCGACACTCGCCGCCGCGCAAGCAGGCGCGAGCGTAACTCATGTTGACGCGAGTAAGACGGCGGTCGTGTGGGCGCGGGAAAACGCAAAGCTCTCCGGCCTGGAAGACAAGCCGGTCCGCTGGATTACCGAAGACGCGATTACGTTTTTGAGGCGCGAAATAAAAAGGGGGACAAAGTACGACGCGATTATTATGGACCCGCCGGCGTTCGGCCACGGCCCGGGCGGGGAGTTGTGGAAGTTTGAAGAGCACTTTTTGGAACTGCTGCAGCTGTGCGCCGAGCTGTTGTCGGAAAAACCTTTGTTTGTCTTGATAAACGGCTACGCGGCCGGCTACTCGCCGCTTGCCTTCGCCTACAACCTCGAGCCGTTCGTAAAGAAATTTGGAGGTTCGATAGAATACGGCGACTTAGCGATAGCCGAATCCAACTCCGACCGCATTCTACCCTGCGGCATCTTCGCCCGCTGGCGCGCCAATTAAGGTCCGCTGGGGTTTTCTTTTTGTTGACAGGTTTATACCTAAGTATATACTTTGGTATATGACTACAAACACGAAGACATTACTCACAGTCAAGACTGACAAAACTCTCAAAAAGGCGGCTGAAGAAACGGCTGCCCGGGTTGGGCTGCCGCTTGGGACGGTGGTCAACGGTTTCCTGCGCAACTTCGTGTCCGAGCAGAGGATAGAGTTCTCCGCGCCGCTCATCCCCAACGCGCGTACCCGCAAGATAATCGACGAAGCACGCAAAGAATTTGCCGCAGGTAAAGCATACGGACCATTCGAAAATATGAAAGCGATGTTCAAGTCTCTCGAACAGTAAGCTTTTGTATGCATGTTCATTACTCAAGCCGGTTTCGCAAACAGTATAAAAAACTGTCGGAGCCAATCCGCGAGAAAGTGCAAGAGCGCGTTGGTATTTTTCTACAAAATGAGTTTGAACCGTTGCTTGGCAATCACGCTCTCAATGGGAAGAAATATGCAGGATGCAGGAGTATTGATATCACGGACAAATTCCGTCTTATATACGAGCGATATTCCGACGGTATGCTAAACTTTGTCGCTGTCGGAACTCATCCGCAACTGTACGGATAAAGCCTAGTTTCCTTTTAGGACTTTGACGAGCGCGGCGCGCTCGAGAGGGGCTATGGTGGAGGCAAAGTCGGCGGCTTTGGCGGAGAGGTCGCCGGAGAGGAGCGTAGCGACGCCCCCCTGGTCTTGGAAGGCAAGACTTGCGTCTATATGCGAGAGCGTGACCGCGCGCAGGTCGCGCACGCCGGTGGTGTCGCCCACGGTTGCGGTGGTGATGATGCCGGCGAGTATACCGCTCCCGAGCCGCACCACCGCGCCTCCGGAGGAGCCCGCCTGCGAAAGTATCGTCCCGCCGATGGAAAAGAGGTCAACCTTTTGCATGTTGTCGTCAAAGGAAAAGAGCCGTGTGACGTAGGCGACCGCCGAGCTCGCGTACAAGCTTTTCTCTATCAGCTCGCTGGCGAGGAACCCGGCCGGATAGGAGGCGAGCAGCATCTCCTCGCCGATATCGGGATAGTTTTTGCTCATCGGGAGATAGGGGAACGAGGCGGGGAGCGCGCCCGCCGTGTCGGTGGCGCCGGTGATGACCAAAAACGCGTAGTCGTTTTCGCCGGTGCCGGTGGCCTGCGTGGCGGTAAACTCCGCGGCGTTTTCGGCTATCCAGAGCGGCGGCAAGTACAGCAGCTTTGCGTGGTAGCGGTTTTGGGCGGGCGAGCCGGTGCGTATGGTGCAGTCGACGTTGCCTGCGGTAGGGTCGTCGCGCAGGAGGAAGTACTGCCCGATGTGCGCGTTGGTGAGTATGACGCCGCGGCTGTCCACGATGACGCCGCTGCCGCTGATACCGTGAAACCCGGTTTGAGGGAGGCAGAGGATGTTGACCAGCGCTCCGCGCGTCTCCTCGTTGACTTGCTCTTGCGGTTTAGCGGGGGCCGTTTGCGTTGCGGGCGCGGGGGGCGCCGGCGCAACCGAAACCGGCGCGGACGAAACAGGCAGAGGTTTGGCGACGGCTTTTTTCGGTACCGGCTTTGGTGCTGCTTTCGGAAAAGCGGCGGTGGTAGTGGCGACCGTCTGTGCCGGAGGTGCCGGGGGCGGCGCGACCACCACGCGCGCGGCCGGGTGGGGCAGTACCGCCGCGACAAAGACCATCAGCGCCGCAAGCGCGCCGGACAGCCAGGTGATAAACGTATCAATAAGATTCATGTGCGGGATGGGAGAATCGAACTCCCGACCGCGGTTTGGAAAACCGCTATTTTGCCATTAAACTAATCCCGCCTACCCCGTTATACTAAACCATATAAACGAAAAAATCCCCTCCGGGGGATTTTTTCGTCTCGACCTGCCTGCCGGCGGGCAGGGAGGATTAGCTATGCTTTGACTGCTTCCTTCAGTGCCTTTGCCGCCTGGAACTTCGGCACGCGCATGGTAGGGACCTGCACGGTGGCGCCGGTGCGCGGGTTGCGCGCGGTGCGGGCTGCGCGCATCTTTGTCTTAAAGATGCCCAGGCCGGCGATAGAAACCTCGCCGCCCTTTTTGAGCTCGCCGACAATGCCGGCGATCATCGCCTCGACGGCGCGCTCGGCGTCCGCCTTGGTGGTGCCCAGTACTCCGTGCACCTTCTCCGCGATATCTTGTTTATTCATGGCTTAAATAATGCTTAGCTAATACCAGAGCCCCTGTGCGGGTAGTATACCCCCCTCAAAAAACCTTGCAACAGAGCCATGGGGAAATAAAAAGGGCTCCCGTGGGGGGCCCTTTGAGTCTAGGCAGTCTTGCGCCAACGGGCTAAAGCCAGCTCGTCAGCCACCGATGCCCCCCGCAGGACGGCACCTTTATGTTTGCGCCAGTTCCGGAGCCCTTCGGCAAACCAGCCGGGCATGGGTTGCGGGCGAGTTACCCGACATATCAAGGAGGAAGGGTTTGTCTACTGTATCGCGTTCAATCAATGCCAAAGAAGCTTTCCGCACCTCGAGCCCGTGGTGCAGCCGTACGCTGTGGCTGTGGAGGCCTATCGCCGCCACCGCGTGTTGATATTCCGGCAGTCCAAGTGTATGAAGTGCACGGTCATATGCCCGTTTAGACATATCATCGGCGATATGGACGGCCGGAGGCGGCGGATTGCATTCGCAACATACCACCCAGTACAGTACTCCTTGTGAGACGCACGATCGCAACAAACTCTCCGCCTTTTGTACCGTCATCGGAGCGCCCGGTTGTAGTGCCAAGACTATCAACGGAACGGTGTGCATTAAAACCCCCTTTGTTGCATCTTCCCTAGTGTAGTTTACGTCCGTTTCAAACCATACGCCCGCCCCGCAGATTTTGCAACCAAACATACTTACGTCCGCGGCGGTTTTTTATAAGTTTTTGTAGGTGTCTTCGTTTTTCAGCCGTATACGGTCGATAACAAGTATGTTATTTTCGTAATGAAAAACTATTCTAAACCATCCCTTCCGCACACGGTATTTTTCATAACCGGAGAGTTTGACGACGTTTAAGCCTTGGAAATTTCTTGCCACCAGCGTCTCAACCAACTCTTCTAACTGCGCGCGATGTTTTTTATTTAATTTTCGAAACAGTTTTTCGTGCTCGTTCATTCGTTTTTATTTTGCGGAGTATCCGCAATACCTCGCCGCCGGGTATACCCTTGCCTTTATTGTCGCGGTCGGCGTCAAAGATAGTATCCCATCCGGTCTCGTCCTCTGTGTCGACAGGGGAGATGCGGAACAGCGGTTTGGAGCGACGCAGTACCGTGTACGAAGAACCACGCTCGACCCCTTTTACATACTTGTTGAGGTTTACACGCAGTTCTTTGAGACCTACCAGTGTATTTTTAGCCATGCTGCAAGTTTATCTTTAGATTAACTTGGAGTCAAGTGTCTTACCGGGCAAACTCTATTGCGCGGGTTTCGCGGATGACCAGCACTTTTATCTCGCCCGGATATTTGAGTTCGTTTTCAATGCGGAGCGCAATGTTGCGGGCCAGCTCGCGCGCCTGAAAGTCGGTGATGCCCTCGGGTTTAACAAACACGCGCACCTCGCGGCCGGCGGATATCGCGTACGACTTTTCCACGCCCGCAAACGAGTTGGCGATACCCTCGATGTCGGCAAGGCGCTTGATGTATTGCTCCACCGAGTCGCGGCGCGCGCCCGGGCGGCCGCCCGAGATGGCGTCTGCCACCTGCACGATGTAAGACTCCAGTGTTTCGTACGGGTACTCCTCGTGGTGGGCTTGCATGGCTTTGACGACCTCCTCCTGCACGTTAAATTTCTGCAAAATGCGGCGCCCTATCTCCACATGCGTGCCCTGCACCTCGTGGTCGAGCGCCTTGCCGATGTCGTGCAACAGCGCCCCGGCGCGGGCCACGGCCGGGTTGGCGCCCAGCTCCTCGGCTATCATGCCGGCGATGTGCGCCATTTCGACGCTGTGCTGCAACACCGATTGGCCGTAGCTGGTACGGAAGTGCAGCCGCCCGAGTATCATCAGCAGCCGCGGGTCGAGGTTTAAGACGCCCACCTCAAAGGCGGCGGCCTCGGCCTTTTCTTTAATTATTTTGTTGACGTCGACCTTGGCCTTCTCCACTATCTCCTCAATCTTGGCCGGCTGGATGCGGCCGTCGATAATCAGGTTCTCCAGCGCGACGCGCGCCACGGCGCGGCGCAACGGGTCGTAGGAGGAAAGCACGATAGAGCCGGGGGTGTCGTCGATAATCACCTCGACCCCGGTGGCGCGCTCAAACGCTTTGATGTTGCGGCCCTCTTTGCCGATGATTTTGCCTTTGATGTCGTCGTTGGGGATGGTGATGGCGGTGGCCATGGTGTCGGAGGCGACCGAGTTGCCCAGGCGGTGTATCGCGGTCACCAAAATCTCGCGCGCGCGGCGCTCAAGACGCTCCATGCCGTCGCGCTCGAGCTTGGCGGTGCGCATCATCATGTCCTCGCTGTTCTCGCGCTCGAGTTCCGCGTACAACTGCTCTTTGGCTTGGTCTTTAGAGAGGCCCGCC
>Ga0209211_10009000_pt1 | contig 13453 bp, 13 predicted proteins | sample RifGroA2_FD_183992 | JGI IMG/M metagenome (GOLD analysis project Ga0209211, IMG submission 183992) | Groundwater microbial communities from Rifle, Colorado, USA - Groundwater A2 (SPAdes) (version 2) | ecosystem: Environmental > Aquatic > Deep subsurface > Groundwater | place: Rifle, Colorado...
TGATGAAGCGGATATCCACGGGCAACTCAAGTTTAATTACAAACATCCTCACATCAAAAACGGGGAAGAAACGGAATATATTCTTAAAGCGTTTGACCGCGATTATGAAGTGAATGGCCCCAGTGTCCTCAGAATAGCCCGGACCACTTTGGAAGGCTGGATCAATTATAAAAATCATCCCAATCCCAGGATACGTGCCCGTTTTGCTTATGAAGCGCATGAATTGCCTCTTAAATACGCGGGATCTCTATGGGCGGCGCGGATTTGGTTTAAAGATAATCCTCAGCTGGTGGCCAGAATCGAACGGGTTCTCAATAATATTAAGAAAGAATTCGGGCTGAAGGCAAAGTTGCTGGCGCCTATAGCCGGACGCGTTATTTTGAATAAAATCCGGAAAGAAGATCGCTTTCTCAAAGCGGGCGGAACTTATGAGCCCCCTACTTTTTACGAAATGAATTCACGCATGATGGGTCTTTTGCCTAACCGGGGAATGGGCGTTAAGCCCACTGGTTGGGTGTCCGCTTAACCGCAACCGTCTCTTATTCCTTCCTTTTAGAATTTCCAGGAAACCCCGTATAATCATACCCGCCGGAGGTCTTTGACGGGGCATGGTCGAAAAACACAAGAAAAATTTTTGGTGTTTTCTTCAGCAGGAGATCAAAATCAGGCCGGCCGCTGGATTCATAAAGAACGCGGCTATGATATTGCCATTGTCTATTACGGGGATTCCGAATTTAAACTGCGGGATTCGATTGAATATTTTATCCGGAACAAGGATCTGAAAATCCCAAATTTTATAAAATGCGTTTGAGATTTTGAAAATTTGCCGGATTATGACTATTACTTATTCGTTGACGACGACATCCTTCTCGACCCGCCTACGATAGGAGGTATTTTTAAAGTCGCGGTTGATTACAATTTAGAGCTTTGCCAGCCGTCACTTTCCGAAGATAGCGTTACCGATTGGCCCCTGCTAAAACCCGGAGGTTTTTTATTCTTACATGTTTATAACAGAAAATGGCTGAGTGTAACGGAATTGTGGTTTAAAAAAGTGCAATGCGTGGACCGTTTGACTATGTTTACTTGGCTGGACTCGCCAGGCACATGATTTCCTTAAAAAGATCCTCCATGTGAATGGGTTTGGCGCGTAGCGAGAAGCTGCGGCCCGGCGCTGCCGGCGAAGGGACGTGGTCAGTGGCCAGGCTGGACAGAAAGACCACGGGGATTTTGGGATCCAGGCCGTTCCGCAAAAGATGGTCGTACACCTGGACGCCGTTCTCATCGCCGAGCATGATGTCGAGAACAATCACGTGCGGAGGGTTTTTGAAGGCCTGAGAGTGAAACTCTTCTCCGTTCCTCGCGATAAAGACCTCTAAACCCCGTGCTGTAAATTCGGTTGTGAACAATTCCAAAAGATCCTTATCGTCATCTACAAATAGAATCCTAGTGCTCATCATTAAAATTCTAGCATAGAATCCCGATGCGGCAAAAAGCAAATATCGGTGAGGGATAGCAGGCTGTTTTAAGTAGTGCTTTAACCCATTCCGGCAGCCCCTTGATTTTTGCTTCATTTCAGAAAGGGGGGTGTGTTATGATTCCCAAGTTATGGATTTATCGGGCAAAAAGCGGTTCAAAATCAGAGATTTTTTCCCGGGGTGGAATTTGATTGAGTATATCGGCCTGCGCGGTTTTGCCGGCGCAATCAATTCTTTGCCTATTGCCGCAGCTACCCGCATTGCCGAGGCTGTCGGCGAGCTGCTCTTTTTTCTCCTGCGGAAAAGGAGACGAATAGCCTTTGATAATGTGGAGATTGCTTTTGGGGCCACGCTGCCCCCGCAAAGAAAAAGGGAAATAGTACGTGGCGCTTTCCGGAATTTGGTGATTTCTTTGATGGAGCTTTTCAGAATGCAGAGCATGCTTAAAGAAGCAGAGAGCAATTTTGAATTTGAAGGCACAGAGCGTCTTGACCGCGCGTTTAGCCGCGGCAAGGGCGTGATTCTCGTGATTTCCCATTTGGGTTCCTGGGAGTACTTGGCGTTTCTCCCTTATCTCAGGAAATATCCCTGTTCCGTGATCGGACGGCCCATGAGAAACCCTTACGTTTACCGTTGGGTGCAGGAATTGAGAAGAAAAACGGCTTTAAATCACATTGACAAGAAAAACGCGGTCAAAGAAGTCCTCCGCGAACTCCGCGCCAACCACCTGGTGGCGATTTTGATCGACCAGTGGGCCGGAACAGAAGGTCTGCGGGGACGTTTTTTTGGAGAGGAAACCTCCACGACATCTATCCCGGTACGGCTTTCCAAAAAAACCGGAGCCGCTTTGATCCCTGCTTATTGTCTCCGTACCAGTGCCGGGAGGTATAAAATTTCCATTATGCCGGAGGTGGCGATTCAGGGCGAAACAGAAAACGATTGGGAAACGCAGACCACGGATGCTTTAAACCGCTTGCTGGAAGAACAAATCCGCCGCAATCCCGTCCAATGGATTTGGACGCACCGCCGCTGGAAGGGATACAACGCTTACCACAGCAAGGCGAAAACATGATCATGACAGACACGGAAACCGTATTTGATGTGGCTATTGTGGGCGGTGGTATCGCGGGGGCGGGCATTGCCCGTGATGCTTCTTTACGCGGATTGCGCGTGATTTTGTTTGAAAAGAATACCTTCGGGTCGGGAACAAGCAGCAAAAGCTCCAAACTTATCCACGGCGGCATACGCTACCTTGATTTGGCGTGGAAAGCCCTTTTGAGATTTGATTTGATGGAATTCTGGAAGAATTTTTGTTTTGTGTTTCTTGCCCTTCGGGAATGCTGCATCCTCGAAAGAATTGCCCCTGAACTTATAAAACCCATCGCCCTTGTGATCCCTATTTATAGATCTGCGGGGCGCAGTGTTTGGCCCGTTTATTTTGGCACTTTCGTTTATTCGCTGCTTGGAATTCTTACCGGAAGCTTCAGGTTCCCCCGCTTCTTCTGGGATCCTCAGGCAATACTGCAGATCCTTCCGGAGCTAGCGTCTGACGATTTGGCCGGAGGGGTGATGATTTGGGATCATACTACGGATGATTTGGAGCTCGTTAAAGCCACGATGAAGTCTGCGGTAAAAAGCGGTGCCACCGTTTTCGAGGGTACGCCGGTTCAAAGCTACTTCTATGATGCGGCGCGGCAATTTTATGAAATCAAGGTCCAAGCGAATGGCAATGAATCTGTTTTTCTGGCGCGTAAATTGATCAACGCCTCAGGCCCCTGGGTGGATAAAGTGCGCGAATGCGGCGGAGAAAAAACAGAGGATTTTATCGTACCGGTTGCCGGCTCTCATGTGGAACTTAAAAAATTTATCGGTACTTCGGTTATCCTCCAGGCAGAAGACAAGCGCCTGTTTTTTGTTATTTGCAATGAAAGCCGTTGCCGGGTTGGCACCACGGAGCGTATGCACAATGATCCCGACTTTTTGGAGGCAACGGATGAGGAAATTGATTATTTGCTGAGACAGGTGAACCGGTATTTCCCGTCACTGAATATTAGCAGGGCGGATGTCCTGGGCACGGACGCCGGAATCCGGCCTCTGGCGTGCCAGAAAAAAAGCAAGAATCCGTATGAAATTTCCAGAGAGCATGAAATCAGGATAAGCCCTAGCGGTGCAATTCATGTTTTAGGTGTTAAACTTACGGATCACCGGCGCGCCGCCGAAGAAGTTGTTGATTTGCTGACACCGAACAAGTCGCTGACACACGCGGTTCGTCTTTAGACCTTGGAAAATCATATGCCTGAAGGATTGGCTGGAAAGTGAAATAGGTGTTATGCCGAAATTCAAACTTGTTGCAGCGCTGATTTTTTTTATTTTTTTTCTGAACGGGGCTCTTTCCGCAGAAAATGTCCGTTACGTTATTGACGGAGACACCTTTATTCTTCAAAACAACCAGCGCGTTAGAATGATTGGCATCAACGCCCCGGAAACGTCGCACCACCGGTACGGTAAAAAGGGCCAGCCTTTCGGGAATCAGGCCAGGGAACGTTTGCGGAAATTCATTGAGGGCAAAGATGTCACCCTTAAGGACGGCCGGGAACTTTTTGACCGGTACGGCCGGCGCCTGGCCTATGTGTATTTACCGGACGGAACTTTTGTTAACCGTGAAATGGTGCGCGAAGGCTATGCCGAAACTTACCGGAAATTTCCGTTTGAGTATAAAAATGAATTTCTGGAATTTGAGCAGGCGGCGAAACAGGAGAAATCAGGCATGTGGAGCGGGAAGCCGGCTTCCTGGAGCGCGGAGTTTGCCGGTTATCTGGCAGCCTTGTTCGGTTTTGAAAAATAGGTTATATTGGTTTCGAATTGCCCATTAAGGAGGCGTCACGTGGACAAAGCAAAAGCACCGAAGCGGCTGGGTGAAATTTTAATTGAAAATGGAGTGCTCAAAGATGCGGATTTGGAAAAGGCCCTTGAGATTCAGAAGGAGGAAGGCGGGCTTTTGGGGCAGATCCTGGTGGGCAAAGGCTTTGTGACCGAGGAAGATGTGGTCGTGGCCCTGGCGCAACAGCTTGATTATCCCTATTTGCCGGTTTCCAATTTTGTGATCAATAAGGACGCGGCACAAGCCATTCCCCCGAGTCTGGCCCTGGAGTTTATCTGCGTTCCCGTTGATAAGGTTGGCGGCCGTTTGGCCGTCGTTATGTCGGACCCTTCCAATGCCGCCGCGGTGCGCAAGCTTGAAAGAGCAAGCGGATGCCGGGTGCAGGCCTTTGTCGGCACTATTTCCGAAATAGAATCTGCTATCGAACACTGCTATAAGAAAAAATCCAGAGGAGCCGGAGCGGATAGAATGAAAATGGTGCTTCGCCGGGCCTCTGAGGAGAGACAGAAAAAACGGAAGTAAGCCCGCCCGTTAGACTTTTCCCTTGAATCCGTAGACCGGGATATTGTCTTTTTCGGAGATTCCGCGTGCCGCGAAATCTCCTTTTTTAGCCAGCAGTTTGTACGTATTTTCAGAGACGAGGATTTCTCCCGTTCCGGCCATTTTCTGCAAATGCCCCGAGATATCAAGCACTTGGCTGAAGACATCGCCGGTTCTCCGGTTTGGATCTTCAATGATTTCTCCGGTGTTGAGCCCCATGCGGACCAGAAAAGGGGATTTGAGAGTGTTGGTTTTTTCATTGAACTTGCGCAGTTCTTTCAAAATTTCTTTCGCGGCTTCTATCGCCTCATCTGGTTTGCCAAAAAGATAAATGGCCCCGTCCCCCGCCCGGTTGAGAAGGCGGCCGCCGTTCCCCAGCGCGGACAAATCCACCATTTTCCAATAGGCGTTGAAAGAATGAAGAATGGCTTCGGGAGGCTGCCCTTCTTTTAATTTAGTGCTTTCCGCGATGTCGATATCAAGGGCAGTCACCTCGCGGACAAATTTCTTTTGAATATAAGTTTGAAGCTCCGCCTGCATTTTAATGGTTTCTTCCAGAGAGAGTTCCTTCCGCCTTACCTCTTCCCGCTGAAGGATATTCTGCACATCCGCGGCCGTGGGCGTGATCCTTTTAGGCAAGTCCTTGTTTTCGAGATGGTAATTCCACTCCCAGAAACCGAAAAAAGCGGTTCCGGTTGCGGCAAGGGAAGCGAGGTAACGGAACAGGGAAAATTCCAGGGTTTTGGGGTAAAAAATCAGGGCAATCAATTGGAAAAGGATAAGGATGGCGGTCACGGCCAAAACTCCGAAAGCGAGAAAACGCCGTTTATTTTTATTAATCCGTGCATCAATAAAATAATTGAGGGAGAAACTGGCGATAGCCCAGCCCAGCACTTGGATGAGGATAACAGGATGCCCGACCAGATAATTGCCGATTTTGCCCAGTATGCTGAAGAAGTCGCTTTGCAGGCGGGTATCTGTCATCCGTGAAAAAAACCAACCGATATCGTAAAAATTCTTTCCGGCGCGTTTTGGATAAAACAAAGGCAGGAATTGAGTGCCCACCACCAAGTTGCCGATAAAAGGCATTCTGCCCACGATGCCTGTCACCGCGCACCAAAGGCAGGAGAGCGCGGCTACAACCGGGATTCTGTTTCCATAAAGAAGAACGGGCAGAAGAAAGACCACAGAAAATTCAAGCGGCAAATCTATCCCTCCAAAATTCAGCACAGCCAGGACCGGTGCCGCCATGGCCGCCATAAAGGCCTCCGGGGAATCTTTGAATCCGGAGACAGCCACCATGACCATGGTGAAGAAAACGAACATGATAAAAAGCGCTCCTGATTGGGAAGCGACGGTAATGCTGAAGGCCAGGACAGTCAAAATAATGGCGGTGTGAATTTGGAAAAAAGCCAAAACCAGCATAGCAAGAGCAAAACCGGATACCCACCACGCCGGATAATAATGAATAGCCTGGAGTGCGAAGAAACAGGCGACACCCATTGCCAGAGAGGCACTGATTTTACGGAGCATGAATTTATTTTATCTTATCAACTTGGGCTACCAAAGGAGTTTTTTTAAAGCCCTGCTATTATTTTCGGCTAAAAAGCCAAATGTTTGACCAAACTTTAAAAGAATTCCAGTTGCTTTTGTTTGTGCAGGGTTTCCTCAAAATGCGACACGCTGATTCCGAGAAGCCGGACTTTTTTTCGGCCTGAGCGCCAGTCGCTCGGGCGGCGGTTGGCCGCTTGGTCATCTGGCACCGTGCGATCGGCACGGCGAGCGCTGGACCGGCCGCCGATGTCCGAGCCGTCCCGCGCGGCTGGCGCGGGATACCCTGCATCCGTTTTTGTCCGCAGCAGGGAAGTGGCGTGCTTTGATATTTCTTCCGCCGTGCTGATTTTATCCGGTTGCGTGACGCTGCGGGTGATTTGCGAGAAATCGGCATATTTGACTTTGAGGGTCACGGTCCGGCCTTTCATGCCTTCTTCGGCCAGGCGTTCAGCTACAATTTCAGCGATTTCGCGCAAGTGCGCCTCCATGGTTTTGAGGTCCACGATATCTTTTTCAAAAGTCGTTTCGCTGCCTATTTGCTGTGGGGCGGCGTATACGATAACGGGGCTGTCGTCAAGGCCGCGCGCCATGTCATAGAGATCCAGCCCGAATTTTCCGAAATGGTTTATCAATTCTTTCCGCGGTATCGCAGCCAAATCCCCGCAGGTTTTGATCCCCAGTTGCTGCAGTTTCGTGTCTGTTACAGGCCCGACCCCCGGGATTTTTCGCACCGGAAGAGGGGCGAGAAAGGTTTCTGTTTCTTCCGGATAAACGACGACCAAACCGTCCGGCTTCTTTAGGTCGGAAGCGATTTTGGCTAAGAATTTATTGGGCGCGGCGCCCGCGGAGGCTGTTAGCTTGGTCAGCGCGAAAATATTTTGCTTGATCAACCGGGCCAATTCAGCCGGATCGCTGATGCGGAGTTTGTTTTGAGTTACGTCCAGGTAGGCCTCGTCCAGGGACACCGTTTGAATGGCATCTGTGTAATTCCTGAAAACCCGGCGAATCATGCGGGAGGCCTCTTCATATTTTTGAAAATCAGGCCGCAAAAAAACTGCCTGTGGGCAAAGCCTTTTGGCCTGGCTGGCGGGCATGGCGGAACGGACTCCGAAGGGCCGGGCCTCATAAGAAGCCGTGCTCACCACGCCGCGGCCTTCGGGATTGCCCCCCACGATGACAGGCTTGCCCCTCAATTCGGGCCGGTCGCGTTGTTCGACGGAAGCGTAAAAAGCATCCATGTCCACATGGAGGATTTTCCGGGGAGCTTTCCAGGCCCGTTCGTTCGAGCTGGAGCGTTTCATGGTTTCAGGTGCGGAGCTGTTTTTCCGCATCCACCACGCCGCGGTTCATAAGCGAAAAACAGCGGCTTGCTTTGCCCTTGAGCGCATCTGAAGTGAATGGGGTTTCCCGCAGCTGTCTCAAGAGCTGTAGCACCATGCGGAAGTGACGCACCAATTCGCCTTCGTCCGCTTTGGTCATTTGGACAATGCGGTCAAATCCGGCCTCCTGGCACCAGGCCTCCACCGCATGAGCCAGATGGAAATGCGGCCATTTGGTGTAGGGATAGATTTTGTATTTTGATTCCTTACGGTGGATGTAATGAAAAGTGGATTCGCAGGCCCGCATGGTTTGGTGCAAGTGTTTTTTTAGGTGAGGAACCGGATCCCCCTTGCGGGGTTCATGCACCAAGGAGGAAAGAATCACGGCTAATTCGATTTCATTGAGATCATCGAGAAATCCCGCCTCATGCATTTCGGAAATCATTAATTCGTAGCCGTAAATCCATGCTGCGAATTCTCCCTTGGCCGAGAGCTTATCTGCCGTGATATAGCCGGCCTCTTCCAGCAACGCCAGTTTTCGCCGGATAAGCTCAAAGCCGATATGGCGCCCCTGTTTGGAAGACTGGTAATGGTGAAAGGAAAGGGGGTAAACATCGGTCAATTTTCTGCCGAATTGCTGAAAGAGATTCAGCAGCGTGGCATAGCCCGTGTTGAACTGGCTTTTCACGGGTTCGGGGGTACCGTTCAGAATGCGTAAAACCTCGGGGTAGGTGATGTCATTGGGATGTATCCGGATGTAGACAAAACCTTTTTCATCCATGCCGCGGCGGCCCGCTCGTCCGGCCATTTGATAAAAGTCCCTGGTCCTTAAATTCGCAAAGTGGGTTCCGTAAAATTTCCGGAGTTCGTCAAAGACCACACTGCGGGCCGGCATATTGATTCCGAGCGCGAAGGTTTCGGTCGTAAAAATAAGTTTGATCAACCGGCTGGTGAAAAGCCTCTCCACCACTTCTTTCAAGGTCGGCAGCATGCCGGCGTGATGAAAAGCAATGCCCCGTTCTATTAATGGAATGATTTCCAGAGCCGATTCTTCCTGGCTCACGCCGTAACGCTCGCAGAGTTCGTGAAACATGGAGCGGACCGTTTCCTTTTCGCTTGCGGAGAGAAAATCGAATTCCAGAAGTTCCCAGGCGAGGGTTTCGGTGCGCCGCCGGCCGAACGTGAAATAAATGCAGGGAAGCTGCCGCTCGTGCAAAAGATTTTTGACCAAATGGTCGAGGCGGTTGGGCCTGGCCCTGAGCCATAAACCATGCCTTCTTTCCCGCTGAGACAAATGCCAGCTTTCCCGTCCCAGATAGCCCTCCTTGCGCAGGGCTTCGGGGGTTGAAAGGATTTTCCCCTGACATTGAAAAAGGTGCGTGAGCGGGACCGGACGGTGAGTCTCTGTGATTACTTTAATATTGCGCTGATGCACGGTGCGTATCCATTCCGACATTTCATCTATGTTTGGCACCGTGGCGCTTAAGCAAAGCAATTTGACATGCGGCGGCGAAAACATGATGGCCTCTTCCCACACCGTTCCTCTTTCCGGGTCATCCAGATAATGGACTTCGTCAAAGATGACCCAGGCAGTTTTTTCAAGTCTGGCCGGATTTTCAAACAGCGTGTTGCGGTAGATTTCCGTGGTCATGATAAGAATACTGGCCTGGGGATTGATGGATACGTCGCCGGTCAGGATGCCGATGCGGTCATCGCCAAACCGCTCGCGGAAATCGCGGTATTTTTGGTTGCTCAACGCCTTGATGGGCGCCGTATAAACGGCGTTTTCGTTTCTGGCAAGGGCTTTTTCAAGGGCGTATTCGGCAATAAGGGTTTTGCCCGCTCCGGTGGGCGCGGCTACAATCAGTGATTGATCTTGATCAATGGCTTGAATGGCCTGGATTTGGAAAGGATCATAGGTGAGCATTCGAGATTTTTTCTATTTCCGCCCTGATCATGTCATGAGCCTGATCCCGGAGTTTTGGGAAGTCTTCCGATTTCAACCCTTGCGTTTCAATGGCGGGAAGAGCCCGGATAAAAGAATGAACATTCATGCCCACATTCATGGCCCCTTTCGGGAGAAGTTTTTCATTGCCGAAAATGGCCACCGGCAAAATGGGCGTTTGCGTTTCAAGGGCTAGTTTGAAGGCGCCGTTTTTAAAGGCGTTCAAGGTGCCGCTGGGGCTGCGCGTCCCTTCGGGAAAAATAACCACCGATATCCCCTTCTTGAGCCATTCTTTTGCTTTTTCATAGGTGACCCGGATGCTGCCGTAATTGCCCCGTTTGAGAGGGATATAACCCATACAGGTCATGCTCCAGCCTAAGAATGGGACTTTGAAAAGACTTTCCTTGGCCATCCATTTGAATTGTGCGTTAAGATGATAGAGGCTCAAAATGTCGGCCAGGCTCATATGATTTGAAACAATGACATAGGTTTGACTGCGCTCGATATTTTCCTGTCCGCTCACGCGGATATGCCATTGAGGATTGACTTTGAAAACGGCCCGTCCCCATAATTTGCCGAAAAAATGAGCGCATTTCCGGTTTGAATCAAAGGGCGATAAAATAACCGCAGAGGCCACGATAGGAATTGTGAATAAAACGGTAAGCAAAGGGAGGGTTATCCAAACCCACCCCGTGGCAAGAATATTAAGGATTTTTTTAAGCATGGCGCAGTATAACAAAAAAGGGCTGGAATGGCCACCTTGCCGCTCCATTGACAAAGGCGGGCTTTGAAAGTAGATTAAGCGCTAGCAAAAAAACTTTCAGAACCGGGGCCAAAGGCCGTTTCTTATAATGAACTTCAATCTCCCGGGATGCCCGGTCAACTTCGTCATTAAAAGGAAAAAAGATGCGTAAAATCATTCTTTGCTCAGTCGCGGTGATGGTTTTTTTCTTTACGGTTCAACCCGTTTTCGCAGCCAACCCTTTGACTAAATTAGGAAGAGGTCTGACCAATATCGTTTTTTCCCCTTTTGAATATTTCACGAATATTCAAAAAGCGGCGGATCGACGGGGAGCGGCGTCAGGAGCTCTGGAGGGGCTGCTGGCCGGCACTTACTACATGGTGGGCAGAATCTTGGCGGGTGCTTACGATGTGGTCACCTTTCCGGTTCCCTTGCCGGAAGGCTATGGGGCCATTATGAAACCGGATACCGTGTTTGACGCGGCGGCCGAAGCCTGACGTTTTTAATGTCATCCCGCGACCGGACCGTGGATTTCATCTGGGCTTCTTTGGCGGTCCTTTTTTTTATACTCTCCGGATTGCACGCTTATTTGGCAGCCACAGCCATCCTTGAAATTAAATTGCCGGGCAGCGAAGCCCTTGCCTCTAATGGGATTGCCGCACCTTCCGCGGCAGTGATGGACGTCCTGAACAGGGAGATTTCATCTGTCGTTAATACTTTTATTACGGCTTACAATAAAAGCAGCCGTTTGAGCAATGTTTTCGGCGCCTGCGGCTACCTGGTGGCGGGGCTCACTTCCATCTTTTGTCTGGTTCTCAACCGTAAATCGCCGTGACCTGAGAGGGAGCATGACAGCCAATCTCGGCGTGAAAGAAATCAAAATCCTTGTGCTATCACTTCTCGGCGGTTTCCTTTTGCTTTTCCCCAGGATGCTCTTGATGCACGAAGTAGCCCCTTCCTTGGTGCAAACTATTCAAAAAACTTTGGAGCAATACATTCCGCAAGCTTCCAACGAATTGGAAAAGCCCAAGGCTCCAGCCAAGGTTTATCAGGGGAAACCCCAGAAAAAAACGCGCTCCGGTTCCTTGCATGTTGAAGGAATTATTTATGAAGGCAAGGGACAGTCTTCCGTTATCATTGACGGCCAAATTCTTATGGTGGGGGATTCGATAGGAGATTACAAGGTCATTGAAATCCAGCCCCAGCACGTGGTCCTAAAAAAAGGGGATGATCTTTACGTTCTGTCAGCGGATTCAACGCTGGAGAAGGGGAAGGCATGAGTGCGGGCCGGAGGTCATTCGGTGTTGGTTTTTTTGCTACAACATTCACGGTGAGCTCGTTTTTTGGCATTTTATTTTGGGCTGCCTCACTTACTTTGTGCGTGGGCCGGCCGTCTCTTTTGGGAGATGCGGCACGGTATTTGTTAAATAATTCTTGGCCCGTATCTTTGTCTCTTTTATATGAAAACACCTTGCTTTTCTTATATTTTTTTATAGGCATAGGCCTTTGGAGGCTTGCCCCTTGGGCTTACAGGCTCCTTGTCTTGATTTTGGCCTTTGAGTTACTGAGAAGTGCCGGTATCGGTTTGAAAATGGGAATGGAGGGCAATCCGGTTATGGCAGGGCAATTCGCCGGACATTGCGTGGGGAATATTTTTCTCATTATCTTCTTTCTGCGAAAAAGGATACGTGATCAGTTTGAAGAGGAATCTCCACCACCCCAGACTGCCGTGCCTGTTATCCCGTCCATTGCTTTGGGCTCAATCCCATCGGTTGATATTGGCGCCTCGGAAATCATCCGCCAAACGCGCCATGAAGCAGGCGAAGCAACCGGCGAACTGGAGAGGCTGGCCGGATCGGAGAAGGTCCTTTGCTGGGTGGTGATGCTGGCCGGTATTTTTTTGAGTTTAAAACAGAAAATGACCATTGTTACGGGAGGTTTATTCGGGGGGCTATGGGGCCTGGAGTCCTACATTATTTGTTTCTATCTGTTTCGCGCCCGAAAGCTTCCGACCTTAGCTGGAGGTTCTTTAAGTGTAGCCGTAGCCTTGGGTTTGAGTGTTTTTAGTAATCATGTGCCGGAAAGGCAATGGCTGGGGTACGCTATTAATCTTATCCCGGGTTTTCTCGGGGGAGTGGTGTCTGGATTTATGACGCGGCACAACCGGTGGTTTCATGGGTCATCAGCCGGGTTTATCTGGGCGATTTTCTATTTTACTAGAGATTTTTACCAGCAGCACGGATGGACTCCAGCCTTGGAAAAACTGGATTTTCTGCAACTTCTCTATTCCTCCCTGATTATTCTGATTATAGGACTTTTGGGCGGTTGTTTGGGGGGCCTTCTAAGTGCTGTGCTAGCCCGGCGCGGGCAACCCGCCCGGTAAGAACGGTTGACACCTGAATTACCTCTTCATATAATGACACCCCTTTACTATGCGGGAGTAGCTCAATGGTAGAGCCCTAGCCTTCCAAGCTAGTCACGAGGGTTCGATTCCCTTCTCCCGCTCGTTTCTTAAAGAAAAGATTTGACAGGATTTGATTTTAGCGTAAAATACCATATTCCATCTAAGGAGAGGTCTGTCTCTTTTTTGTTTTTTTAAGAGTAAAGCATTGACCGCAGTCGTTTTTCTCTCCTGATTGCATTGAATATCGCAAGTTGCTGATTTTGACAAAGAAGGATTTTTTTCTCATTTTTAAAAATCAGAATTAATTTTTAAAAGCATTGCCTTATCTGCCGAGATTTTTACGGCGGGCAAAGGCGCTGCTGTAGCTCAGTTGGTAGAGCACGTCCTTGGTAAGGACGAGGTCACCGGTTCAATCCCGGTCAGCAGCTGAAAATGTTTCGAGGCTCGTAAGAACTGAAAAGCAATTTTAGTGCATTAAATCTACGGAGGATAAGCCATGGCCAAGGAAAAATTTGAACGGACCAAGCCTCATGTGAACGTAGGAACGATCGGGCACGTGGATCATGGTAAGACCACGTTGACCGCGGCATTGA
>Ga0209211_10009001_pt1 | contig 13453 bp, 12 predicted proteins | sample RifGroA2_FD_183992 | JGI IMG/M metagenome (GOLD analysis project Ga0209211, IMG submission 183992) | Groundwater microbial communities from Rifle, Colorado, USA - Groundwater A2 (SPAdes) (version 2) | ecosystem: Environmental > Aquatic > Deep subsurface > Groundwater | place: Rifle, Colorado...
AACGATGTGGCCAAAATTGCCAATGAAGCGATAATCGTAATAATTGTCCAAATTCCCCGTTGTTTTTTAGTTAATTGCATATTTAATGAATAGAAAACAGAAAACAATTAAAAAGATGCTTTTAGTCACATTGCTCATTGTTCTTTGCTCATTGTTTACTTACAGAATTTTAAGCCATTTACGTTTCCCGATCTTAATAATATCACCGGTTTTTAGGGTTTTCATTGGTAATTGGATATTGGTAATTGGTAATTGGTTTATTGCGACTCCGCGCTGCGCAAGGAGTCGCCTGGCCTCTCCTCTGCTGGCCACTGCTTTTGATTTTTCCAATAAATCAATAATTGTGGAACCATTGGGTAATGACGAAAGTCTGAAAACCGGAATTTCGGCAGGTGCTTCCCCGGCCTGGATTGTTTTTTCAAAAACTTCTTGAGCTCTTTGGGCGGAGCTATCACCATTTAGCCATTTTGTTAAAGTAAAAGCTAAAAGCTTTTTAAATTTTATTGGATTTTCGCCGGACTTTATTTGTTGTTCCATAGATTTAATTTCAGTGGAAGGAATATCTGTTAATAAGTTGAAACATGGTGAAATGGCGTCATCATTTAAAGACATAATTTTTCCATAAAATTCATCAGGTTGATCTGAAAGGCCGATAACATTTCCTTCGGTTTTACCGATCTTAACTCCTTTTGAATCTGTTAAAAGTGGCGTTGTCATAACAAATTTATCCTTATGAAGAATGTTGCGCATTAATTTTCTTCCCATAAGCATATTAAAAGTTTGATCGTTCCCCCCAATTTCCAGGTCAACATCCATGGCAACAGAATCATAAGCTTGCATAAAAGGATATAGAAACTCGTTCATAAAAACATCTTGGCCTTGTTTTATTCTTTCCTGAAACATATCGCGTTCAATAATTTGGCTGTAAGTTAAATTATGGGATAACTTTAAGAAGTCAATAGCGCTCATTTTTGTGAGCCATTCGCTGTTGTATTTAATTTCAACCGGATTTTCTCCGTCGAAGCGGAGTATTTTACCGGCCTGTTTTTTATAGGCTTTGGCGTTTTCTAGTACTTCTTCCCTGTTTAGAATTTTTCTGGATGATAGTTTTCCGGTAGGATCGCCTATCATAGCTGTAAAATCTCCAATTAAAAATATTACTTTATGCCCTAAATCCTGAAATTGCCTTAATTTCCGTAAACCAACAGCATGACCAATATGTAGTTGAACTCCGGTAGGATCGAAACCCTCATAAAGCCTAATTACTCGTTTTGTCATCAAATCAGCAAGCTCTTCTTTGTTAGGAAGTACTTTGTCAACGCCTCTAGTTAAAACTTCATCAATATTCATGAATGAAATATTTTATCAATTATCAATTGTACCTTTTCTTCAACAGGTGTTTTAGCTGGCAATGGATCGATTACCTGTTCAAAGAGGATTGTAATACGTTTTAATTGATTTTGCACTGTCTGATGCTGGGCTTCTGGAATCGAGCCGGATTTAAGTTTAGCGTTTACGTTCTCATTTTTTGACAACAGAACTCTTTTTGATGGATTAGTACAAATATATGGGCTTTCAAATGGTTTTGATAAATCAAGCGTTACTCCAGGTTTTGTAAATATTGATTTGATGTCAAAATTCAAACTTTGATCAAAATGAGCTTCATCCGTTTGGTGCCGGCCGTTTTTATCCACAAACTTCCATCCGATTTTTATTCCGGCATTATGATTTTTAAAAAAATGAAAAACGTCTCTCGTTTCCAGATTTTCGTACGAATCAGGTTTTGCGAGGGGGAATAATTCTGATGCTTTGAATATATGCCAATTTAAAATCCCTAGTGCTGAGATTAATCGGCCAAAGGTTTTTTCTTGTCCTTCCGCGAATTTCTTAGCTCCATTTTCAGAAAGATTGTTGGCTAACCAAGCATGTTGATCGGCAATCAGCAAAAATACATGTGCGCCAGAAATTCGTTGCTTTATAAATTCTGCACTTAGCAGAAACCCAAGAGCGTCAAATGGAATTGCCTGCGATAATTCATTAATCGTCGCAATGCCGGCGCCAATTAATATATTCGGGCGGGATAAATTAATCACAGGATTCCCCTGCCCGCTCCAAAATAAAGGGTTTAGCTGTAAAACTGACTCCGGTATGACTAAAGATGTATTCATAAGTGCTGAGGGAGGGATTTGAACCCCCGAAAATCAAAATGATTAACTGTTCTACAGACAGTTCCGATTGACCAAACTCCGGCACCTCAGCAAAAACCCCGCCTTCATTCCCCCACTAATTTTAGTAGGGAAACAAGGGCGGGGCTTATGGCCACGCGTTACCAACCTTGATTCTCCCGCCTTTGGCGGGACTCATTTGTTCGAATGCTCAGTTTCTTATGTGGCACATTCTAGCGATGTTACGGTCGCGCCCGGCAAAGTTTTTTCAAACCTGCGGCTCAAGAGGGTAATTCGGTTTCTAAATTCGTTCCGCTTTCACCAACCGCGGAATCTCTGATGACACATTTAAAAATCTACTATTTCTCCGTCATAGCCTTTATCAACAATGTGGATGTATTTTATCAAATTAGTCTTGAATCTGTCAAATTGGTTTGGTAGGATGGAAGTATGGCGATCGGAAAGAAAGATAAGATCGGGGGTAAAGATAAATCTCACGAAGTTATTCGGGAAGTTGTAAGAACAGAGATAATGAACGCAATTACAGAAGTAGTAATTCCGGCGTTTGATCAGGTATATGCAAAGATAGATGATCTTGAAAAGAAAACGGAGAATAACTTCTCAATCGTTAATCGTAGATTAACGGATTTAAACATGGATACTCCGTCCCGGAAAGAATTTAATGTTCATGGCCAAAAGATCCAGCGGTTGGAACACGAATTAGGATTAGTTTGACGAATTGATATACTTAACTTCAATGGATTTTTCCAGAGTGTTTGAAGCCAAACAAAGACGTAGATTTTCAAGATTTACTTCAAGGATAAAATGGTTTAGGTTTTTGATAATTGCCGGACTGACTACGGCATTGCTGGGAGTGTTATCAATAGTAATTGTTTTCGCCTGGTTTTCCCGCGATTTGCCCTCTCCTGATAAAGTGATCAGAAAAGAAGGATTTTCGACAAAAATTATGTCCCGCGAAGGAGATGTTTTGTATGATGTTTACGGAGATGTTCAGAGGGAATTGGTAAATTTAAGTTTAGTCCCTGACAGTTTGAAACAAGCCACAGTGGCGGTTGAAGATAAAAATTTTTTTATTCATCAGGGTTTTGATGTTACAGGGATAGGTCGAGCGTTATTTAACATTGCCCTCCGACGCCGCCTGCAGGGTGGATCAACCTTAACTCAGCAGTTGGTAAAAAACGTGCTTCTGACTCAGGAAAGATCACTGCCGCGGAAATTAAAAGAATTTGTTTTGTCAGTTCAATTAGAGAAAAGATTTTCTAAAGACCAAATTTTGCAAATGTATCTGCAGGAATCTCCTTATGGCGGACAAGCGGTAGGCGTCGGGACTGCCGCTTCAATCTATTTTGGTAAACAAGTGGAAGAATTAACTTTAGCGGAATCTGCTTTTTTAGCCGGTCTGCCACAAGCCCCGACTAGGTACTCTCCATATGGAAAAGATCCGAAAGCATATATTGCCAGATCTGAACACGTATTGCGGCGGATGAAAGATGATGGATATATAAACGCGGATCAGGAAAGATCGGCTAAAGAAGAATTGAAAGATATGAAATTTAAACCGGCAGGAGCCACTATTAGGGCTCCGCATTTCGTGATGTACGTTAAAGATATTTTAGCCTCGCAATTCGGGGAGGATATGGTTGAAGGCGGAGGTCTGAAAGTTACCACGACTTTAGACCTTAAATTGCAAGAGAAAGCGGAATCCATTATTTCTGAAGAAATAGAAAAAGTCAAAGGGCTAAATATTTCTAATGGAGCGGTTTTGGCTATGAATCCTAATAGCGGAGAAATTTTATCTATGGTTGGAAGCCGTGATTTCCAATCTACGGAAATTGATGGCCAAGTAAATGTAGTTCTTAGTTCCCGTCAACCCGGATCGGCTATTAAGCCAATAACATATTTGACAGCTCTAAGGAAAGGATTTCCAGCCTCTTATATGATTGCCGATACTAAAACCAGTTTTGATTCAGGCGATGCGGATAAACCGTATGAACCGGAAAATTATGACGGAAAATTCCGCGGTCCGGTCCAGTTAAGATACGCTTTGGGCTCCAGCTTAAACGTTCCGTCGGTTAAATTGGTTCAGTTGGAGGGGCTAAAAGATATGCTGTCAGTGGCATTTGATTTAGGTTTGACGACTTTGGAACCGACGGCGGCTAATTTAAAAAGAATGGGTTTATCGGTAACTTTAGGCGGAGGTGAGGTTAAATTGTTGGATTTGGTTTCGGCTTACGGTGCTTTTGCCAACGGGGGCGAGAAGATTTCTCCGGTATCAATTCTTAAGGTTGCTGATTCTAATGGAAAAGTATTATTTCAACATCATCAGACCAAAGGCCGGGAAGTAATGAGTCCGCAGGAAGCATTTTTAATTAATAATATTTTATCCGATAATACCGCCAGGCTTTTAACATTTGGAATCAATTCTCTATTGAATATGGGTTCAAGGCCTGTAGCGGTAAAAACCGGAACCACCAATGACCGCCGGGATAACTGGGCGATTGGTTGGAGCCGGTCGGTGGTTATCGGAGCTTGGGTAGGAAATAACGATAATGCTCCGATGAAAGAAGTAGCTTCAGGAGTATCGGGGGCTTCGCCTATATGGAGAAGATTGATGCTGGAAGCTTTAACCTCTTATCCTTCAGACAATTTTGAAACTCCACCGGGGATTGTTTCCCGGGAGGTGGATATTATTTCAGGATTCGTGGCCCATGATGGTTTTCCGTCCCGCCAGGAATATTTTATGGAACAATCGGTTCCGGACGGCCAGGATTCGATTCACGTTAAAATTCAGGTTTGTAAATCAGACGGCAAAAAAGCCGGACCGGTGGAAATTGCCAAAGGCGATACCGAAGAAAGAGAATTTATAATCTTGAAAGCCCCGGATAATTTGCCTGAAGCGGACAGAAAAAAATGGCAGGAAGGAATTGACGCCTGGATTGCCGGGCAGGGAGACAGTAGATATAAACCGCCGACAGAGCAATGCGGATCAAACGATGAAGCGGTTATAAAGGTTAAACAGCCGCAGGATCAAACTAAAATAAATAACAATAGTTTTGATTGGGAAGTTGAAGTCGTGACGAATAAGAAAGTTGATAAAGTCGAAGTGTTTGTAGATGGCCAGACGCGTCAGACTTTAACTTCTTCTCCGTGGAAATCAACTTTGAATTTGTCCAACGGATCATATAAATTAAAATTTAAAGCCACTCTTGAAGGGGCAAAGGAATTTGAATCAGGGGAAGTAAAAATCGGAATTAATCAGGACTGGAATCAATCCCCTTCCCCGACACCAACTCTGACCCCGACTCTGTAAATTATTCCACAAAGAAAACTTATCTTAGCCGTCAAAAGAAAAATTAGGAAATATCTCAGAATTTTTTGTATAGCTTTTTCTTGTTGCTAACTATAGTATGTAGAATCAAACTTAGCAAGAAATTATAATTATTATATCAATGAAAAAAGATGTGCTTAAAAAATTTGGGGAAAAAGTCCGTGAAGAACGACTAAAACGAAAATTATCACAAGAAGAATTAGCGAACATTGCGGGCGTCCATCGAACATACATAGGCATGATCGAACGGGCGGAAAAAAATATTACTCTACAAAATATCGAAAAAATGAGTCGAGCCCTGAGAGTTACTATTCAAGATCTTTTCTATGAGCTCTAAATCAAAAAACATCAATCAATACTACATAAATAAGCTCATTTCTTCAGATGAGGAAAGTGTTTATGGGCGTATATATAAATTTTGGTGGAGTCACTTTCTTACCTCTATCAAGCAGAATGGAATCGACAAAACATTAAATACGCTTGATAAGTGTATGACTCTTGGAAATGTCGATTTTTTAGCAAGCGCCACAAAATATGCTTCTGCGCAAGGATTCGAGAACAATTCTGGTAAGTATGTCCAAGTTTACAACCAATACGTTAAATCAAATACAGGCAAGATGTTTGAGAGATTTGTAGGACTTGCGTTGGCCTATTCTCTTCAGAAGTCAGAATCTGATTACTGCATTCTTCAATTTAACGCTGAAAATATAATACATTGTCATGGATTGAAAATGAAAGAATTTGAAGTAAAAGTTGTACTAGGAAAGAAAGAATTACCAACCCATATCGATGCGGACTTGATCGCATTTAATCCCACAAACATAACTAGTGAAATCTTTTTAATCTCTGTCAAATCCACCCTCAAGGATAGGTTCCATAATGTTCCTTTTTGGAATTTACTTAGACGAGCTGCAGTATTAAGCCAATTCAAAACAGTGAAAGCAACTAATACAAAATTATTAGAAAAAGTTAAATATGTCGCTATTTGTAGTGATCTTGCAAAAGAACAACCAGATTTTGCAAGTCAAGCAGGTCCTCGAAATATGCTTTGTATTGATGCTGCCCTATTAGATGGAGCATTTGTTTCTGCATCTAGCGCGCAAGGATTAGGGAGAGACGAAGGCAAAATCGGGCACGACCGATTGAGTGCTTTCTATCCGTTGAGCAGTTTCTATAGATTGTTGCTCTAATAATAATTTCATTATTTCTTGACCTATTGCCTTTGCTAATAATGGGGGAACCGCATTACCTACCTGCTGGGTTTGTGAGCAATAACCAAATCTCCTCATTTTATTTCCAGTCGTTCTTTGACCTAAAAACTCGAATTTATCCGGAAAACTCTGAATTCTAGCAAGCTCTCGTACAGTTGGTATACGATTCAATATTGGGTGCAGTAAGTCCGTAGGTTCTGTCGTTACAGTTCGAGATATCCCGTTGATGGGTAGCCTTTGAATCCCTTGTTTTTTATTTCTTAAATGCTTTGGAATATCGAGCCAAGTTCCGCCGGGGGGAACAAGCCCATAATATTCCATAGTTTTAGGCTTATGTTTTGATGCCTGATGGTTATATATCGAAGTTGCGCCCTCCCTCAAATATTTTTGATAATCCGTTTCTGGTTTCTTATTATATAAATACCCTATTTCTCCTTGATCTATAAGTTGAAGATCATCTAAGGCTTCACCTACAGTTACGTATGGTTTTAATTTTAAAGTAAATAAATTTTGATTCTTTGGATCGTAATGTGTTGGAATAGGAATCGTGGGAGGCTCACCATCGCGTGCGCCAAGAACGATTAATCGTTTCCGCATCTGTGGTACGCCAAAGTCAGACGCCTTTAATATCCCATAATTATATTTATATCCAATAGATTTAATTTGTTCGAGTAAACTCTTAAATATTTTTCCGTTATACATTGTTGTTAGTCCAGAAACATTTTCCAGAAGGAAATATTTCGGTTTTAACTCAGCTACAACTCTAACGAACTCTCTCACGAGGTTATTTCTGCTATCGATAGGATTCTTCAAGCCTGCGGTTGAGAATCCTTGACAAGGCGGGCCACCGGCAACCAAATCAATATCTCCTATATCATCTTTAGTTAATCCCGCTCGTTTAAGGAGTTCGTCCCCCGACATACCCACAATAGATCCTTCTACCACTCTCGTATTTGGAAAATTTCGCCTAAGAGTCTTACATGGATCAGGATGAATTTCGTTTGCGACTACAGAGTTAAAACCCGCTATTTCCAAACCCAACATGAGTCCACCAGCTCCAGAAAATAGTTCAATTGCGATTGGTTTACTATATTTATGATTAACTTTCATGTCTAAATATCATTACACTTTTCTAATTAAACCACAAAACTTGCCACGAATTTCTAACTCTTCGGGATAGATATTTGTTAATGATTTATTCCGAGGCTCTAGATAGACTTTTCCATTTCTATTGCGATAAACTTTTAATGTTGCGCCTTTTTCTGTAACCGCAACTATTCGATCGCCGTCATGCGCGGTTGTTTGATGCCGAACAACAACAACATCGCCATCAAGAATATTATCATCTTCCATACTTGCTCCTTTTATTTCAAGCGCGTAATAATCACCTTTCCTGCTTATCATGGATAATGGCACGTCTATTGGTTCGGGATTTTCAATCGGCTCTATCGGGTTGCCTGCGGCGATAATACCAAGCTTGAAGATGCGACCAAATTGCTGGACTGTTGTACTGATTCCGCGGGCCATATTATCTGTTTTTTGAAGAAATCCCCTGTTTCTTAACTCTTCAACAAAATGTTGGGCCGTGCTAATAGATTTCCCAAAATGCTGCCCTATCTCGTGAAGTGATGGCGAATAGCAATTTTCTTCGATGAAATTTTTGATGAAATCTAGTACCTGTTTTTGTTTCGGAGTAATGGCCATTTGAACATTGACTTTCATAAACAATTATATTATTATTAGTTTATTACTTTTTTATGACTATTGTCAAGAGGTAATTTAATAAAATTTATGCCCAAAATAACATTCTCAGAATATTTTAATCTTGGTAAAAGTCAGCACGAACTTGATTTTGTTGATGTTCCTATTAATGCAAGTGATATTCCTCTATTTATTGATCCGTATGCTATTTCAAAACGTGACGACCGTTGGTCAGTCCACTGCCATAACTATATTGTAAATTTCTTCCAGCGCGTGATTGACCTCATGAGAAATAGCAAGGGAAGTGAGGCTAAATACATGCTTGCTGGATTAAGAGAGCCAAATCAGACCAGATTCGGATTATCAAAAGGGACACGTCCTAGAGGTCGAGGTGTTGGTAGAGAACAATCAGTAGACCTTTTTGATGCGCTACGGGAAAGCACGGCAGTAAGGACTGGTTTTATTAAAGATCTTGAAGATTGTGAGTTATTAATTGAAGGGATAAGCAGAGATAAAATTTCTGATATAACAACTGACATAATAAAAAGTCAACTTATCGAGTACACCCAAACGCAATGTTTTCTTTTTGACATTACTATGAAGAATGTGGCGAGTGGTTTAATTTGGGACGCCACTAACGCCAAATGGACAAATCGGTATGTTAATCTGCCTGTCTGCAATGGTAGAAGCGTCATTCTTATTCCGAAAGCTATAGCAAGATTTGATATGGAGTTTGATTATCAAGAGTACTATCAACATTTTGTGCTTAATTTCCTACAATCAGAGCATCTTCATGCCAATTCTTCTCTTGTGAGAGTCTTAAAAAATGGAACCAAAAAAGAACCGACAAAAAAATCTCTCAAATCACTTCACCCATTATCAAAACAATATTTATATGAATTTTCAAAGCAACATCCGGAGGTACTTACTCGCTATAAACAAAGTAAAACATATTTACTTCGAGAAATATCAGATGAAATGATCATGGCTGTTACAGAAAAAGAGCCTAAGTTTGATTTCAGTGAAATGACAAAAAAACTTAAAGCTATTCCAGTTGGAGACTCAGGCGCAAGTAGTTTTCATGATTACATCAAGGGTGTATTGACTCTGGTTTTTTATCCGACACTTATAAACCCCGTTAAAGAACTAGAAATACATGAGGGACGGAAAAGAATAGATTTGGTCTTTACTAATGCAGCTACCAGTGGTTTCTTTTTAGCCTTATCACAAAATAAACAAGTACCTTCAGCATATATTTTCATTGAGTGCAAAAATTATTCATCTGATCCGGCAAACCCAGAACTTGATCAACTCGCAGGACGATTTTCTGTAAATAGAGGAAAATTTGGGTTTTTGATTTGTAGAAATCTAACTGATAAGACACTCTTTTTTAAGCGATGTAGGGACACTGCTCAAGATGGAAGAGGATTAATTATTCCACTTGATGATGAAGATATAATCAAGTTGATCGACTTGAAAAATAAATCTGACACTGTCGGAATCAGTCAATTCCTCGAAGACGCATATAAAAAGTTGGTGATGTAGTTTGACAGATATGTCATCTCCAATTTTCAAATTACTCCCCTGTTTTGAAGATAACGCCGAATTCATTGAAAAGGCTGGCGATTATTTTGTCTTTGGCCTGATTGGCATCGGCTTGGGTCAGTTGTCCGGCGTCGGAATTAAATTCAACTTTAACCGTTAATGAGTTCTGCCAGATTGTTGAGATGGAGACGCTAGAAACAAGTTTTGTATTTTTGATTTGATTAACGACCTTACCAACCAAAGTATTTGCCGGCAAAATCAAAGTGATATCTTCAATTATCGGAGAATATTTATATTGCTTTGGATATTGGACATTGATATTGAATTTAGCGCTAACCGCGAAAATATTAATGGTGGCGATAATTAAACTTTTACTGTCTGCAATTATTTCCGGGTGGATCCAACCGATTGAACCGGTTACTTCCCCTCCGGAAGAAATTCCGGCCTGTTTATATGGATGAAGGTATGGAGTGGAGCCGTTTTTTACAGGCTCAAAATCCAAATTCAGGCTTAATTGTTTAAATATTAATTCCAAGTCCCCTTTGACTTGCTCATAACTTTTACAGTTAGAGGCGATGGCCAATTCCTGCGGTTGATCGGGAAGCTCACTCGGATTCTTTGGATAAAAAACCGTTCCTAATTCAAATATGGAAAAGTTTGTCCCGGAATTCAGGTTAGATTCAACTGCGGACAAAATAGTTTCTGCAGTGGTTGCCCGCATATATTCAAAGTCCAAGGACATCGGATGCAAAACCTTAAGATGATTTTTAGAATCCAGCCTTACTCTGTCAATCAGATTTTTACCGATTAAGGTTGAGGCATAAATTTCGGTATACCCCTGGATAGCGATTAGCTGTCTTAGCCTACGGTCATAATTTATGGCTAAAGCATCAGAATTGGTGGGAATTTCCCCTGTGGGCAAAGTTTTTTTCAAATTGTTATATCCATATATCCTGACTGTTTCTTCGATCAGGTCCGCCGGAATAGACAGGTCCCGTCTGAATGATGGAATTTCATATCCTTTGGAGATTTTCTTAATTCCGACTTTAAACAAAATTTTAGAAACTTCTTTTTCGGTTAAAACCAGGCCGGTGTATTTTCCCAGAATTTGCGGGGTGAACGGAATAATTGTGGGTTTAATTGCGGGCGTAACCGACTTAATGACTGAAGTTTGTTTACCGCCTGCCTCTTTGGCCAATATGTTTAAAGCTTCGATGGTGACACTTTCAGTTTGCAGCAAATCAATGTTCTTTTCAAATCTATTGGATGCTTCTGAACGTAATTTTAATGTTTTGCTGGCCCTTCTGATATTTATAGGAGAGTAGACGGGAACCAGCAAATAAACTTTGGATGTGGCATCGGATATTTCAGAATTTAATCCCCCCATCAGGCCGGCTAGATCCACCAGCCTTTCATCATCTTCAATAATTATTTCTCCTCCTGTCAGCATTCTGGACTTATGATCCAAAGGAGTAATCCTCTCGCCTTTTTTAGCCGACCTTAGAGTTAATTTATTTTTTAGTTTATCCGCGTCAAAGGCATGCATTGGCTGGCCGGTTTTCAACATCAGGAAATTTGTTATGTCCACTATATTATTGACCGGCCTGATCCCTGACATTTCCAGTAGGGTTTGTATTTCAGAGTTTGACGGTTTAACTTTTACATTTGAAATTTCAACTGCTGAATACGCCGGGCATAAATCTCTGTCTTTAATTATTAATTCGATTGGTTGATGCTTCAATAATTTCGGCTTAGATATTTTTGGCAGTTTTAATTCCCGGTCGAAAACAGCCGCTGCCTCACGGGCGATACCGATAACCGATAAAGTGTCCGGACGGTTGGAAGTGATTTCAAATTCAAAAACAGTTTCGTCATTGTGTTTCTGAACCGATTCAACTTTGTTGCCGGAAAAAGTCATTTTTTCGGCAAATCCGGTATCGGAAATTCCGTTTAAATCAACAAATTTTTGGAGCCATGTCTTTGGTATTAACATATTCAATTGTCATCGCGAAGGGCTTTTAGCCCTGTGGCGATCTATTTATATAAGATTGCCACGTCGCAGACTCCTCGCAATGACGGACGTGCTCAATCATGGGTTTAAGAATTTAACGTTTCCTTCATAAAGACTGCGGATATCGGAAATACCGTATTTCAACATTGCCAAGCGTTCCGCTCCCATCCCGAATGCCCAACCCTGATATTTTTTACTGTTGATACTACAATTTTCCAAAACCTGCGGATGAACCATACCGCAGCCCAATATTTCCAACCATTTCCCGTTTTCCATCTGAACTTCAACTTCCAAACTCGGTTCGGTATAGGGAAAATGATGGCCGTAGAACCTGACTTTGCGTTTGTTGCCGAATAACTGTTTGGCAAAATGTTCCAGCATCCCCAGTAAATCAGTTAAAACTGTTTTATCGTCAACCATTAGGCCTTCAATCTGGTGAAAACTGGGAAGATGGGTGGCGTCAATGGTATCGCGGCGGTAAACCCGGCCGGGAACCACGATTCTGATAGGAGGTTGGTGCGATTCCATGTACCTGACCTGGACAGAACTGGTATGGACTCTTAATAATTTTTTTTCGTCAAAATAATATGTTTCCTGGGTATCACGGGACGGATGATCCGGTCCCAACAATAATTTTTGAAAATTAATTTCATCCCATTCGATTTCTGGGCCATCGGCGATGCTGAATCCGAATTTTCCGAAAATATCTTCAACTTCGTGGAAAATTTTAGTAATCGGGTGAAGGGCACCTGTCGGAGCCGGTTTTCCCGGAACCGTTGGATCAAAAAATTCCTGATTTATTTTGATGGTTGACGATTGTTTGGTTTTTTCATTGATTGCCATTTCAATTTGGTTCTTGGCTTCGTTAACCGCTGTGCCATAGCCTAACCGTTGTTTGGGGTCCAGTTTTGGCAGGGACTGCAGAAGCTTATTTATCTCGCCCTTACGGCCTAAGAATTTAATTCTCAACTCCTCTAATTCTTCGGCTGACTGTGTTTGCGAAATTAAAGCAATGGCGTTGTTTTTGAGGGATATTATTTCTTCTGAATTCATAGATTTGATTTTATCAGGTTGTTGATACGTTAAACAGGTTTAGCTTCGTCTGAATAACCACCCCTGTCTTGGAATTGACTCTAAGTCCTCAAGGTTTTCAGCTCGACTTTGGCCCATGCCATAAGAAGCATCCCGGTTTACCATGATTGAAATATCAGGATCAACTCCAGTGGGACAATACGATTTTCTGATTTTTGATTCTGCATCTCTAATACTTAAGCCGTCCCATCGAACTAGGGCAATGCCAATCATGGCAATATTACATCCACCACAGGAGCCGAGCGTGTTTCTTAAACATCTAATTCCGTCTGGAGTTAATTTATTGGGATATATCATTTTAGAATTTGATAATACCGGTACAAAATAAAAAAACCCTCCGGTTGGAGGGTGATAAGCTTTTAATATTTAATGCGGATTA
>Ga0209211_10009003_pt1 | contig 13451 bp, 11 predicted proteins | sample RifGroA2_FD_183992 | JGI IMG/M metagenome (GOLD analysis project Ga0209211, IMG submission 183992) | Groundwater microbial communities from Rifle, Colorado, USA - Groundwater A2 (SPAdes) (version 2) | ecosystem: Environmental > Aquatic > Deep subsurface > Groundwater | place: Rifle, Colorado...
GGCGTGGTCGAGTTTGAAGCGACCGATTCGGTGAGCGAGAAACTGCTTTATATCTACCGGCTGCTGGTCCACGATAAAGTCATTCAACCCTTGCCGGAAGATCAGGTCGCCGAAAAATCCTTGCGGCACAAAATTGCCATCTGGTATTCGAAACAATTGCCCAAGGACCATCCGCTTTTGAAGTAGTCGCCCGGTTGATCTTGCCGATACATACTTACCGCTGGTTTATTTCATGCTGCAAAAGGCTCAGCCTGATGGTAGGGGGCATGCTTAAGTTTGTGCCATCGGGGTCTGAGCCTCATGGCACTCGGTTAAGCGATTACAGCCCGGTAATAATGGAAGTGCTTACCCCCGTGACACGATACATGTAGGGCGGATGAGCGCAGCGTTATCCGCCGTATGTTGGCCTTTCGCGTAACTTCCATCCGGCGGATAACGGCCTGCGGCCTCATCCGCCCTACGACCCATTTACGATCAACGATTGCTTAACCGAGTGCCATGAGGGTCTGAGCCAGATTATTCCGATGGTTATCCGCGTTTATCCGCACGATGGGGCGGCTGGTGTAAGATGCTGCCGCTGGCGATACGATTAGTGCCGTGAATATTTTCAAGGAAGGCAGGAGGCAGAAAAATGAGCGACCGCATTACAGTTGACCCGTTGGTATGTCACGGCAAGCCTTGCATTCGCGGCTTGCGCTATCCGGTGGAAAACGTGCTGGAGTGGCTGGCCAGCGGCATGACCACCGAAGAGATACTGGCCGATTATGAAGACCTGGAACGTGAGGATATTCTGGCTGCGCTGTCCTATGCCGCGCGTTTGACGCACATTAAGCGGCTGGAACGTTTGGCGGCATGAAATTCCTGGTCGATGCGCAACTCCCCCAGCGCTTCGCCAACTGGCTGAATGAAGCGGGACACGATGCATTGCACACCCTCGATCTACCCCGGAAGAACCTCACGCGAGACCACGAAGTCATCGCCCGTGCCAAGCAGGATGGTCGCATCGTGGTCAGCAAGGATGCCGATTTCGTGCAGTCTTTCTTGATTACGGGCGAGCCGGCGCTGTTATTGATCTCCACCGGCAATATCAGCAACACAGAGTTGGAAAAGCTACTGCGCGCGAATCTGTCCGGTATTGAAGCCGCTTTCCCATCCAGCCGGTTTGTCGAAATCACCCACGAGGCGTTGGTGGTACATGAATAAAAACATTTCGAATCCTTGCGGCACAAGATTGCCATCTGGTATTCAAAACAATTGCCCAATGAACACCCGCTTTTAATGTAATCGCTTGGCCGGCCTTGGAAATATGCATCGGGCTTGCCGTACAATCCGCCCATGCATACCCAACCCTTTTCCGAACTCACCCCCGATGCCGTGCTCGATGCGCTGGACAGCATCGGTCTGCGCAGCGACGGCCGCCTGCTGGCCCTCAACAGCTACGAAAACCGCGTCTATCAGACGGGCATGGAAGAGGGGCCGCCGCTGGTCGCCAAGTTTTATCGCCCCGCGCGCTGGACTGATGCGGCGATTCTGGAAGAGCATGCGTTTGTCGCTTTGCTGGCCGAGCGCGAGATTCCGGTGGTGCCCGCCCTGGTGATCGACGGCAGCACGCTGCACGCCTGCAACGGTTTTCGTTTCTCGGTGTTCGCCAGGCACGGCGGCCGCGCGCCGGAGCTGGACGACTGCGACACGCTGGAATGGATGGGGCGCTTCATCGGGCGCATCCATGCGGTCGGCGCGCTGGAGGCTTACCGGCATCGCCCGACGCTGGATATCCGCAGTTTCGGCGTCGAGCCGAGCGAATATCTGCTGGCGCATGATTTCATCCCGGCGGAGCTGATCGAGGTGTATCGCGGCGTGGTCGCGCAGGCGCTGGATGGCGTACGGAATTGTTTCGAGCGCGCCGGTTATTTCGAGCATGCCGGGACGGTGCGCGCGTTGCGCCTGCACGGCGACTGCCATGTCGGCAACGTGCTGTGGACCGACCTCGGCCCGCACTTCGTCGATTTCGACGACAGCCGCATGGGGCCGGCGATACAGGATCTGTGGATGCTGCTGTCCGGCGAGCGCGCCGAGCAGACGCGGCAGCTCGGCGACCTGCTGGCGGGCTACGAGGATTTTTACGATTTCGACCCGCGCGAGCTGCATCTGGTCGAAGCGCTACGCACGCTGCGCCTGATCCATTACGCCGCGTGGATCGCGCGGCGCTGGGACGATCCGGCCTTTCCCGCGGCTTTTCCCTGGTTCAACACGCAGCGCTACTGGCAGGACCGGATATTGGAATTGCGCGAACAGATCGCGCTGATGGATGAGCCGCCGCTGTGGGTGGTGTAGCGAAGTAGATACTATGGTTTTTTGCAAGTCCGGATGGAGCTTTGCGGAATTCGGGATGATTGGTGGTGCATCTCCCCGCATTCCGCTGCGCTTCATACGGGCTACCTTTCATGCACCATTGTCATTGGTGCATGGAATGCACCCTACGATATTTCATTTTCGATTCAGAAATGAAATCACACGGGTGGGAGCTGAGCCAACATGGATGGTGCCGCTAGGCCTTGTTCGCGGCGATCTGCCGGAACAGCTCCAGCCTTCTCGCGTCGATCTTTCCTGCCGCGACGGCTTCCCGCAATGCGCAGCCCGGTTCATGCGTATGGTGGCAGTCGTGGAAGCGGCACTGGCCGAGATATTGCGCGAACTCGACAAAGCCCTGTTCTATCCCGCCGAAGCTCAGGTGATGCAGGCCGAACGCCTGCACGCCGGGGCAGTCGATCAATGAACTGGTTGCGTCGAGGCGGTACAGGCGCGCGTGGGTGGTGGTGTGTTTGCCGGAATCCAGCGCGCTGGAAATTTCGCGCGTGGCGGCCTGCGCATCGGGCAGCAGCGCGTTGATCAGCGTGGATTTGCCCATGCCGGATTGGCCGACCAGCACGCTGGTGTGGCCGGCGAGGAACGGGCGCAGCGAGTCCACCCCCTCCACAATCCTCCCCCCTTCGGGGAGAGGAGGCAGTCGTCCCCCCTCTTCTTGCGAGTGAGGCTGTTTGCCGTTTTTTAGGTGGGGGGGGGCGGGTGCAATTTTTGCGCTGAGCTCCAGCACGCGGTAGCCGATCGCGGTGTAGGGGATGAGCCGCCGGCGCGCGGCGGCCGCGGCCTCGGCAAGGTCGCATTTGTTCAGCACGATCAGCACATCGAGCTTCTGGTCGTATGCGGCGACCAGGCAACGCGCCAGCAGTTCGTCGCTGAATGAAGGTTCGGCGGCGACCACGACGATGATCTGCGTGACGTTCGCGGCGATGAGTTTTTCGCGGAATGCGTCGGAGCGGTGCAGCAGCGAGCGGCGCGGCGCGATGCGCTCGATCACGCCCTGCGCGCCGTTCTCCGCCGAGGCCTCTCCGGTGAGCTTGATTTCCACGATGTCGCCGCAGACCACCTCGCTTTTCTTGCCGCGCGTCAGGCAGAGCATCTCGCTGCCGTCTTCGAGGCGCACCAGGTACTGGCGGCCAAACGCGGCAACGATTCGCCCTTGAACCTGTAAAGAACTGTTAACCACGGATTAACACGGATTTCCCATAAGTCAGAAATATAGGCTGCAAAAGGATGGTAACCCAACCTACCAGCCGCGTGTTACTGCAACTCAACAAAGAAATTCCTGATCGCCAGCACGCGCTGGTTCAAATCACTGTGTTTTAACTCGATGCGCAGCTTGTCCTGCCCGACCATTTTGATATGCCGCTTGCTCTGGATCAGGGTGATGATCTTCATCGGGTCGATCGGCGGGTTCGGGATGAACTGGAATTGAATGGCTTCCGCAGACGCGTCCACCTTGCTGATGCCGAGCGCGCGGGCCGCGATGCGCAGGCGGTGGCTGTCGAGCAGGGTCTGCGCGGGTTCCGGCAGCAGGCCGAAGCGGTCGATCAGCTCCTGATGCATGTCGTCCAGTTCATCCTGCGTGACACAGTTGGCAAGGCGTTTGTAGATGACCAGCCGCTGGTGGATGTCGCCGCAATAGTCGCTTGGTAGCAGCGCAGGCGTGTGCAGATTGATCTCGGTAGTGACGCCCAACGGGTGCGCCATGTCCGGTTCCCTGCCCAGTCTTAGCGAGCTGATCGCGGCGTTGAGCATGTCGGTGTACAGCGAAAAGCCGATTTCCTGCATCTCGCCGCTCTGCGATTCGCCCAGCACTTCGCCCGCGCCGCGTATCTCCAGGTCGTGCATCGCGAGATAGAAGCCGCTGCCTAACTGTTCCATCGACTGGATCGCTTCGAGGCGTTTCTTCGCCTGCGCGGTCAGCGCTTCGGTCTCCACCAGCAGGTAGGCGTAGGCCTGATGGTGCGAGCGTCCGACCCGCCCTCTTAACTGGTGCAATTGCGCGAGGCCGAAGCGGTCGGCGCGGTTCATCAGGATGGTGTTGACGGTCGGGATGTCGATGCCGGTCTCGATGATCGTGGTGCACAGCAGCACATTGAAGCGCTGCTGGTAGAAATCGCGCATCACCTGTTCCAGATCGCGCTCGCCCATCTGCCCATGCGCGACGCGGATGCGTGCTTCCGGCAGCAGCGCAGTGAGCTTCTCCGCCATGTTGGCGATGGTGTCCACCTCGTTATGCAGAAAATACACCTGCCCGCCGCGCTTCAGTTCGCGCAGCACTGCCTCGCGGATGATGCCGTTGCTGGTCTGCGCGACGAAGGTCTTGATCGACAGGCGGCGTTGCGGCGCGGTGGCGATGATCGAGAAATCGCGCAGCCCTTCCAGCGACATCGCCAGCGTGCGCGGGATCGGCGTGGCGGTCAGCGTCAGCACGTCCACCTCGGCGCGCAGCGCCTTGAGGCGTTCCTTCTGCTGCACGCCGAAGCGGTGTTCCTCGTCGATGATGACCAAGCCGAGGTTGTGGAACTTCACGCCCTTCTGGATCAGCTTGTGCGTGCCGATGATGATGTCGAGCCTGCCGTCTTCCATGTCCTTCAGCGCCTGCGCCTGCTCCTTCGCGGAGCGGAAGCGCGACAGCTCGGCGATCTTGACCGGCAGGTCGGCGAAGCGGTTGGAGAAATTCTGGAAATGCTGCTCGGCGAGCAGCGTGGTCGGCACCAGCACCGCGACCTGCTTGCCGTCCATCGCCGCGACGAAGGCGGCGCGCAGCGCGACCTCGGTCTTGCCGAACCCGACATCGCCGCAGATCAGCCGGTCCATCGGCTTGCCGGATTGCAGGTCTGCGATCACCGCCTCGATCGCGGCGGCCTGGTCGGGGGTCTCCTCGAAGCCGAACCCGGCGGCGAACGCCTCGTAATCGTGCGGCGTCAGCTTGAACGCATGGCCCTTACGCGTGGCGCGCTGCGCGTAGAGATTCAACAGTTCGGCGGCGGTGTCGCGCACCTGCTGCATCGCGCGGCGCTTGGCCTTGTCCCATGCTTGTGTGCCCAGCTTGTGCAGCGGCGCGGTATCCGAAGCGCCGCCGCTGTAGCGGCTGATCACATGCAGTTGCGCCACCGGCACGTAGAGCTTGTCGGCACCGGCATATTCCAGCAGCAAAAATTCGTTCTCGCCTTCGCCGAGGTCGAGGTTGACCAGCCCGCGGTAGCGCGCGATGCCGTGCTGTTCATGCACCACAGGATCTCCCGGCTTGAGCTCGGACAGGTCGCGCAACATGCCCTCGACGTTGGTCTTCTTCCCGGCGCGCGCGGCGCGGCTGCGCGGCTGCGCGGCATAGAGCTCGGTTTCGGTGACAATGGCGAAGCCGTCTTGGAGCACGGGCGTCTCGCCCGCAGGCGGGCGAGACGCCCGCGTTCCCAGCGTAATGAAGCCGCTCTGCAGCGGGCCGACACTGAGCACGAATTGCTCGGTGCGCTGCAGGAACTCCGCGTAGCCCTCGCACACCGCCGGGGCGAGGCCGTACTCGTGCAGATAGCCCGCCATGATCTCGCGCCGCCCGAGGCTGTCGGCAAGCAGCAGCACGCGCCCGGCGTAGCCCTGCAGGAAATCCTGGAACGCCTGCGTCGGGATGTCGGCGCGGCGGTTCACCGCGATGTCAGGCAGTTTGCTTGTAGCACATGGGGTTAGGTTTTTTGAGTCAACAGCAACCCCAACCCCCCTCGATCCCCCCTTGTCAGGGGGGAAGGCTGGCTCCTCCCCTGACAAGGGGAGGTTGGGAGGGGTTAGGGGTGATGAGATAATGTCTAGCCGCGCAAAGTCTTTCGCGCGGATGAAAAACTGCTCCGCATCGAGAAACAATTCCTTAGGCTCCAGCAGCGGACGTTGCGGGTCGCCCCTGAGCAGGTTGTAGCGCGACGCGGCATCCTTGGCGAAGGTGGCGATGGCTTCGTCGACCTCGTGGTGCAGGCATAGCGTGGCATGCTTCGGCAGGTAGTCGAACAGCGTCGCGGTCTTGTCGAAGAACAGTGGCAGGTAATACTCGATACCCGCCGGCGCGATGCCCTTGCTCACGCCTTTGTAGATAAACGATCTGGACGGGTCGCCTTCGAATCTATCTCTGAAGTTCTGGCGGAAACGCGCCTGTCCGGCATCGTCCAGCGGGAACTCGCGCGCGGGCAGCAGGCGGATCTCCGGCACGGGATACAGCGTGCGCTGCGTATCCACGTCGAAGGTGGCGATGGTCTCGATCTCGTCGTCGAACAGGTCGATGCGGTAGGGCAGCACGCTGCCCATTGCGAACAGGTCGATGATGCCGCCGCGCACGCAGTATTCGCCGGGGGCGAGCACCTGCTGCACATGGTTGTATCCGGCGAAAGTCATCTGCTCGCGCAGTTGCGCGACATTCAGTTTCTCGCCGCGCTTCAGGAAGAAGGTGTAGGCGGCGAGATGCTCGACCGGCGGCAGCGGGTACAGCGCGGTGGTGAGCGGCACGATGACGACATCCGATGAACCGCTGCGGATGTGATGCAGCGTCGCGAGGCGCTCGGAGATCAGATCCTGATGCGGCGAGAAATGGTCATAGGGCAGCGTCTCCCAGTCCGGCAGCAGATGCACGCGCAGGCTTGGATCGAAGAACGGAATTTCCTCCACCAGGCGCTGCGCTTCCAGCGCGTTCGCGGCGATGATTGCCAGCGGGGAATGCTGCGCGGCATATTGCGCCAGCGCCAATGCGTCGGACGAGCCGTGCAGTTGCGTGTAGCGCGGACGGGAATGTTTTGACGAGAGAAGCACGATGGACAGCCTGAAACAGAGGCGTGCATTATAAGCCAAGCGCATCGGCAACTTTTTAATTTACAATCGCGCCATGACTGAATTCCACGCCTTGGTCCCCGCCGCCGGTTTCGGCGCACGCATGGGCAATGAATTGCCCAAACAATACCTGCCGCTGGCCGGGCAGCCGCTGATTTTCCACGCGCTGAATACGCTGTGCGCCAGCCCGGAAATTTCCACGGTGTTCGTGGTGCTGGCTCCCGGCGACACGCTGTTCCATACCTATGACTGGTCGCGCTTCGGCGACAAGCTGCAGCCGCTGTATTGCGGCGGGGAGACGCGCGCCGAAAGCGTGCTGAACGGCCTGCTGGCTTCCGAGCTGGAACCGGACGACTGGGTGCTGGTGCATGACGCGGCGCGTCCTTGTCTGACGCAGGCGCATCTCGCCAAGCTGATCGCCGAATTGCGCGACGACGAAGTGGGCGGAATTCTCGCCGTGCCGGTGGCGGATACGCTGAAGCGCGCGGATAACGAAGGGCGCATCGCCCGCACCGAAGAGCGTGCCGGATTATGGCAGGCGCAGACGCCGCAGATGTTCCGCGCCGGGCTGCTGGCGCAGGCATTGCAGCAGTGCAGCCAGGTCACCGACGAGGCCTCGGCGGTCGAGGCATTGGGTTTGCGGCCCAAACTGGTATTGAGCGAATCGGGCAATTTCAAGGTGACCTATCCGCAGGATCTGCTGCTGGCGGAATTGTTGTTGAAAGAAAAGCAGTTGTAGGTCGGGTTAGCGAAGCGTAACCCGACATCTTTTGTGGCAATATCACGTCGGGTTACGCTTCGCTAACCCGACCTACACACGACGAATTACGGGAAGATTATGCGTATCGGACAAGGTTTCGACGTGCACCAGCTGGTGGAGGGGCGCCGGTTGATTATCGGCGGGGTGGAGATTCCCCATGACAGGGGGCTGCTCGGCCATTCCGATGCCGACGTGCTGCTGCACGCGATTTGCGATGCGCTGCTCGGCGCGGCGGCGCTGGGCGATATCGGCAGGCATTTCGCCGATAGCGACGCGAAATTCAAGAACATCGACAGCCGCATTTTGTTGCGCGAGGTGCTGCATCTGGTGCGCGAACAGGGATTTCGCGTCGGAAACGTCGATGCGACCATCATCGCCCAGGCGCCGAAGATGGCGCCGTATATCGCACACATGGTGGCGCATATCGCCGCCGACCTGCGCGTCGAGAAAAGCGCCATCAACGTGAAGGCGACCACCACAGAACAGCTCGGGTTCAGCGGGCGCGGCGAGGGCATCGCGGCGCAGGCGGTAGTGTTGCTGTTGGCGGATTGATGATGATAATTATTATTTGTAGAGCGGGCTTTGCCCGCCGGATAAAGATGTCGGGCGGAGCCCGACCTACCTGTTGATGCGCGTACTGGCACTGGAAACTTCCACCGAATACTGTTCGGTCGCGCTATGGCTGGATGGCGTGGTCACGGAGCGTTGCGAGCTGGTCGGGCAGAAGCATTCCGAGCTGCTGATCGCGATGCTGGACGGCGTGCTTCAGGATTCAGGATTCAGGATTCAGGATATGGACGGCATCGCGTTCGGCATGGGGCCGGGGTCGTTCACCGGCGTGCGCATCGCCTGCGGCGCGGCGCAGGGTCTGGCGTTCGGCGCGAGCCTGCCGGTAGCCGGAATATGCACGCTGCAAGCGCTGGCTGAGGCTTCAGGAAAAGAGAAAGTCATCGCCGCGCTGGATGCGCGCATGGGCGAGATTTACCATGCCGCGTATGAAAAACGCGATGATGCCTGGATAGCGGTGAGCGAGCCGCGCCTGTGCAAACCGGAAGAGGCGCCGATGGTTCTGGGTGACGACTGGTTTTGCGCGGGCAGCGGTTTTGTCACTCACGGCACAGCATTGTCTGAACGATATGCAGGACAGTTGCAAGGCACAGATGAAACCGCCGTGCCGCAGGCCGCCGCGATCGCCGCGCTCGGTGCGGCGCAGTTCGCGCAGGGGCGCGGCATGGATGCGGCGGAGGCATTGCCGCTGTATCTGCGCGACAAGGTGGCGCTGAAGACCGCGGAACGCGAATGCGCGCGATGACGCAGGACGATGTGGATGCGGTGCTCGCCATCGAACAGGCGGTGCAGCGCTTTCCATGGACGCGCGGCAATTTTGCCGATGCGCTAAACAGCGGCTATCTGTGCTGCGTGGATGAAACGGAAGAAGGCGGGATTCGCGGCTATGCGATATTGATGCCGGTTGCGGACGAGGCGGAGTTGCTGACTATCGGCGTGGCACAGGCCGAGCAGCGCAAGGGATTGGGGCGCGCGATATTGGCGGAGATGCTGAACATGGCGCGCGCAAGAAACATGAAGCGCGTGTTTCTCGAAGTGCGCTCCTCCAATGTCGCCGCGATTGCGTTGTACCGCAGCGCGGGTTTCAGTCAGGTTGGCTTGCGGCGCGGTTATTATCAAAATGCGGACGGCAGCGAGGATGCGCTGGTGATGGCGTGCGTAGGGGCACGGCGCGCCGTGCCGGTGCCGGAACAAAAGTTTCTCGTGCCCCCGTACGGAATTGCGCGATGATCACGAGGATGGTGCGCAAAATGATGGGTGAAACGAATGGATAGAAACGAAGCAGTGCTGCGCGAGTTGAACCTGTATCCGCTGTGGCAGCGGCGCAGCGCGCCTGCGCCGGTTGCGGAGGCCGTGCAGGTGTCGGGTTACGCTGCGCTAACCCGACCTACGCAGACTATGCAAACCAGCACGGCGACAACCGTAGGGGCGATTCACGAATCGCCCGCACAAACCGGCGCGATGACAAATGTAGGGGCAATTCACGAATTGCCCGAACAAGCCGGTGTGACGACAACAGAAAGGGCGATTCGTGAATCGCCCCTACGGCATGCAACGCCCGGCAACCTCGGCTGGCCCGAGCTTAAGCAACGGGTGCGCGACTGTACCGCATGCAAACTGCGCGCCGGATGCACGCAGACGGTGTTCGGCGTGGGCGACGAGAAAGCCGAGTGGCTGTTTGTCGGCGAAGGGCCGGGTGCGGAAGAGGACGCGCAGGGCGAGCCGTTCGTCGGGCAGGCGGGCAAGCTGCTCGACAACATGCTGCTGGCGATCAAGCTCAGGCGCGGGAAAAATGTGTACATCGCCAACATCGTCAAATGCCGCCCGCCCAACGACCGTGCGCCGGAGCGGGATGAGATCGCGACCTGTCTGCCCTACCTGCAACGCCAGATCGAATTGATCAAACCCAGGCTCATCGTCGCGCTGGGCAAGACCGCTGCCACCGCGCTGCTGGGCAAGGATGCGACGCTGGGCTCGTTGCGCGGTACATTGCACGACTATCACGGCATTCCGCTGGTCGTCACCTATCACCCCGCCTATCTGCTGCGCAGCCCGATGGAGAAGGCCAAGGCGTGGCAGGACTTGTGTCTGGCGGTGCGGGCGCGACACGGTGAGGCGCAGCCTTCCGGTGCGGGAGCGCCCGCATCGCACCTCCTCCCATAATTTTTCGGCTGAACCGGTAACGCGGCGGAGGGGCGGGCGCGACACGGTGAGGCGTAGCCTTCTGATGAAACCTCTAGCCATTCGACTAGTATCGCGCCACAGAATTATCGGAACATGCAAAATCTGTAGGGCGGAAAAGCGCAGCGCCTTCCGCCGTATGAGAATCCCATTCGGCGGATAGCCTTGCATAGCCATCTGACTAGGCCGTCAAAAAACGACGACCAAGTCATTGGTTAACGCCTGCGGCTCATCCGCCCTACGAAGACGCGTGAAGGTTCGGAAGTTGTTTCGTAATTTACGGTTTGCACTACTAGGCCATCAAAAAGCGCTGGCCAAGTTGCTGGTTACGATGGCGGGGTAGGGAGATGAGCGCTACTTGAACAACGTCAGCAGCGCGAGCTTATTTTCCATGGGCATTTTTCTGAATGTTTCCAGCAGCGCAATTTCCAGTTCGCTGAATTCGACGCCGTAGATTTTTTCCTTCTGTTTCGTTTTCAGCTGAATGGGTTGAGATTGCTCTCTTTGCGCGAGCGATATCTTCTCGTATTGCAACGACCACATCAGCCGTGCCACGATTTCCGCGTTCAGACTGCGCCCGTTGTGGCGGGCCGCCTTAAATAGATCATCCTTTATTGCCGGCGGCAACCGCAAGCCAAAGGGCGCGATATCCGCCGTTTTTCTCATCTCAACCATAGCGGCGCAGTGTAATCAAATTGTTGTTGACATGAATAGCTACACCACGTAGTTTCGCAATCATTACATAATGTAATTAACAGGCTGCCGGAACCCCCAAACCCGGAACCCAAACCCAGAACTCAAACCAGGCGCATTCGCCGCGCATCAGGCAAAATTATGCAAAACGCGCTGTGCGGTAAACGAATTTATTTGCCACCCTGAGGGACAGTGGTTATCGTTCCCGGGAGCGCGGACGTCCCCGTCCGCATGCGGGCGAGACGCCGCGATCCCGGAGGATATGTTTCCGCGGCCAGTTGTTTCACCAGTAGTTTCATCAGACCGTGGGAGCGATGCAAAACTGCTGACCCGACTACGGGAAGGCTTTGGCCCAGTGGGTGCAATACATACTACAATGCGCAGGCACAAGTCATGCGGGAGACATGGTGATGGCAGACAAAAGCGGCAGTAGGAAATTATTGCAGGCATTCTTTGCCCCTGCCGTGGCCATGATGGGCCGCCTGAATGTCGCCGGAAAATTCATGCTGCTGGGGCTGATGTCGCTGGTTGCGATTGCGGTGGTGATATACAGCCTGTTTGCCAGTCTTGACCAGGTCATCGGCTCCTCGCAGCGGGAACTGCAAGGCCTCGAGCTGATCAAGCCCTTCCCCCGGGCGGTGCAGATGCTCCGGCAGCACCGCGGGCTTTCGGCCGGGCTGCTCGGCGGCGACGAGACCATACGGGACAGCCGTGCCGGCACGGAAAGCGAAGCGGTCGAGGCATTCAAGGCGATGGAAGAAAGGCTGCCTCCCGGCCTGACCTCGGGCGAAGACTGGCAGCATATCAGGGCAGGCTGGGAGCTTCTGCGCAAGGAAGGACTCAACTGGACGGCGGCGGAAAACCATGCCGCGCATACCCGCCTGATCGACCGGATACAGTCATTCGAGGAAATGATTGCCGACGAATACGCGCTGATTCTGGATACCGAGCTCAGCACGTATTACCTGATCGACACCATCGTCAACAATCTGCCGCATGCGCTTGAACATCTTGGGCAGTTGCGCGCCTATGGCACCGGCATCCTGGCCAGCAAACAGATCACCGCGCAACAGAAGATTGAAATCAACATCCTGATTGCCGAGCTCGATCATGCGCTTGGAACACTCAATACCAACCTCGACAAGACCGGCCGCTACAACCCGGCTTTACAGGGTTTAATCTCGGCTATATCCACAGACATTGCCGGTTCGGCGCGGCAGGTTACCGGCCTCGTGAGCTCGGACATACTCACCGGGCATTTTGCTACGCTTCCCAGCGATTTTTTCAGGCTGTCCACTGCGGCGACCGACAGGAGTTATGCGCAAATAAATGCAGCATTACAACCGGCGGTTGAAACGCTCCTCAAGGCGCGCATCGCGCGGGCGGAAAATACATCGCGCTTCAGCGTCGGCATCGCCGTTCTGCTGTTTCTGGCAGTGGCGTATTTTTCGATCGGCATAGGCTGCGTCATTGTCGCCAATATCCGCTCACTTGCCCGTTCGGCGCATGCCTTTGCCGGCGGCGATCTGAATGAGCGAATCGATTTCGGCGCGCGCGATGAGTTCGGCCGGGTGGGTGACAGTTTCAACGAAATGGCCGATGGATTCAGCGCGTTGCTCAAAGTGTCCCGTGACAATGAAGCGCGCCTGCAAGATCTGTCGGCGCACCTCGAAGAGCGGGTGAAGGAGCGCACCGTTGAACTGGATCGGGCTCAGCAGAAAACCGAGGCGCTGCTGCGGCGCAACCAGGCATTGATGCTGACCTCCATGGATGGCATTCATGTGATGGACATGCAGGGCAATATACTGGCAACCAACGATGCGTTCTGCCGCATGCTGGGCTACACCCAGGAGGAAGCAGCCAGGCTCAATGTCGCCGATTGGGATGCACAATGGTCGGTTGAGGAGTTGCGCGCGCGATTCAGGGAGATTATCGGCAAGAGCGCCCTGCTCGAGACCTTGCACCGTCGCAAGGACGGCACACTGATCAATGTCGAAATCAGCGCCTCCGGCGTGGAGCTGGAAGGGCAGAACTTCATTTTTGCTTCAGGCCGCGACATCACCAGACGCAAGCAGGC